>Ga0164295_10004885_pt1 | contig 10644 bp, 4 predicted proteins | sample GEODES006metaG_FD_111798 | JGI IMG/M metagenome (GOLD analysis project Ga0164295, IMG submission 111798) | Oligotrophic lake water microbial communities from Sparkling Lake, Wisconsin, USA - GEODES006 metaG | ecosystem: Environmental > Aquatic > Freshwater > Lake | place: USA: Sparkling Lake...
GACGCGGACGGATCGAACCGCCGCTGACGTGAGAGATCGATCGCGTGTGCCGCGGTCCGCCGCGACGCCGCGTCCGGCGCCCGGGGCCGGGCGGCCGGGCCCCCGGGCGCGCGCGGGCGCGTCCGTCCGATCTCACGTTAATCACGTTCTTGGCGTTTCCGTGCGCTCGCTCGTGACTAGCGCGCGACACTGACAGCTGACACGCGAGTTGCGGCGCGACCGGTCCGGATTCCGGACTCGCGCCGGCCAGCGGTGGGGGTCCAGAGGTCCAGCGTCACGACCTGCGTCGTCCCGGGCGCCGAGGCATACACTGTGCCGTTCTGGTCGGGTGTCGGCACCACCGTTTGTTACACATCCGTATGCTACTCTACCGTATGCTACAGCACTGTGTACTGCCTCTCCCTCGTGCGGGTCTGTGTGGGCTCAGAGGCCTGCCAACACCACGGGCGCCGGTCCAGGAGCTTGGCGTGCAGGCACACTCAAATGCACTGGCGCGTGCGCTAGTGATACAGGCGGCGGTGGCGCTGGTACTGGCAGTGGCGTCCGGGGCTGCGCCGCTGGTGCCGCCGCAGCCGACGGCGCTGCTGGTTTGGGTGGCCGCAGTGCGTAGAGGAGTGGAAGATCGGCACCTGACGACGGAGTTGTTCCGACCTGCTTGGGCAGTTGGGTCTGATGCGCCAGTAATGAGCGCGGAAGAGCTTCGGCGCTGCAGCTAGCCTCCTGCAGGAAGACTGAGAGACTATGATTGTACCCGTTGAATGCAAGGTACTCCCGGATGAGCTCATTCAATACAATATTGGCTTCCGGCACGCCCGGCCGCACATCCTGAGGATCATCGAGCGCCGAGAAGACTTCGGCACGCATTTGGGCGCGCATCTGGTTCCAAACGCCGCGACGGGCGAGACTCTCGCGGAGGGCAGCCTTAAGCTCGGCTGTGGACATCGCCCCAAGATCGCGGTCTCGACAGCGATTGCCGACCTTCGGAGTGACTCAGCATCTGGCGCCAAAGAAAGTATGCAATAGTTCACACTCACACGTAGAACGAGAGTCATCGTGCGTGCTGGGCCCGCTGTCGGCCCATCGAAAACTTCTTGAACGTGTGCATGCGCGGTCGAGCGAGAGGTGAAAAACGGCTCGGCAGAATCTTTTTTCATGTGTTCTCGATTCGGTCGCGTCTCGCTCTCCAACACATGCAGCCGAAGCCGGTCGAGGCAATGCCGCCGGAGGCAATGCCGCCGCCTCCGCCCGGGGCTCTGATCCCCAACATTGTAGAACAGTCGGTCGAGAGCATCAAGGCCGTCGGCGTTGCGACCGTTCACAGCGCCAAGGCCATTGGAACCACCACGTTGAGCCGAGTCGCATCCGCAGGCAGCCTTGTCGCCACAGGGCTCGAGAAGACGGGCGTGACTGCGGGCTTCCAAGCGGTCTTTGGCAAGGGCATCGACAAGTCGGATGCAGGCCTCGAGGCGGCGTTTGTCAAGGTGGACACGGACAAGAGCGGCAAGATCGATCACGCAGAGATGAAGGCATACATCCAGAGCGTGTACGAGAAGGCCGTCGATGACAAGACCATCGGCGAGATGATGGCGGCGGCAGACACGAACCAGGACAGCGAGATCGACCTCGCCGAGTTCAAGATCATGATGCGAGCTGGACCCAAGAACCAATCAGAGGGTGCCATCAAGGCTGTAGGGGTGGCGACGCTTGAAGCCGTCGGCAGAGGCGTCAAGGCTACCGGCGGCTTTGTGGTCGTCGGACTCGAGAAGACGTTCGACACTCTCGGCGTCACCCAGGGCTTTCAGGCTGCTTTTGGGGATGATATTGACAAGTCGGACGCGGGCCTGGAGGCAGCGTTCGCCAAGGTGGACACGGACACGAGCGGCAAGATAAACGCTGAAGAGATGAAGGCGTACATCCTGAGCGTGTACCCGAAGGGCCTCAACGACCGAAAAATCGCTCAGATGATGGCAGCAGCCGACACGAACAAGGACGGCGAGATTGACCTGGCCGAGTTCAAGGTCATCATGCGCGCTGGGCCCCCTGTCGGCGCCATCGATAATTTCTTGAACATGTGCATGCATCCGCCGAGAGAGATTGAAGAGTGGGCAATCCCTCCACCACGCTCCCCCCCTGCCCTCACAGCGCGCGCTGTCTCTCCAACCCGCCACGCGCTCTCGCCGCCACGTCAGACTAAACGCTGACTAAACTCTGACGTAAGCCCGCCACGTCAGTGACTATAAAACGGCCGACGGAAAGCTCACAATCGAACCCGCGCCGTACTTCAGGACACGTGAGCGGTTGTCAGCCGTGTTGGAAAGGTCCCGACATAGTCCCGACGTGTGCCCGGTCGGTACGCACGCGTGGCCCCTGGCCTGAGTGGCGTGTGGCTGTGGTATCATGCGTGCTCCTTGGAGGGCGCTGTTTATTTGTGGTGTGAGCCAATTGGCTCGAATTGGTTTCGTCCGCGGAGGATTTGAATTCGTGCGAGCTCCGACCCGCCGCGAGCTCGGAATCAGCCATGAAAAGGAGCCACGGCGGCTAAAATATGTCGGGTCATATGCTTGCATGTGATGTTCACAGCTTTTTGTATATTAGAAAGGCCACATACTGCGAGTCTAAGACTGCAGTCTACAATAATCGCGTGTGTTACTGCGAGTGTTACAAAAATCGCGAGCGGGCCCGGCGTGCCGTCGGCCACCGCGCGTGTGCCGGCTGCCGCCCGGCCGTCGTCTCTCAGCGTCGTCAGACGTCACCGGCGTCAGACGGTCTGAGACCGGACGCGTGACCGCTTTTCACACGTCGGCGCACCCTCCGGCCCGCACCGCGTGCCGAGACCGGACGGAGGGGCCCGCGCGCAGCTCCCAGCTCCTGTGTTACGACTACACGCCGCGACGCGGGGGCGCCGGCGTCGTCACGAGACAGGTTTCGTTCCCAGTTCGTTCCCAGCAGCACATGTGCCGCTTGCCGGCGACGTCCGCGACGACGTAACGCAGCTTTTTGTAACACATGCGGACGCCGGGGCCCTCAACTTGAATCACTTCTAGTTGACAACTAGTCCTCATCCATCCTGTGGGTCAGCCTGACACCGCTCCGCTGCGACCTGCGTGCTGGCGCTGCTCAAGGCCTCAAGCTACACTCTCGCCCAGCGGGTCCCTCGCCCCTGGACCCCACGCATCCGCGTTCTTCCGCCCCGACAGTCCGAGGGTGCTTCCGTCGCGTGTCGTCCTACTTGCCACGGTACTCCTCAAAAAACCGCCAGCAAATGAAGCCCTTGCCCTGCTGCTCGCTGTACCGCTCGACGCCGCGCTGCAGCTTCTCCTTTTGCTGCACGTAGTAATCGAGCACGGTCTGCGCAACCTCCTGCTTCGAGAGCAGCTCCATGAGGATGTACTGTTCTACAAAGTAGGGACCGAAAGCATCGACGCCCTTGCCCTTGGCGCCAGTCTTGTCGACCAGCACAAAGCCCAGCTCATCCGCCACAAACTGGATGTCGTTGGCGAGCGGGTGGCTTGGTAGGTCGTGTGGGTTGAACTGGTCTTTCATGCCGAGCAGGTACACGCCAGGGCGGACGCCAGCCAGCGTGTACTGCGGCGTTTGGCGCACGTGGCTAGCCAGCACTTGCACGTCGAGCGCCGCCGCGCCGCTGCTCGAGCCGCCGCCGGACGTGCCGCCGCCACCGAGTCCCTTTGTAACGTCCGCCTGGGCGATGTAGTCGACAGTGCGCAGAAACTGCTCGCGCACCCGCGGCGCGGAGCTGGTCTCGATCTCGGCGGCGAGCTCGCGCACCTCGCTCGAGATGTACTCGGCCATGATGTGGTGTGAGTAGAGGAACTGGACTGTGGGGAAGAGATTGATGTAGCGGCGCTCGCCCTTGACGGTGTAGCGCACCTTGAAGATGGGCTTCGCGAGGGGCAGCCCGAGCCAGAGCTTTGGCTTGTCCGCGCTCGGGATGAGCGTGTCGTGGAAGTAGTTGTCGCTCTCGGCGAGCAGTGAGAGTTGGTTGCGCTTGTCGAAAGCCTGCATCGTGTCGGCATCGTGGCTCTTGTTCTGCTGCTTCTGCTTCTGCTTCTGCTGCTGCTTCGTATACGAAATCTCCATGGTCCCCTCTACGTCCCCTGAGAGATGCCGTAGGAACTCGTCGTGCACATCGCCTGAGAGCGCCTTGCGCTGCTCAAACTTCATCGTGACGATGTGGCGGAGGAGCGTCTGCACCACGGCGGGGCTCAGCACTGCTCTCGATACGGCGGGGACGGCGGAGCGTGAGAACTTGGTCGCGAGGATGTGCGTGAGCATCGAGAGTGGCGCCGACGTGCCGCAGATGGCGCGGCTCAGGTTGCCCTCGTGCTTCGCCACCTTGGCGCCGATGGTCATCTCCATCTTCTCGAGGAACACGTTGACAATCTCATCGGCGAAGTAAAACTTGTCCTGCGACAGGTTGAAGAGCGACACGAGTGTCTGGTAGATGGACGAGAGGTTACCCGCCATCTTGCGGTCGCAATTGTGCACGTACAGCTGACGCGTGAGCGCGAGCTCCTTGATGTCGACGTACCCGCTCGGTGCGGGCGGCAGCGCGTCCGCGCGCGAGGCACTCCCCGCGACCTCGAGCATGCCAGTGCTCGCCACAGCGCCACCCCCGACCTCGAGCCCACTCTTGTAGATCGAGAAGCGCGTCGCGTTCATGGTGCGCGAACGGCCCATCGCCTGCCAGATCTTCGAAAAGTCGTCCACGTCATGGGCGAGGACGACCGACTTGAAGAAGAGAGGCCGGCCGAACTGCTTCTGATACGCGAGCTGGAAGGGGACATCCTTGCCGATCACGTTGCGATTGTCGACGAAGAAGAAGACCCGCTCGCGCAGCGCCGCGCCGTACGTCTTGCACAGGTGCTTGTAAAACTCCTCATCAAACTGCACGTCGTTGTCCGAGTCCATGTAGAGCACTCGGTCCGCCCCATCCGCCTGGTCGATGTGGTAGAGGAAGTGAAAACGATCCGACCCGAAGTGGCGCACGAGCAGGTCACGCACCTCGTGGATGGTCGTCTTTTTGAAGACGCCGCACAGATCGACGAGCACGTTGAAGCCCGCGAGCGACGCCTCCGCGCCGCCCTCGTCCGTCATGCTCTCGGCGCACGGCTTGGCTCCCGACAGCTGTGAACGCACCTGTGAACGCACCCGGCCGACCTCGCCCTCGCTCTCGATGCTCCCGGCCGACTCGCGCCCCTCGCGCTTGGCGAGCTGCATGGTGCGCGCGAGGTCGGTGAGCCACTGCTCGGCCTCACGCTCCAGGACCGTCGCCAGGATGGCGAGCTCGTCCAAGCCGCCTTGCATGAAGGCCGAGTGCACGTACTCGACAAGCACATTCGAGTTCTTGCCCTGGAAGCGCTGGAAGCGTTCTTTGAAAGCATCGGTCGGCAACTGCTCCGACGCGTAGACGTAAAAGGAGCGGTCGATCATATCCGGGATCGCATCCTCACGCCGGCTCCGAAGGAATGCAAACGTCGGGTAGTTGTCGATGAAGGGCGTGCCGGTGAAGCCGACGCAGTCAAAGTTGAAGATGACGTCGATCGAGTTGACCGAGCGTGAGCGGTCACGAATCTCCATTCGGCGCAAGATGATCTCGTACAAGTAGCGCATGAGGCCGTCCCGCGTCTCGGGATGCTTGAGCACGAGAGCGGAGAGCGACGTGTGCCCGTACACGAGGCCGTCGTAGTCGAGGAAGTGGAGGTGCTGCTGCCAGTACTCGAAGCTGATGAACTTTCGCTCCTGCTGGAACAGGTCGTCGTACTTGGCCACGTCCTCCATCAGGATGTAGTAGGTGAGGTAGATGGTGCGCTCCACGTCCGAGTAATAGCTCCCCGGCATCGCGCGGTTGACGGACGCGTACGGGCGCGCGATGAGCGAGCGGTAGCCCTCAATGTCCTGAGCGATGTTGGTCGTGCAGTGCCGGAGGGTCTGCTCGTTGAAGATCCCGAAGCTCTTGTTGATCGAGCGCGACTTGTCTTGAATCTCGACATGGATGGACGCGAGCTTCGCATGCAGTTCCGTCCAGTACTCGGGGTTGGTCGTGCTAGGCCCACGCAGCTCGTCCGGTAACGGCCGGCCATGGTAGACGGCGCGGCTCACCTCGAAGTAACGCTCAAGTGTTCCCTTGGAGAAGGCGTTCGCCTTGTTGGAGCAGATGTTGAAGACGAGCTTGTCTGCGTCGAGAAAGTCGTCCACCTCGTCGACCACAATCAAAAAGTGCTCGCGGTGCGGCCGGACCTTGGCGCAGATCTCGTCGTACGTGAGCGCCTTTTTGAACTGGTTGAACGAGGAGATAAAGATCTGCTTCATCGGGCGAGCGGCACCTCCTGCCGCGGGGCGCTGCAGCCCGAAGCGCCCCGTCGCATTTGGCACAAGCTGCACGTCCTCGTGTAGCAGCGCCATGATGTCGTCGTACACGCGATACTCCTGCTTGAAGTTGAGCGACAGGCAGTACCGGAAGACCTGGGCGCGCGCGTCGGGCACCAAGTGCTCGGGCACAAGGACCACAAGGACGTGCTTGGGAGCACCGCCTCGCGAGAGGCGCTCGTGCGCCTCGACATTGTTCGAGAGGAAGAGCTGGCAGAGCAGCGGCAGGATCACCTTCGTCTTCCCGGAGCCCACCTCCGAAAAGTGGAAGCAGGCGTCCGCGGTCAGGATGTGGTGCAAGAAGGCCTTCTGCTTGTCGGTCGGCACGATCTGGTACGCGCCCTCTGAGAAGCGCTGGTAGCGCGTAAAGTTCTCGCAGAGCACGTCGATGAACTCGGTGAGCGGCCGGTCGGCGTGCTGGCGCAGGTCGAAGAACTGGCGCTCGAAGATGGCATCGTACTGCGGGTTCGAGCTCAGTTGGAGCGCGTACCGAATCGCTTCCTTCCATGGGCCCGTGATCTTGACGACACCATTCTCCTTCTCGATGAAGCCGAGCCGGATCGAAGCGCGGCGCAGGTAGACGAGCACGAGGATGAAGAAGGAGACGTTGCGAATATAGATCGCCAGGTCGAGCAGGTTGATGAGCTGCTGCTGCGACTGCACCTGCAGCAGGTAGTCGGGGAAGAAGACGACCGTCTTCGATTCGGTGCGTAGCTCGGAGAGCTTGCACGTCTTGAACACGTGCTCGTCGTTCAGGTCGATCAAGATCTGCTCGGAGGTGATGAGCTCGATGAGCTCGTGCTTCATGCCGTAGTAGTTCTCGTTGAACTGGCCCGCCTTGTCCACCAAGTAGTGGATGTTTCGCGAGGTGAATAGGATGACGTCCTCCGAGTCGGCGTACTTGAAGCACGGGATGAACGAGATGGCCTCGTTGAAGAAGATCGTGGCCACCTGCACCGCGATCCGGTTGATCCGGATCCGCGTCTCGCTGGCCGCATTGACCTCAACGAGCAGCGCGTTGTCGGCGATGAAGATGAGGTACTGGTCGAGGTGTGCTGCGAGCGTCTCGCTCGTACGCCGAGTGGGTGCGACGAGCAACGACGAGTCGACGGCGCGCAGCACGTTGGAGATCTCAATGTACTTGACCATCGACTGCACGGGGGTCGCTGCGTCGAAGCGGACCACGTGCAGGTGGATCTCCGGCTGCAGCGGGCGCACGTCGAAGACGGCCAGCTCGCCGTACAGGACGAGCCCCCCCTTCTCCGAGAACGTATACTGCTCGGTCAAGTGCGCGAGGTACTCGGAGGTTGCCTTGGAGAAGTTGCGCGGGATGATGATGCGGTAGTCGCCGTTGCAACGCACCTTGTAATAGTCGACCTCGACGCTCTTGTTGATCTGACAGAGCGAGACGTAGAGCTTGCACATGAGCACGTACTGCTGGTTGGCCGGGTCGGCGTTCAGGCAGCGGATGAGCTCAAACGTCTTCGAGTTGACCGAAAAGTTCTTGTTCACGATGAATTTGTAACTCGCCTCGAAGAGGAGTTCCTCCACGCGCAATCTCGTGACCACGAGGTCGGCCTGGTTCTTCTTGTCGAACTCGTTGATCCAGTTGGAGACCTCGACCTGCAGCTGTCGCTTGTCGACTGAGCGCGCCGCGCCACCGCCACCGTCGCTGCGGCTGCTGCTGCTCGCACCGCCCGTCCGAATGCCCCTCGCTGAGGTCGCACCGTCGCCGCTCGCCGCGCGCAGCGACTGCAGCAGCGGCAGGTTGAGCAGCGACGCATAGTCCTCTGCGAGCCCAAAGTCGATGAGCAGGGAGAGCAGGCACAGATTGATCACGATGTCGTCGGACTTGAAGCGCACGCCGGCCGCGCGCGAGAAGAGGCCCACAATCAGCGAGCGCAGGTAGTTGTACTCGTACACGCGGTCCGTGAGCGCCACGATGTGCTTGCTCCCGCGCTTCTCACGGCTCACGTACGGCATCGCCTCGCCGACCGATGTCGCGACGGCGAGGTCCATGTCGTTGCGCCCGTAGCCGACCGAAGGGGCCTCGATGGGCCCGTAGTGGTAGAAGGAGTGGCCCGGCTCGAAGAAGATCTTTTGGCACGAGATGGCGAGGAGCGCGCGGATGTCCTTACCGAAGACTTGCGTCGCGTTCAGATCCGGGTTGTGCCAGTAGCCTTCGGCCAGGCTCAGGAAGTGCATCAGGGTGTTGTATTTGGAATAGGTGTGCCCTTGCCCAACATGGATCGCGATCGTGTACTTTTGCTCGAGGTCCTGGGACGCGCCAAATGTCGACTGGTGCGAGCGCAGCGTCGAGCGCGCCATCTGGTTGATGCACTCCTTTTCGAACTCATACTCCTGCCGCCACGACTGCTTCGACATCATGTCGACCGAGTACCACGCCGTCTGCGTGAGGGCGTTCACCTCCTTCTCGGCGGGTACGAAGGGGCTCAGCCCGAGCCCGACAAACTCGTTGAAGAAGGCGGCGCTCATAAACGACTCGAGGAAAAACTCGTAGTGCTTCGACGCCTGGAACTTGGCAAGCGTGAGGAACTTGTCGTAGTCGGGCAGCTTCTGCGTCGAAAAGTACGTCTTGCCCACGAGCAGCTCGTTGACCGCGTGCACTCGCGCGAGCACCGCCTTGTCGTCGAAGTGCTTCTTGCCTGCCATCGAGACCAAGTCGATCTCGTACGTGTAGTGGTGCAGGTCGACGAGCTCGCGCTGCCCAATCTCGAACTGCGCCATGAAGTAGTAGTCTCGGTACTTGTTGATCGCGCGCTTGGCCCCGACGCACTGCCTCACATGCGGCTCGAGCTCCTCGTAGAAAGCGAGCAGCTGGTTCTTGCGCAGCGAGTTGAACTCGGCGAAGCAGCCGATGCCGCCCGTGATGTTCGAGTTGAACCCGAACATCAGATTGGCCGCGCGGTACTTATAGTAATTCGAGCGCGCGAGCTTGAAGACGCCCTCTTCGATCTGGCAGACGGACTGGAGAGACTTTGTGTTGAGCGAGGAGGCCACCTCGCCCATAAGCTGGCAGCGCGCGTACGTGTGCAACATCTTGGTTTCGCGGTAGTACTGGAGCGTGCGCGAGTGCTGCAGCTCATAGTCGGGCACCGGCAGCCCCAGCTCCTCAAGGTATCCCGTGAAGACTCCAAAATAGCTCGCGTGACGGTAGCGATGGAAGTCGCAGACCAAGTTGCTATTCGAGAGCGGACGCAACAAGAGCGTCGACGAAGGCCCCTTTGTGGCCGAGGCAGCAGCAGCAGCGCCGGCGCCGCCTCCGCTACGATGCTCCACAAAAAACTCAAGGAGCAGCCGGCTCATGGCACTCGTGGCATCGCGCAGCTTGTCGGGGTAGCGCACGTCAACAGACTGGAGGTCGCCGTGCAGCTCGGTGCAGCCCACCTTACAAAGCACCGCGAACAGGAACGTTTGGAAGTAGCACGTGTTGCCCGTCAGCTGCGTCGACATCGCACGTGGGTCGCGCCGGCCGTTGATGAGCAGCCATCGGTTGAGGTTGAGGCCGAGGGGCTTCAATCGAACTTCGCTCAGTGAGTCGGGACCGTCGATCTTGTTGATGTTGCGCCACAGGTTGTAAATGGTCCGGCGCGTCGGACTGGAATTGTCGCCGGTGTAGTGATTCTTGTTCTCCTGGATGTGCGTGTTGTCGCCGTAGCCACACTTGAGCATCATGAAGAGTACAAACTTTTTGAACTCTTCGGGTTTGCTTATGTATCCAAGCGAGGGCTTCAGAGGGTCGTAGAAGATGAGCGAATGCTTCCCAAGCACCTGGAAGGCAGTGAAGTGCGCGTCGATGCAGCACGTCACGAGCATCTGATGCTCTGTCACGTGCTCCAGCAGATCCTCGTAAAGCAAGTTCTTGCGATCGTAGAGCACGTTGTTGAGCATGTCCACCTCGAGGCAAGAGCTGAAGAACTGCGCGACCGAGTTGTAGTTTGAGTGGCCCTTGTCAAAGTAGCCATCCGAAGAGAATAACAGCAGCGGCGAGAACGTAAACGGATAGCACTCGAGCTCAACTTGACCACCCGATTCCTCCATGGGCGTGGCATCACCGGGCCCAACAAGACCTTCCATCATACGGCGGCGCTTCGGCGGTGACCGCAGATGGCGCGGAAGGAAGGCGTCCTGCGGCGTTTGAACTGCGCGCTCGCCACGCTATTCTCGTCCTGGGCGGGCTGGGCTGCCGCGCGGCGGGAGGAGAGCACTTACTCGCGTCGTCGGCACTTCGAGAAA
>Ga0164295_10004887_pt1 | contig 10642 bp, 13 predicted proteins | sample GEODES006metaG_FD_111798 | JGI IMG/M metagenome (GOLD analysis project Ga0164295, IMG submission 111798) | Oligotrophic lake water microbial communities from Sparkling Lake, Wisconsin, USA - GEODES006 metaG | ecosystem: Environmental > Aquatic > Freshwater > Lake | place: USA: Sparkling Lake...
GCGACCGTGAACCACAAGGATAGCTATCTCAATGGAAACTTTAGCAGACTAGACGATTTGAAGTCGCTATTGTCCACCTCATCATCTCATCAAAATTCAATCAATACCTTGGAGAAATCGAATTTGAACGACCCGCTCTTGGTCTTCATGCGCCCCTTCACTCCAAGTGCAAAAGTACCAACTGCTTCTGATAAACCAGATGTCTGCAAAGCACCCTATCTACCGAAGTCGGTGAGCGATCCACTGCTCCTGAGCTATTCGAAACCAGAGGACAAGAAGCTGTATCAAAGGCCTCTTACCTGTCCGAAAGAGTTCATCGCTGATCTGCAGGCCCCTGTCCTCTTCGATAAGAGCTCTATTAATTCCGCAGCTCCGGATGAGGCTACCAAGCTGCTTCTGTGCAGGAGTTTTATAGAAAGAAATAGAGACAGGTTGTGGAAATTGGACGCGCGCAGGTACTACAACAAGACTCCCCGGACCATATGCGACGAGATTGTCAGCGATCCGAACTACATGGCTATCATGACGAGCAACATTACAAAGGAGAAGTTGTTCGAGAAGAGTAACTCTGAGAAGATACGAGGAGTGCTGACGAACACGCACGATATGTGCCGGGCTCCTCCCCAGGACCCTTTCCATATTAACAGCCTCACCACATCGAGGGATGACCGCAAGGCGAAGGTGGAGAAGCTCATGGCACCAGCACTGCTGCAGCACGGGCGACAGTTCAGCAGGGGCTACAACCACGACGTCGATGTGGGCACCTTCTCCAAGTACAACGGGTTCCTCAAGAACAACCAGCTGATGAGATAAGATGATAAGATGATGAATGAATGGCATCATGGTGAGAGGATGGAGGAGCAGTAGGTCCTCCTCCTTTACTGTATATTACAGCATTTACAATACATGTACAATTGATGTGCAAATAGTACAAGTAAATCGCCTGTTGTGTGTGTATTCCCTCGATTCAGTCTGTTGCTACTGCTGCCATTCATGCAGTGGACAAGAAGTGATGCAGAATGATCGCACCCGTGACGGACACGTTCAGCGAGTCCACGGCATCCTCGTGGGCAGCAGTTACCCCTGGTAGGAGCCCGTCGATGGCCTCTTCACCATCTATAGATGACCCTTCCGTTGCATCTACTGACATATGAGCCAGCTCGTTGCTGACAGCTGCAGCAGCGCCGGAATTCCCGCCTCCGATCCTCACAAGATGCGTACACCTCCGCAGGATGTTGGTGCGGATGCCATGACCTTCATTGCCCAGCACCAGTACGGTAGGGACCGTGCGGGGGACATCGAACAGACTGATCGATCGTGTCCCTAAATCAGTGCCTACAATCTGGTGTCAATGATTGTGCTATCAGATGATAAGCTGAAATAACAAATCAGACAACACAGACATACATGTACCTGCCAACCGTTATCGCGGGACTTGTCCAGGAACTTCATCAAGTTATCCGTCGAGTACACCTCCATGACCTCCAGAGCACCCGCAGATGCCTTGCTCACAACTGGGCTCAGAGGAGCTGAGTTCTTCGCGCAAACAACCACTTTGTCGCACTTCAAGAAGTAGCTGGTGCGAAGTAACGCCCCAAAATTCTGCGGATCCCACACTTCATCGAGAGCCAGCACACAGCTATACTGGTCCACCGCATCCAAGTGAGTGAGACGAGTGAACTGTAGCGGCATGGCTCGCAGCACGAAGCCCTGGTGAGGGCGGTTATCCGTGAGCATGTTCAAGTCGTGCTTGGAGAACTCCCTGATGTCAATGCCTCTAGTCTGGGCCACCTGCAAGATCTCCTTCGCTGCTTTGGAGTCCTTCTTGTTGGATAAATCCATGCCTTCTTGTACCAGCAGCTCCTTCATCTCCCTCTTCCCCGCTAGCAGGGCTAACCGCACGGGGGCGATCCCATACAAATGGTCTCCGTCGTAGTACCCGTATGCAGGCTCCCTGTTGTCATCGCGGTCATACCTCAACTCGTACCTTCTATCAGGAAATCGCTCCTCGCCAATAGTCCCATCGTCGTCGACGTACTCATTCGACCTGGGCTTCCGATCATATGAAGCGCGCTCACCACCAGTTGTCCCTCGATACGACTGCCCTCCTCGAGGCCTCAAATCGTTGAAACTACTCCCTGAAACACGCTGCCTGAAGTTAGAGCTTATGTCTCTTGTAGAATCAGTTTTGACAAAACTACTTGTTCGTCGATTGCCATCCACTCCCTCCCTCCTGGGATTGTTATCTAGAGTCCTCGGTGATCTCGGGAAGTTGCCAGGATTAACACCAGGAGTAGTGTTGATAATATCCTTCGGCCTTCTGTGTCTATCTCCTCTTCCATTCCTGTCGTATGGGTCGCCACCATTCGAGTATGAGCTGTACAGTACTACTTTCACAGTGTTACGTCTGAGGTGGTGAAGAGCGACAGTAGCATGGACATTGTGTCGTAGTGCAGGTACAAGTCCTCTATAGAGATGCTGCATCACGCTGATCAGAAGGAGCAGCAGCTGTGTTCTCCAAAGGAGCATTTCGTTTATCCTGCACACCGTAAAGGTACGAGTTCAGTTGACGGTTACAGAAATCGTAAATCCTCTTTAAGTGAAGTTGTTGCCAAATGGAGGGCTACCTGTATAAGAAAGGCACGGGCAGCTCCGCCATCGGGCGCAAGAACTGGAAGAGGCGTTGGTTTCTGCTTGAGGGAGCAGCGCTGTCCTACTACGAGAGCTTCAATCACGACACAGGTCGGATTAAACACGTTCCATGATTAATCATCCATTTTACCCTTCGATCATGAAATTCACTAGGGGAACCCATTGATTTGAAGGGCACAGTGCAAGTGAACTCCTTGCGCATTGAGCCCGTCATGCATAAAGACTACCGCTTCACTTTCGTTGCAAAAGATGAACAGCTACAAAAGACCATCTTGTTCTTGCGAGCAGATGAGAAGAACAGCATGGATCTGTGGATTCGAACATTATCAGCCGCCTCTAAAAGCGATGCGAATCCACTGTCCAGAGAAAAGCAGCTCTCCCAGAGCTATGAACTGTTAGAGCTCAACCCTTCGGATCCGCATACGCTGCAGCAAGTCAACAAGGCCTACCGTCGACTGTGTCTGAAGCATCATCCTGATAAAGGTTATTTATTTTTTTAGAGTATGAGAATTACCTCTGTGCTGCCGAGTGTTGTCGCAATAACAATAAATGTAACCCAACAGGCGGATCCACGGCAGTGTTCACCTCCATCAAGTCCGCATACCAGCTCGTGGCGGCAAAGCTAGAGAAAGACGAGGAGCACTTCAGATACAATGTGGCTACATTCGAGGTAGTACTGAAGAAAGGTATTGTCCAGCATTATCAATCTCCCTATCGATTCCCTGTTGATGCCCTGCTGATCGATGCTGCTGTCTCTGGGACTCGAAGGTGCGGCCGGCGAGGGCATCGGATTGGTGGTGATGGAGGACGAGCAGAAGAATGAGCTGACGGTCAAGAGCCTGTCCAGCAAGATCTGCATCGTGTCGATTAAAGGTATAGAGGAGAACCATGTCCCATCAATAATGTATCTCACCACTGTCATGCTTCTTGTAGGGTTGGTCAACGACACCATTCGCATCGGAGACCGTGTCATGAAGGTAGGCAGGGTAGATGTGTCATCCATCCCTCTGATCCGTCTCGGTCAGAAGCTGAGCGATGCTCTAGTTCCTCCAGAGACCACCGTGACATTGACATTCAGCAGAAGGATTCCAAAAGGTTAAGCACGCTATGTTGCTATCATTAACCACGACAGACTCATGAATAATGCTGTGATCTATACATAATAGATGGAGTGGAAAATGACAAAGACGACTATGATGAGAATGAAGATGAAGAATTCATCGCTGCACACCTACGAACCGAGCGGAGGGGACTGATGCCGATAGAGGAATCAGAAGAGGAGCTGTTCGATGGTGATGAGCACGAACAGGAGGAGCAATCTCCCAGTGGTTGCAGTGCAGCCGAGAGTCAGCGACCAAAGCAGTCGCATCGGAGTTCCATATTGGTCGACATCGATGACAGCTATCTTCACTATGATGAAAAGGAAGACGACTTAGATGAAGACCTAGACGAATCGTACATTGGGGATATTCGTATTGACAACTCTACTGCCGAGGAGAGGAACAACGTCGGGATCGTTAATGATGATAGCGATGAGCAGAGCAATGATCAAAGTGAAGATCAAAGTGAAGACCAAAGGGAAGTTGACGAACAGAAGAGCTCGAAGAACGAGCACGAAGGGACACATATTAAACAGGAGAAGGTAAATATTGTGGCACCCAAAAGCTATGCATTGTCCGTTACAGAAGAAGAAAGCAAAGAGTTGCAGAGCACCATGCGCGACGTCTTTGCGATGGTGACCGGTGACAGGCCTTGGCTCAGCACCGCTGACGACGGAGTGTCCGTAGATACCGGGGCATATGTGGACGACGACAAAAAAGACCTGAAGGCCAAGCGTATTGCAGTAGCTGCTTTGAATTTATTAGGTCCCCCTTCACAGGAGCTTCTTCTTAAGTGGAGTGCTCAAGACGTCAGTCCTATCGATAGGCTGCAGCTACTGGAAGAAACACTGGGTCATTTAGTGGATGCATCCACAATAGCGAGTGTTGCTGGGACGGATGCAGTGAATGCTACAGCGAAAGTAAGTCCAATCCGATTGCCATCTCCCACTGCTTCGTTGAAAAGAGGGGAGCCTCCACTGGCCATGGTCTTGCCCCCACAAAAGACGATCTCGTCCGACACCATCCCCCCCTCAGCGAAGCAACCGCTGCCGAGCGACAGGAAAACACCGTCTTATATGAAGCCAACCAAATCGAAAAATTTCCACATCAGCAATGTAGAATTGTCTCCTATTTGAACAAAAGAGTGTACGTACTAAAATTTAAAAGCCTTTAAGTTACCTCAGCTGTAGATATAGCGGAGATAACTACTTTCACTGATATTTGTTTAATCATGGGATTGATCCATATAACTTGCATACATTTTAGCATGTACTGTACTGTACGAGTCGCAGGTCGTAACGTTCTTCTCGTAAATATCTTCACAAGTAGAAATCCATATGTTACGGATAAAGTTGTTGACGTATAAACTGATAGTGATACTTCGTGGTGCTGATGTGCATGACTCGCCAGATTGGTATGCACGTGATATGTGATGATTTCTACTTACGACACAATATTCTTCAAAGTTAAAATGTCTTACTATTACAGTGAAGAAGTCCTCTTCTACAAGAACTGGCTGGAACAACATTAAGAGAATCTTGGCTTGAAGAAATAGATAATACTGACTTGTACTGTACAGTACAGTGTACGTACAGTAAATAATCGTAACATGTAACTTTACTCTGGAAATAAAGACTCCCGATGGGGTGATGATAAGCAACTTTTCGCAGCCACAGAAATTGACCAAGCAACTCTTTCACAACTTGCAGCAAGTAATAAGTCAGACATGCCATTTGTCAAAGTCATCAAGAACAAGGCTTACTTCAAGCGCTTTCAAGTCAAATTCAGAAGGAGACGAGGTGAGTACTGCATCTTATGGCATTGCATGTTGCACCACCTTGTGTTGACAATCTATGTCACACACTTATGTAGAGGGAAAGACTGACTATCGTCAGCGTCATAAACTCATCACTCAAGACAAGAATAAATATCAGTCTCCTAAGTATAGGCTTGTAGTGAGATTCACCAACCGCTTTGTCATATGCCAAGTGATATACGCCGAGATCACTGGTGACAAAGTGATGTGCTCTGCATCTTCTAGAGAGTTGGCCAAGCATGGATTGATTGTCGGCCTAAAGAACTACTCTGCCGCTTATTGTACCGGCCTTCTCTTGGCACGTCGCCTGCTGACAAAGCTTGGGCTAGATGAGACCTACAACGGTGTGGAGGAACCCACCGGAGCCGTCGTGTCCGCGGAAGTAAATGGACGCACCTACTTCGTAGAAAGTGTAGATGAGGAGAAGCGACCGTTCAGAGCCTTGCTTGATGTCGGCATTAAGAACACCACTACTGGAGCCAAGATATTCGGTGCAATGAAAGGGGCCAGTGATGGAGGATTAGACATACCTCACAGCCACAAGAGATTTCCTGGCTACACTAGAGATACCAAGCAATTCGACGCCGAAGTGCATAAGTCTCGCATCATGGGTGAGCACGTCGCTGACTACATGAGGGAGATGGAGGAGGACGATGAGGAGAACTACCAGAAGCACTTTTCGAAGTACTTGGAGAACGACATAGAGGCGGACGACCTGGAGGAGCTGTACGAGAAAGTTCATGCGTCTATCCGCGAAGACCCATCTCCCGAAGAGAAGGAACCATTCTCGAAGATCGACAAGTCGTTCAAGAAGCAAGGAAAGAAGTCCTACGAAGACAGGAAGGCTGATGCCCTGGCGAAGAAGAGGTCTTTCACCGCTGTCGAGGAAGACGATGAGGACGATGCCGATGAGGAGGAAGAAGATGATCAAGAAGACTAGGATAGATACCTATGAACTGACTCTTTAAGCATCTTTGTGAAAAGAAGTATGTAATTACGGTTGAATTAACTCTCAAACTTGTTTATTGACCTTTTTGTTAATAGTGCGATGAGCATGACACCTAATTTTTCAGAATAACGAAATTCAGAGGTCCATGCAACGGGTAACTTTATGTCGCAGTTAGTTACTGGATAGACTTCCTGCTATTTGATTTCTTACTGGATAGAAACCCCAACAGTTTGGACTTAGTGTGCTGTACGATGCTCCTCATCAAATCAGGAGTGGCCGGGTCCATGTAGACATTGTAGCAGAACATCCCGAATACCGGCAGTAGAGTGATGCATATTAGGAATATGATGATTCGAATGGCCCCTCGATGATCGTGTTCTTTCCGCAGCTTGTTCTTGAAAGCGGTGGGTCTCTGCTTCGACTCCACGCAGCAGAAAGTGTTGCACAGAATCGATAAGGCGATGAAATACTTAACCTTCAGACTCTTGTCCCAGTATAATTGGAGCATGAAGTGAATAACTGTCTAACTTTAGTCAACTTACGGAAATTATTGTACGTACTGTGTACTTCGCCGGTGTACGTACGTACATTTGTACGTACGTATTCATTGCACGTACGTGTCCATCCATCGTAATAGTAGTTACCACTGTATCTGCTGGGGATAGATACTGTGACGGAGCATGTACATCTTCCGCGGCAGGCATCTGTTCAAGTGCATTGGACAGCAGGGTGTTTCGTTTCCTCAGCCGCGTAGGATACGCCACACTTGGTTTTCGTCCTTGCAAGTCAATGACATCAGAAATGCGAGGTGAGCTGTGGAACTCACTGTGTGCTATGAGTAGCGCTCCATGTGATTATTCAGTGCCTCTCTTGCAGGAATATAGGCATCTCTGCTCATATTGACAGTGGCAAGACGACTCTGACTGAGAGGATTCTGTTCTATACCGGCCGTATCGACGCCATCCACGACGTAAGAGGCAAAGATGGAGTAGGAGCGAAGATGGACTCGATGGAGTTGGAGCGAGAGAAGGGAATCACTATCCAAGCAGCGGCTACCTACTGCACATGGAAGGACAACCACATCAATATCATCGACACCCCCGGACACGTGGACTTCACAGTAGAGGTGGAGCGTGCTCTGCGAGTGCTGGATGGTGCTATTCTGGTGATTTGCGGTGTCTCTGGGATACAAAGTCAAACCTTGACAGTGGACAGGCAAATGAAGCGCTACAGCGTCCCACGAGTAGCGTTTATCAATAAGTTAGATCGCATGGGTGCTAATCCGAGGAAGGTATTGTGCAGAACACTGCTTGTGTCGCTCCCTCATAAGCGAGATATTGACTTGAAGGTGACTTCTACACTGCACAGGCGTTGGTCGGCTTGCGAACTCAGCTGCGCTTAGGGGCCGCCTTCATGCAGGTACCCATGGGACTGGAGTCCGACCACGAGGGGGTCATCGACGTCGTCGAACGGAAGGCCATCTACTTCACTGGTGACAAAGGCGTCGAGGTGATTAGAAAGCCTATCCCAGCAGAGTATGTCGATCAATGTGAAGAGACCAGGTCAGAGCTGATCGAGCGGCTGGCAGACATCGACGACGATGTGGCAGAGTGTTTCGTGAACGAGGAAGAGCCATCTGTGGAGCTGATCAAGGCGGCAGTAAGGCGGCAAACCATCGCGCAGAAGTTCGTGCCGGTGTTCATGGGCTCGGCCTTCAAGAACAAAGGCGTACAGGTGCTGCTGGACGGGGTCAACGACTATCTGCCCTCACCTGTCGACGTGAATAACAAATGTCTGGACTTGGATAAGGAGGAGGCGGAAGTGGGTCTGGTCTGTGACCCCGATGCATCGCTAGTGGCGTTGGCCTTCAAGCTGGAGGAAAGTCGGTTCGGGCAGCTGACATACTTGCGCATATACCAAGGCACACTGCGGAAAGGCGCGTACATCGTAAACACCAACTCCCGTAAGAAGCTCAAGGTTCCTCGTCTGGTCCGCATGCATTCCAACGAGATGGAGGACATCGACCATGCCAGTGCTGGGGACGTGGTGGCGACGTTCGGCATGGACTGCGCATCCATGGACACTTTCACTGATGGCACTGTGAACTACTCGATGGTCAGCATGTTCGTGCCCAACCCAGTGATGTCTCTGTCCGTAAAGCCCAAGAACAACCAGTTAGCTTCTAACTTCTCCAAAGCGATGGGTACGACAGCATGTCATGCAATTCAATGCCGCGTTACATTTCGTCTCACTCCCCTCATCAATCACCCTATAGGTAAATTCACTCGTGAAGATCCCACCTTGAGGGTGATCGTGAATGAGAAGACCTCCGAGACGATCCTGAGCGGTATGGGGGAGCTGCATCTGGAGATCTACATTGAGAGGATGAAGCGGGAGTACAACGTTGAATGCATCACTGGCAACCCTTCTGTGAACTACAAGGAGACGATATTGTCTCGCAGCAAGATTGACTACCTGCACAAGAAGCAGTCCGGAGGGTCAGGGCAGTATGCGAAGATCATAGGGTACATAGAGCCCTTGGAGGAGGAGCTTCTGAAGAAAGGCGTGTCCTTCGAGTTCGACAACCAAGTCGTCGGTACGAACATCCCACCTGAGTTCATCCCGAGTTGCGAGAAAGGAGCTAAGCTGGCTTGTGACAAGGGGGCGCTGGCAGGCTTCCCTCTCACCGGGGTGCGGGTGGTGATCACAGATGGTCAGGCCCACGCGGTGGACTCCAACGATCTGTCCTTCCAGCTGGCCATGCTGTACGGCATCAGACAGGGAGTCAAGGGAGGCAAGCCGCAGATACTGGAGCCGGTCATGAGCCTGGAAGTGGAGGCCCCGTCGGAGTTCCAGGGAGCGCTGATTGGAGGCCTCAACAAGAGGGGTGGTCTCATCATGGCTTCCGATTTGAACGACGACGCTAGTCAGGTTAGACCGCTTTGATTTTAGATACAATTGATACAAGGTATTATCATGACGCAAGCAACCCTTCATTGTCAGATCACCATCAAAGCAGACGTCCCTCTGTCCCAGATGTTCGGCTACAGCACAGACATACGCTCCAGCACCCAGGGAAAAGGAGAGTTCTCCATGGAGTATAAGGACCACCAGCCTGTCTCTAAGGACCAACAGGAGGTGTTGATCAAGGACTACCAGACAAAGCAACAGGCTCTGGCTGACGAGTGAGTAGTTAGTTATCAATCAGACTAGACTGCATACTATGGAGTCTCTTGTTATCGTTGCATTAAGGAAAGCGATGCGGACTATTAGTTCCCATTATAGCAAGTAACGTAAGTAGGTATATTTGTTGCAGCATCACCATCCGTCATCATCTTCACTCACGACAGCAGTGGCTTTGTTCTTCGACTGAGCCATCATCTCCTTCCTCCACTGTATCCTCTTTCGAAGCTTCTCTTCCAGAACAGCAACATCCACATCTTTATCTTGCATGTACGCCTTCGCTATCTACACGAAGGCGATGAATGACACACACTATCGTCAGCAATGTTGGTTCGGGTGACGACCATCGATGATAGACAAGTACCTGCTTCTTAATGTCCTCCTCATCAGAACTCGGGATTGCGAAGTTGGCGCCAGGCTGTTCCATCATGGCCTTCTTGAATTTCTCTTTGGTCTCTTCGCTTATCGATCCTCTGGAGTTATCAGCCTGGTCACCAATGAACTTCACTGAGCAATAATAGCAGAGAAAACAAGTGTAAGATCAGTATGTGTTGAACAGTAATCCGACAGATCGGTTGCATTACCGAAGGCTAGTGATGGGAGGATCGTAGCAACGAACATGGCTGTATATGTTGCAGTGTTCGCCTCTAATTCAATCATGGTCAAGGATGACGATTTGGATGGTCTCTGACGCAACTGAGCTCTCAATCTGAATGAATCTACATTGAGGACCAGCAGTGCCGCAATCAGTGAGCAATAGATGACGAGCATATCGTGATATATTTACAGGTACTTTAACTCTTTGAAGATCAACTGTTTGTCAGAAATGACGCAGCGGATAAATTTTCGACTTTTCCAAAGACAGTACTTTACGTTCGTAAGTTACCGTACGTACAGTAAGCTCAGCCGCCGTTACGTACTATACTCGAGTTGTATCTGTCA
>Ga0164295_10004888_pt1 | contig 10639 bp, 4 predicted proteins | sample GEODES006metaG_FD_111798 | JGI IMG/M metagenome (GOLD analysis project Ga0164295, IMG submission 111798) | Oligotrophic lake water microbial communities from Sparkling Lake, Wisconsin, USA - GEODES006 metaG | ecosystem: Environmental > Aquatic > Freshwater > Lake | place: USA: Sparkling Lake...
CTTTTATTGTTAAAAATATTTTTCATTGTTTAATAAACTCTTGTGCTGAATTTTTAATTTCGATTTCCATGTTCTTAATAATAATGCATTTCCTATAACACTGACACTACTAAAAGCCATTGCAAGCCCAGCGAGCATAGGATTTAAAAGCCCAGCAGCCGCAAGAGGAATTCCTATAATATTGTAAATAAAAGCCCAGAAAAGGTTTTGTTTTATTTTGTTATATGTTTTTCTAGATATATCTATACTATCAAATATTAATTTTGGATCATTATTCATTAATGCAATACCAGAAGCTTGAATGGCAGCATCCGTGCCTGATCCCATAGAAATTCCGATATCAGCCACTGCTAAAGCAGGTGCGTCATTTATGCCATCTCCAACCATTGCTACTTTAGTGCTATGAGATTTCAATTCATTTATGATTTGAGCTTTTTCATTTGGTAAAATATTAGAAAAAACTTGATCAATATTAAGCTGTTTTGCTATGAAATTTGCACTACCATTATTATCACCACTAATCATTACTGTTTTAATTCCAATCGATTTTAGTGAGTCTATTGTTAATTTAGCATTTTCTTTAATTGTATCTCTAAAAAAGTAGATGCTTCTTAAAATATAATTTTCATTATTTTTTTCAATTAAATAAGAAACACTCGCACCTTCATTTGATAACTTATCTACCTCAAGTAAATATTCACTATCTAAATGTATATTAAAATCATTTAAAAAACGATTACTTCCTAAATAATATTCTTTATTTTGAATTAATGCAAAAACACCTTTTCCATGAATAGACTGAATTTTTTCTATTTTTAAGGGAATTACATTATGTTCTTTTCCAAATTGCAGAATGGATTTTGCTAATGGATGCTCACTTCCTGATTGAATTGAAACTACTATTTTTAAATTTTCAATATCATCACTATGAAGAGAAATCACTTTTATAAGTTTTGGTTTTCCGATTGTTAAAGTTCCCGTTTTATCAAAGGCTACTATTTTAACAGAATGTGCAACTTCAAGAGATTCAGCATCTTTTATTAATATTCCTTGTTTTGCAGCCATACCAGTTCCAACCATTATGGATGTTGGAGTTGCTAAGCCTAAAGCACATGGACATGCTATAACCAAAACAGCAATTGCTTTAAATATAGAATCTTCCCATTTTCCTGTAAGTAAACCCGAAATTAAAAAAGTTAATAATCCAATAATAACTACAATTGGAACAAATATAGAACTTACTTTATCAACAAGCTTTTGAATAGGTGCTTTTTTTGCTTGCGCATCTTCTACAAGTCGAATAATTTTTGAAAGCAAAGTTTCTTTACCAACTGCCAGTGTAGTTACTTTAATAAATCCACTTCCATTCATACTTCCTGCAGTTACTAAATCACCTATGGATTTTTCAATTGGTAAACTTTCTCCTGTTATTAAAGATTCATCAACTTGGCTTTCCCCTTCAATTATTTTTCCATCAATTGGAATTTTTTCACCTGGTTTTACGTAAACAATATCGCCTATAATAACTTCAGATGTTAATATATAAATTTCTTGTTGATTTCGATATACTAAGGCTTTTTCCGGCCTAAGAGAATTCAAAGAATCAAGAGCTGATGTTGTTCGCTTTTTTGCTCTAACTTCTAACCACTTTCCAAACAAAACAAGCGTAATAATAACAGCAGAACTTTCAAAATATATATGGGCTTGTCCATTTATTATTAGATCTGAATGAAATATTAATTGATATAAACTCATCCCATATGCTGCAGAGGTACCAATAGATACTAATAAGTCCATATTAGAACTTTTTGATAATAAAGCTTTTAATGCAGATATATAAAATATTTTTCCAAAATAAAATTGGATAATTGTGGCTAAAATCAGTTGAAGCCAAATATTTAATTCATAATGAATAGTGAACAACATTAATACCATAGGAATTAAAAGCGGCAAAGTAATTAACATTGCCACAACCAATTTTCATGTTTCGTTGTTTAATATATTAGATTTTTCATATTTTTTTTTTACATTTATTTCATCAATATTATCTTCAATTAATTTAGCTTTATAACCCAAATTATCTATTGTAGATAAAATCTCGTCTAGAGTAACGCTATTATTATACCTAACTTTAGCTTTTTCTGTGGCTAAGTTAACAGAAGCTTCCAAGACTCCAGATTTTGCTTTCAATGCTTTTTCTACATGATTTACACAAGAAGCACAGCTCATTCCACTTATAGATATACTAATTTCTTTCATATTTTCATAAGAAATAAGTGGATCTATTGAGTTTTTATTCAACTTTATCAATGCATTAAAAAACATAGGGCCCCCCTTTGAATCCTAAAAGGAAAGCATACACCTTCCCATCATGGGAAGGTCAAGACTTTTTTTAAAATTAATTTATATTTTTTTAAAATGAATCAAATTTAAGAACTTTATTTTTAAATTTGATTCATTTTATAATTAAAAATAACGATTAAATAAAAATACCTTTCATTTTATAAGTGTTTATAAGAAAAACACAAATATTAAGCTATTCATTAATTTATTTATAAAATTATAAAAAAAAGTTGACTAATATTCTTTTTTATAATAACTGTGAATTGAAATCATCCTAGTAGATCTTTTTTAAAATAATATAAATAATAGTAACTTCTATATTTATATTAATAATTTAAAATTTAATATTTATTATAATTTTCTCTGCCCTAATTATTTTTTAAAATTTGATACTTCTATAAAAGGTTAGGAAATATTATGACAAAAAAAATCTTTAAAGGTGTTATACTTTCATGCCTAATTTCTTCTTGCGGTGTTGTAGATAAGCAAAATAATGAAAAAAAAATTGATGATGTAAATATAATGAATTATAGCTCTTTAGATAATCATCAAATTGAATCTCATTCCAGTATTATCGGAAAAGGATTCAGCTCAATTGATAAAACGATAAAAAATAGTTGCCTTGAGAATACATATCACGAATTCATACCTAATGGAAAATCACAGGTATCATTTTTTAATAATTTATCCTCACAGGATTTAAATGAAAAATTAAATATAAATACTAACGGAAAAATTCATGGACCACAAGGTGAAGTCTCAATTGATTCAAGTTATCTACAAATGTTGGATACAAATGATTCTAGTTCTACAGTAACTCTAATTGCAAATGTTACAAATGGAAAAAATATTTTAAAGAAAACTGATTCGTCTATACCTGGTTATAAAATAAATGATTTTTATAAATCTATTTTTGATAAAACAAAGTCTGAATTTATAAAAGTATGTGGAGATGAAATTATTGAATCTCAAAAACTATCTGCTTTTCTTGTCATAACTGCAAGGATGGATTTTAAAAATAAAGCTTCAAAGGATGCTTTTGAATCAACAATAGGAGCAAATAAAAACATATTTGAAGAAATTGGCGGTAATAACTCAACATCATTCAGTAATATTGATGATAAAATAAAAAAATCTATAAAAATAACAATATCAGGAACGCAACTTGGTGGAGATTTTAAGCAATTGCAATCAATTCTCAAAAAAAATGTTTGTAACTTAAATCAAATAGAGCAATGTAATCAAATTTTTGAAACAATTAACAATTATTTTTCAAATGAATTTTTAACACAATTAGACTCAAATAATGAAAGCGTATGGGTAACATCAGAAATTAAATCAACCCCATATTCAAAAATATTAATCCTAAATGAAAAAGGAGAGTATTATAGTGATCATTTTAATTTTGGTCTTGATTATACTAAATTTTCAAAAAATCTCTCTAATATCAAAGAAACAAGTTCTATTATCTTTTCTAAATTAAAATCAGTATTAGACCACGAAAAATCAAAGCACTTTTCTCAAAATGAATTAAATTATTACAACCAAAATTTGAGTAATGCTCAAAATAATGTCAAAATTATTGACGAATATTTTTCTGATTGCAATAGCTCTCATAATCTTCATAATTGCATTTCAAAATATAATACTCTTTCAAATGATTACTTTTCTCCAATTGATGAATCATTAAAAAATTTATCAATTGGTGAACATGTAGCAACTTATAACTCGGGCATAGAAACATTTGGAATAAATAGCGTTTTATTTATGAAAAAAGATATTGACAATCATATTTTTAAAAATGACAAAAAACTACGCTTCTTATTATTAGACAAAGACAATTATGAACTTAATGATGAAACCATGGAGTTGCATTGTCGAAAAGATTATAAATCAAAAATAAAAGATGTTAATATTGGAATTTGGCTGTCAAATTTTATAAATCAATGGCCAACTGTCTACACATTGATTGATAAGGCTATTAATGATGAATATCAAACTTTAGATGTTATTTGGAATAGAAAAGAATCTGATTTAACAGCATCTCAAATAGTAGAGTATTGCGGAGTAAATAATAAATTATTTTCTCTATCTCAATTTAATTCAAACATTAAAAAAGTGGTAATTTGGGAGAGTGATTTATGAAATTATTTTATTTCTTAAACATTATCTTATTCAGTATTATATATATTAATAAATCATACCCATATTCTTATGATTTTAAGGATAACCAGGAAATCTCTTCAGGTAAAAGACATACTTGCAGCCTAAAAATGGGTGAGGTTTTTTGCTGGGGAGATAATTTAAACTATCAATTAGGTAGCCTAGGCAACGATTCAAATATTCCAAGAAGAGTTCCTAATATTAATGATGCAATTCAAATCTCTTCAGGAGGACAGCATAGCTGCGCTGTTAAAAAAACAGGAACTGTTCAGTGCTGGGGAAATAATTCTTTTGGACAAACTGGAGAATCCATTCAAGTAACTAATGTAAAAGTAAGCTCTTGGAAAGAAATAGCAAATTTTAAAAATATTAAATCTGTATCATTAGGAGAAAATCACTCGTGCGCTTTAAATAATTCAGGAGAAGTTTTTTGTTGGGGTGATAATAGCGAAGGTCAACTAGCCTCAAACACAATTGAAGAATCTAGTACACCAATTCAAATACCTTATCTTTCTAAAATTACAATGATCTCATCTGGGAATAATCACACTTGTGCATTGCATTTAAAAGGTGAGGTTTTTTGTTGGGGAGATAACCGCAGCGGCCAAATTGGAAATAAAAGAATTCAAAATAAAGTGTCTGTTAATTTAGTTCAAAATTTAAAAAATGTACGTGAAATATCTGCAGGAGGTTCAACTTCATGCGCTACAACAAAAGATAATTTTGTATTTTGTTGGGGAGACAATAGTTTTTCTCAAGTCGGAATAGAAAATTCACTTGAAAATAAAAATGCAAAAATATTAATACCAACTAAAATGGAAACACTTCAAGATGTCTTAATGGTAAGTGTTGGAGAAAATCATGCTTGTGCTTTAATAAATAATGGAACAATCGACTGCTGGGGAAGCAATTCAAACAATAATTTTCAATTAGGTAAAATAACAAAAAGTTCCGTTCATCCGACACCAATTGAAGTACCAAATATTCTTGATATGAAATTTGTATCGTCTGGAGGGCTACATTCTTGTGGATTAAAATCTAATGGCTCTATTTATTGTTGGGGTAATAATTATCAAGGGCAACTTGGTAATGGTAATTTTTCAAATTCAAACGGAAGACCTAATAAAGTAACTATCACATCTACAGATTCTAAAATTCCAAATCAATTTTTTCTCTCATGTTACTTTTATGATTTAAATAATACAGATAGCGAAAGTGGTACGGATAAAATTTTATATGAAAATTCTAATTTTTCATTTTATTGGGGTATTGATAATGATTCTGATGCTTCAAAATATTTAACATTAAATGGACACACTGAAGATGGATTTTTTTTAGAAACAAAGTTAACTTATGAAAATGCGATTGAAAGCTGTAATAGAGTTATTTATTTAAAGAACCAATCTTCTAAAAAAAATAATGTTTTCAAACTTTATGATTTTAAAGCCTCATTTCAAGAAAATATTCAAATAAAGGAATATCCAATATTATTCACAAATCCAATTAAAAAAAATATTATTAAACGACTTGTGATTTTTGGAGATAGCTTATCTGATAATGGAAACTTAAAAGAATTTACTCATTATTTGCCAGGTGAACCTTACTTTAAAGGTAGATTTAGTAATGGATTAGTATGGGGAGATTATTTTAGCTTTATGACTGAATTACCAATTTTAAATTTTGCTTATGGAGGAGCAAAAAGTAGTTCTGATATTAATTTGCCTGTTTATAAGTTTGTCTCTTATTTAAAATCAGGTGTACGTAATTTAATCACAGGAGGCATGACAAATTATGTTAGTAGTTATATAAAGCATTATTTAAATTGGAATTCATTCAATAGTAATCAAATTATACAATCTCCAGAAGAAACACTTTATATTATTTGGATTGGTGGTAATGACTATTTAGAAAGTATGAATAGTCAAAAAGATTTTACAAAATTGATTGATAATGATTCCTATCAATTTAGTGAAAATATAGTGAATAATATAATGAATAGTATTACAAAACTTCAAAAATCTGGTGCAAAAAATTTTTTAGTAATGAGTTTACCAGATATAGGAATGACTCCTGAAGCTATATTAAATAATAACTATAATTTTACATCAGGACGATTTAGAAAAAAGGAAGACATCTATTATAGGCTTTCAGAAATTTCTCAAATGCATAATTCTATACTTAAACAAAAAATTGAAGCTCAAAATACTTTTTCTCAAAGATCATATATTTATTATTTAGATATAAATCCATTATTATTAAAATTTATAAATCAAAAGAATTTTATTGATAACACCCCATTTAATTATAATCTTACATATATAAATAGCGATTTTTCATTTCATGGTTTTGAAAAAAATAATATTCAAATGCCATGCTATAAGGGGGATTTTAAAAGAAACCCTATATGGGGACAATTTAAATCAAATAAAAATTTATTTTGTATAGAAAAAAAAGACTTAAATTTTACGAAAAGTTTGTTTTGGGATAGCGTCCATCCAACAAGCTACACACATTGTTTACTTTCTTACGCTATCCATATGCATTTAGGGAATTTAAATTTAATTAATAAACCAAAATATTCTTTATCTGATCATAGAAATTTTTGTGAAGCGGGATTTTATGAAAGAAAAGTATATAACTAAGAAAAATGGCGGGATGGACGGGACTTGAACCCGCGACCTCCGGCGTGACAGGCCAGCGTTGTAACCAACTCTACTACCACCCCACTCATAAGAGCTCCTTTATGCCATAAGGAAAACTTGAATGCAAGCAGGAGAACAAAAAATATCGGTTCTGTTGCTAAGAATGATTTTTCAGGCTTTTTAAAAAATACAATATATTTCTTTTATTCAGATATATTTTTCATTTTTTCTAAAAAAATCATCTTTGTAACAGAACTAAAGAAGGCTACATTCAGTATTCTTATTTATTTAAAAAGAAAGATAAAAATAAAAATGCTATTTTTTCTTTCAAATATATAATTTTTATATTTTAATTGTACGGAAACATTTTATATTTAGAGTTTTTGCACTCAAATATTATATATTATAATTAAAATAAATTATAAATTCTAAAATTTTGTTTAAAAATATCAAAAAATTAAAAATCATTAATTCTACAAATCCATCTCAATTTATTGGTAATCTATTTCATAATTTTAATTATAGTAATAATGTATAAGAGAAAAAAGAATATTTCATGTTTTGTTTTGTAATTATTTCAATTCAAAACTCTAATAAAATTACTAAAAATAAATATTATCATTTATAAATATGTATTGGAGTGTAAATGAAAGCCATACGTGGTCAAATTATTTCTTATAAAGGAAATCCTTTTTTAGAAAAAAATACATTAGTCTATGAAAAAGACGGAATAATATTGATTGAAAATGGGAAAATAAAAGGATTTGGCTCTTATAAATCATTCCAAAAACAGATTGATGAAAATAATATTCCAGTGACTCTATATTCTAATAGATACATAATATCTCCTGGATTTATTGATGCTCATGTTCACTATCCTCAAATATCTATGATAGCTGCATATGGAAAAAAGCTTGTAGACTGGCTAAATAAATACACCTTTATAACAGAGCAAAAATTTGAAAACATGATTTATGCTCGTAATACAGCACAGTTCTTTTTAAGAGAATGCTTAAGAGCAGGAACAACAACTTCATTTGTATATTCAACAGTTCATCCACACTCAACAGATGTACTTTTTGAAGAAGCCTTTAAACTTAATATGCGTTTAGGTTCGGGTAAAATAATGATGGATCGTAATGCACCTGAAAGACTAATTGATACAGCACAAAAAAGTTATGATGATTCAAAAGCACTTATTCAAAAATGGCAAAATAAAGGCCGTTTAATGTACTGTATTACACCACGCTTTGCTCCTACCAGTACGGAAGAGCAACTACAGGTCGTGGGAACTCTTTGGAAAGAATTTCCAGAATGCTATATGCAAACTCACTTGTCAGAGAATATTGATGAAATAAAATGGGTGAATCAACTTTTTCCAAACCGAAAAAATTATTTAGATGTATATGACCACTATGATTTAGTTAAACCTAAATCTGTATTTGGTCACGCTATTCATTTAAGCGATCAAGAAATAAATAGAGTATTAGAAGCTGGTGTTGCTTTAGTTCATTGTCCTTCATCAAACTCATTTTTAGGCAGTGGATTATTTGTTCTAAATAAAAGTTACGCTCTTCGTGACTCTCTTAAAAAAGATTTACGAAAATATGTTGCTCTTGGAACAGATTTAGGAGCTGGTACAAGTTTTTCCTTACTAAAAACCTTAGATGCTGTTTACAAAACAGCAATGTTAAATAATATAAATAACCTCAATGCTGAGCATGCTTATTTTTTACCAACATTAGGATCTGCACAGTCCCTATATTTAGAAGATAAAATAGGGAGTTTTGAAAATGGCAAAGAAGCAGATTTTATTGTTATTGATTTAGAATCCACTCCATTTATTAAATTTAGAATGAATCATATTAAAGATATTTATGAAGCTTTATTTGTACAAATGATCTTAGCTGATGATAGGGCTATTTACGAGACATATATTGCTGGCGAATGTCTTTATCGATTAGAGCCCGAGTCTCGAGTTGGAATATTTCTTGGCAAAGCAAAATATTTAAATGAAATAAAAGCGATGAAGTACTGATAATATTTGTTATCTAAAACAAAAATACACGAATTTGCTTCTGCTGCAAAAAGTTCTCATAATTTAAATTCATAAATAAAGATTATTGTATCCACCTTATTTAAATAAAACCATTAGAAGAATTTATAAAAATTTGATATTTTATAAAAAATATGATAAGTCTAATTTTAATGTAATATTACAGACTGTGTTTTTTGCAATAAATAATTTTCTAAAAAATAAATAATAATGGAGTTTTCTAAATGAAAATTAAAATATTTATTCACATATTTTTATTTTTTACCGCTTTTAATAATATTTTTATTCCTAACCATAAATTGTACGCTAACGAAAAAGAACGAAAAATTCCAAAATTTGTTTATCGGTCTTCACCCTCAAAACCAGAAGATAAATTTAAAAATGGTTTTGTAAGAGATAGATCCCTAAGCACAGACTTAGGTTCACACATATCAGGTGACTCTGGAGATACAACAGCTTTTATTAGCACAACTTCAAACCAAGATTATGCAAGACAATTTGCAACTTCTTATGCCATGGGCTGGTGGTATGTTCGAGAGTTTTTTGTTTATGAGATCATTCCTCAAAGTAACTTTGTAGACTTAGCAGAAACTTATAGTAGAACTTTGACAAATTCTACTACTTCAACAGAATTAAGAACAGCTTTAGAAAACTCGCACGATACTTTTACCAGAGAAAGTGAATATTCTGCCTTATATGAAATTCGCCCCGAAACGATCATATCTGCGACTAGATTTGAATTTGATTCGGTTTCAAGACAATTTTTACAGCGAGAAACAATTGAAAATAATGTAACAAGGATAGATCGAAACAATCCTCAAATTGAACCTTCTCTCCATGAAAATAATTTTCCATTAGGTACTTTCAGAAGTATGCAAATTCAATTTGATCATGTTTCAAGTGGATTTGCTTGCTATGTAGCACCTTCAAGCTCGAGTATGAGAAAAAAAAGAAACACGGGAAACTCAAATTATATTTGCCCAATATCAGGGAAAAATGTTTTCGAAGAAGTTGAATCACCCGATAATATTCTTTCTGATAATAAATTTAAACTTCAAATTAAAGTATTTAATGATAAATTATATTGTTTAACTCCCAAAAATGGAGATTATATTTATATAGACTATTGTGAAAATTCTAATTATTGGAATTATACCGATTTTGGTCAAATTATTACTTTAATAAATGACGGGAAAAATGACCAATATTACTGTTTAACAGCCCCTATAAATGACAATAACTATAACTATATTAAAATAAAAATATGCGATCTAAATTTAAAAGAGCAAAAATGGAACCTTATACCTCATGATAATTCTAATTATTTAATCACATCATTCGATAATAAATATTTAAATTCTTATAATAATTATTATTTATATCTTGATAATAATTTTGACTCTTCAAAAACAATTCAAGTTTTAAATTATAACGA
>Ga0164295_10004889_pt1 | contig 10635 bp, 7 predicted proteins | sample GEODES006metaG_FD_111798 | JGI IMG/M metagenome (GOLD analysis project Ga0164295, IMG submission 111798) | Oligotrophic lake water microbial communities from Sparkling Lake, Wisconsin, USA - GEODES006 metaG | ecosystem: Environmental > Aquatic > Freshwater > Lake | place: USA: Sparkling Lake...
AATGAAAATATTTATTCAAGTAAGTTAAAGAATCTACTTTTTAAAATTAAAAATCAAAATAGTTTTAACGATAATGGAATACGTTTTGCATGGAGAAATTAAAATTAAAAAAAAATAAAACCTCTTTATAAGTTTATAATTAAATGAGTAGTTGTAATGAGTACAATCAGTATTACAATGATATAATAGATTCTGAAGGTAATTTAGTAACAACTAAGTGTTTTGATGGAAAAGAAATATACCTTACTCAAAAAGCTTTTAAAGTAAATAATTTCAAAAATTACAACAATATAGGGTATTATGCATGGATTGATAAAAATTTTAAAGATTATTCTTTCTCTGAAGACAATTTCGATTCTGAAGAATACGAGCCTGAAAAACAATTTAATGAAATTTGTAATAATGTGAGTTATTCACTTAAACAACAACAAAAATTTGCTGGTAGAATCTTTAACACAAATACAGATATAAATGGAATGCTTATTTATCACGGACTTGGTTCAGGGAAAACACAAACAAGTATTGTCGTTGGTGAAGCATTTAAATACCGCACTGTAAATAATCGCCCAATCAAAGGACGTTCAGATACACGTGTTTTTATAGTTGTTCCAGCTGCACTCCAAGAACAATACTACAGGGAAATTATAGGAAGATACGATTCAGGTTTTCTTAAATCTGCATCTGGGCAAATATTGATAATGGGTGAACGACAATTTTATACAGATAAATTTGTTCGAGAAAGTCTTGAACGATTTCATAATGAAATTATTAATTTAACAAAAGAACGAAATCTATTAATTAAAAATAAAGGTTCAGCAATTGAAATAAATGCAAAACAAAATCAGATTCAAAATTATATGACACGTATTAAACAGCTAGACGAAGATGAAAAAACAAAGATTTCAATTGTATATGAAATTCTTTCCCATGAATCATTTTTAAATAAACTTTTTGTAATTGACAATGATGGAAAATATATTCCGCAGTTCCTTGAAAATAATAAAGGTCGTCTCGATTATTTACAAAATCCAAATGGATTACTTATCATCGATGAAATTCAAAATTTAGTTAGTGCAACTGGAACAAATTACCGTAGGTTACTTTATGCACTTCGTTACCATACACATCCAAAGTTTAAAGTTATTTTATTAACTGGAACTCCAATTTATGATAAACCATATGAATTTGGACTTTTAATGAACTTATTACGACCTCGTGTTATATTTCCTGATGGACGTGATTCATTTAATGAAATATTTCTTCAAAACGGTGTATTTAGCAATGAAGAATATTTCAAAAAGATGTGTAGTGGATATGTAAGCTACTTCAAGGGAGGTAATCCAATTGCATATCCATACAAGAAGACAACTATAATGCATCACAAAATGAACGAAGAACAATATTCTCAATATAAAATTGCTCTTATTAAAGAAGTAAGTAAAGACCAAAAAAATATTTTACAAGATGAAGACTACTTCATTAACTTGAAAAATGAAGACCGTATTAATAGTGGTATTTTCCATAACTCAAATCAAATTGCAAATATAGCATTCCCTCAATATAGAGGAACTAAACATGTGAAGGATAAACTTCAAGCAAATATTGAACAATTTAAAGTAGACCTCAAATCAGAAACAATTAAAATACCTGGAAAACTTCTCGAACAACTTTCTAAAGAAGAATTAATGAGTATAGATTCACTTTCTAAGGGGGTTCTATCATTTGTTGGAAGATACAGCAGTAAATTTGCAAAGGTAGCTGAAATGATTATCGAATGTGAGGGTCCAGTGTTCGTTTTCTCAAACTTTGTTTATTTTGGAGTAAATGCGATGGGTATAATTATGGATTATCTCGGCTATACTCCATATGGATCCTCACCTGGACCAAGAGGAAGTTATTTTATTTGGAATGGTGAAGCCAATTCAAAGAACAAAGCAGGTGTTCGTGCAGCATATGATTCATTTAATAGTCCAGAGAATATGAATGGGGATGTTTTAAAAGTTATATTTGGAACCCAAACGGTTATGGAAGGTGTTGATTTTAAAAATGTAAGTCAAATCCATATTTTAGACCCTTGGTGGAATGATTCTCGTATTCAACAAATTATTGCTCGAGGTATTAGATTGTGCAGTCATAAAAATCTTCCACCAGAACGACGAGTTGTAAATGTTTTTATCCATCTTTCTACACTTGGATCATTTGAAAATGTGTATTATGTTAACATCATCGATAGCAATGGACAAGAACGCCGAGTTAAATCTTTCATGCAAATTGAAAACATTGAAGCACCTAAGAGTGAATGGGTTATTCGTGAAGCATATTCCACACAACCAGATAAAGAAGGAAATGTTGAAATTAAAAATTCTACATCAAAAAAGTTTTTGGTTTCTCAAATTATTACCGGTGGTGGTGAAGCTGAAAATATTTCGGGGAACATTATACGAGGTCCCGACCAAAGTCTATTAAATTCATTTGAGGTTCATTCAAACTGGAAGGGATTAGCATCAAGGAGCGTTCAAGAATATATGTATGAACGTTCACTTAACAAATTAAGTATTAATCGTAAATTTGAACGGGCTGTCAAGGAAATTGCAATTGATTGCACCATTAACAAGAATGGAAATATAATTCGATTGGATGAACTTTATACACCTAATATCCAAAAAGATGGAACATGGAACTTAGTTTATCAGAATTATTTTACAGGTGAAACATATACTCGTTTAAATACTCCAAAATCATTTACACTTAACGAAATTTTACAAAATACCGCTCTACGGTCCCAAAGTTACAACTTCAAAAATATGGAAACTGGAGAAGAAGTAAAAATAAACAAGTCGCTTATTTTACCGGAAAATATTAAATGTAACACACTTGAATATTCATTCAAATTTCCCAAACAAATTGTCACTTTAACTATCAATAAGGAAATGATACCGATGTTATTAAACATGTATAAAAAAAATAAGATTCAATTTAATAAGTTTTTACTCGATATTATGAATGGAAATCCTCCACTGATAAATGAAATCATCGATCCAAAGTTATCCAAAAAACTTCTTGAATTTATGCTTAAGAAATCTAAAAAGCGCGATAATATGGTTGAAGACCTTAAAAACTTTGGATTTACAAATGATGATACTCTATGGGAGAAGCTCAATAAAAAAGAAATAGAAAATTTACATAAACTTTACATCAAATGATTTCCTTTGGAAGTTTCCTGTTAATTAAATTTAATTTAAAATAAAAAAAAATACCGTTTACTTTTAAATTTAAACGATGCCACCTAAAAAAGCATCCGCAACCGATACATGGACAGGAAAAGCTGGATGCAGAGGACGTGACGTGACTCCTCTACAGCAATACATCCTTGATAAAAGCAAACAACGCGGATACCTCGCAAGTCTTCTTAACAAAGACGGATTTCTCGACCAGTTTGCTGCCGATGTTTCGGCAAATGAATGCGCGTTTACTTTTGATGATTCCGATTGGTTCGCCGTTTACCTTGTTGATTCCGATGGACAGTATTTCCTCGATGCAACTGGTGGACGCCAACCTGGAAGACTCTTTTTTAAAGTTATGTTTGATTCAGCTACTGGTCAACCAAAAATTGACCCAAGTTCACGCACATTTGTTATGCCGCCAGACCTCATTGGAAAACGCGAATGTATGGTTAGCCCAACTGGGACATGTGTTATTCGCCAAGTTCCCAAGGAACCCAAGAAACCCAAGAAACCCAAGAAACTTAAGACTCCTGCTTCTGCTTCTGCTTCTGCTTCTGCTCCTGCTTCTGCTTCTGCTTCTTCATCAGCACCAACTGATTCTGGAACAGATGAATACAGTATTTCGAAAGCTATGGAAATGCTTGCAGCTGAGGGAAAAGCATCAAAAGTTGTTAAACAGCCCGTTGAGGAACTTATAAAAGCCGTTGAGCAACTACAAGTTGGGGGTGGACCTTCCGGATCCTCAGAAGAGGTTCAAGGAAATATCACAACCGCCGATTTAAGCAACAAGTCAATTGATGAAATTATACAATGGATGGTTGAAAATATGTATGAACAAGATATCATGAGTTGTCTCCGCAGTGGAACACTTTCATCTGAAGAGCAGGCCAAGCTTGTGGAACTCCAAGGACTCTCCACAGAAGCAGTTGTTCCTGATCCAGGAGAATTAGCTGACGAAATTGCAGTTCAGGCAGCAGCAACGCTTCCACCAGAAGTTGCTCGTAAGATGTATAAACGCATCACAAAGGACGATCTTATTAAAGAACTAAGCAATCTTAAGGGTGGTGACCGTAAAAACGCAATTGCCCAGTTATGCCGCCGTTCAGGTCGCAACGTTGAAGTCCGTGAACGATCTGGACGTCGTGGTAAGGTAGTCTATGACTTATATGAACGTGGTTTTCTTGTTACAGATGAAGAAATTGATGATGTACTTAATGAGTGTGCTGATCGTGAAGCTGATCGTTTACAGAGTCTATTACGTAGTCGCTGGGCAAGAGTTCTTCCACGTAAGGCAGCTGTTTACCGTGTTCAGCAAGCTCAACAAGAAACTGAACGAAGACGGATACCAATTGTTGAGGAAACCGAAGAAGAAGCCGATATGCGTGTAGCTGCTGAAACTGGTGGTACTGCTCCCAAAATGACCAAAGATGAACTCATGCAACTCGTTGACGGTGCACCTAATCGTAAGGAGGGTATTTACAATGCATGCCAGGTTGTTGGTATCCCCATGCAACGTGGAGAACGTCCTGGCCGTGGTGGAAAGACGACAATTGTGGAATACAAGATTGATGGTGCACCTGTCGCCAATGAAGAATGGGAAGATATTCTTGAAGAATGTATTACAAAACTAAGTTCTATGGGATTCGGTCGTCCTCGGCCTAAGGCGTGCAAGCGGATGCCAAAACGGGGAAAGAAACCCATCAAGGTTTCTAAAGTTCGCTCAAATTTTAAGTGCGCTGCTCGCAAGTGTAAGAAAACAAATGATTACGCTGGTTGCATGAAGAAAACACTCCGAAAGATATACAAAAGCGTAGCGAAGCCGCGCACCGCGGGGCTCTACAACAAACGTGGTGCAAGCTTCGGAAATGTTTGTGGAAATTATCCCCAGGTTCCTTCTTTTGGAAAGAAGAAGAAGAAGAAGAAAGGCAAAGCCGTTGAAATATTCAAGAAGGCTGCCAAAAAGTGCAAGGGAAGCTCTGATTACCGAAAGTGCTTCACCAAGACGCTTCGAAAGATGCACAGTGTTTCATTTGGAAAGAAGAAAGGCAAAGCCGTTGAAATATTCAAGAAGGCTGCCAAGAAGTGCAAGGGAAGCTCTGATTACCGAAAGTGCTTCAAAAAGACGCTTCGAAAGATGCACAGTGCTTCTTTTGGAAAACGCAAGAAGCAAACACCCAGCAACCGTTCTCTGAAGTTTGTTTATCGCAATCGAAGCACACATCCCAAACGAAAGTCTCCTCGAGTTTCTGCAACATCTGTTTCAGTTGGGACAATTAAAAAAGGTGTTGACGGAAATCATTGGAAGGTTAAGAAAACCAAAACTGGGGTAAAGCGGTGGGTAAAATTATAAATTAAAAATAATAAGGTAATTTTAAAAGCGAAGCGATATGGAAAGTAAAATGGTTCCCAAATTGGTAAATCCTGAAAACTTTTTGGTTACAGAGCCAGTTAAAATAAAAAATAAAATGAAATGGAATTTAAATAAAATTCTTCTTATTTTATTTGCAATCTTTTTGGTATTCTTTTTGTATAATTGTAAATATGGAATGTTTAAAGGTTCAGAACTAGAACCATCTCCATATTCATTGGGATATAACAATTCTCTAATTTAAATTTAATTCGTAGAATCTTAAAAAAAAATTTAAAGGTAAAATACATAATACAATGGAAGAGGGTGGAACTAAAATTGTTCGAAACCAAGGACCACCTCCACAAATGGGTCCTCAAATGGGTCCTCAAATGGGTCCTCAAATGGGTCCTCAGATGGGTCCTCAAATGGGACCTCAAATGGGTCCTCAAATGGGTCCTCAAATGGGTCCTCAAATGGACCCACGTGAAGCACAAATGATGATGGGACAACATATGTTACACCAGGAACCACAAATGCAACCAAATGTTAACTTTGGTGGTGTGCGTGGAACTCTTAAGAAACCTTCGAAAAGTTCATTTGGAAGTGCATTTGAATTATCTAATTTTAAGAATGCTCTTTTAGTAACAATTATTTTTCTTCTTCTTAACAGTAAGCTTATATGGAAACAGATTATTCAGCTTCCATTCATGGGTGGTGCAGAACCAAGCATGATTGCACTTATAGCAAATGCGGTTATTGCAGGTATGGCATTTTATTTTGTTTCAAATTTTTTGATGAAATGAAATTTTAATTTTATTTAAAGGAATAATTAATTTAATTTGTAATAATACCTTAGGGTCAAATGGAATCGGTTTCTTCGATTTCATCAAAGGAATCATTATTAAAAATTAAGTTACTTGAATTTTATACTCAATCTAATTTAAAAATATTGTTACCAATAATCTTACAACAAACACGGTTGTCTCTGAGGTCACTTGATTGGTTTGTAACAAATTATTCAAAAAAATACAATACTAGTTATATTTTTTCGAAAAATGGTGAAAATATAACTTATTTTCCATTTAAAAATTACAAATCGCAACTCAAAGCATACTCAAAGAAATTCTGTGACCCATTTTGCCGAAGAGAACGTGTTATCTTTGATTATCGTAAAATGGAAATTATTGATTTTCAAACCGATATTAAAATGAGTCATAAGGACTATATCATTACTACTATTGGGCAATTAAACTTTTTTCGGTTTGCTATATCAGATAATATAATCAATTATGCTATTGAACACATAGAAGAGATTGAAAATGATATGAATAGCACACTTAAGGAACGAGAACATGAAAAGAAAAGTGTAAATTTCATGGAAGTTAAAAGTATCAAGCGCAAAGAGCTCAGTGTGCCAGGAAACAAAAGTGTTCATATAACACGAATTAGCGCAGTAATTAAATTTGTTTAAAAAAAATAAACTGAAAACTACTTTAAAAAATGTGTATAATAAATCCAAAGCGGATTATTTATTAAATACATTTACATTTGATGGGTAAAGCAGAATTAAATCCTCTTAAAAAGTGGGTTCTGAGCAATAAATATTTTATAAAAACAACCGATTCCAAAGAGCGTAAGGCAGAAGCAACACATTTTTTATTGGATGGAGGTATTTGGTGCATACCAAAGGAAAGGTATCCCGATTTTTTACACCTTTTGGCATTGGACCTTCAAAATAACGAAAAACACTATATTTGTGAAAACAGAACTGATATTTTCAAGTTTATTTGTGATATTGATATGTTTGAACCTGAAATTGTAAGTATAGAACAGATTTCAAATATTGTTGAAACATTAAATGAAATCGTAACAAGTTATTTTGATGAAAATAAGGTTATTATTTGTGGAGCTGATTCAAAGAAGGTCAAAGTTAATGAAGTCGAACTTATAAAATCAGGTTTTCATTTGGTTTGGCCCGATATATGGATTTCTGTTGATAATGCAAAAAAAATAAGAATGCTTTTTATTGAAAAATTAACACAAGTTTATGGAGAACGTGAAAAGTCAAATCCATGGGAAGATGTAGTCGACCTTGCTGTATATGAAGATAACGGACTTCGTATGGTTGGTTGTCGTAAGATGGCAATTTGTAAAAGTTGCAAAAACAAAAAAGAATTTCGTGAATCGTGTGAATCATGTGAGTGTAGTGGTAAAAAAGATGAAAATAGGGTATATCTTCCAAAAGCTGTTATAGGTCCCTGTGACAATAGTTATTTTGGAAGTATTTCTAATTATCTTGTAATGTTACCTCAAACAAGCATTTATAATTACAATGGTCTTTCTGAAACTCCTTTGTTGAAAGATCTTGAAGTAACTTTGACATCAAAGAAAAAGAAAAAGGTAATGAGCAAGACGGAAGATGAAGTAACATTAAAGATAGAAACCTTTATAAAACGTAATTACAAGGAAACGCATTCGAAAGTAAAAATTGTTAAGTTTACAAAAAGTGATAATTGTTATTATGCTGAACCAGATGATAACTTTTGTATAAATGTAAATCGCAACCATACTTCTTCAGGTGTTTATTTTCAAATTAATTCTTCCGGTATTTGTCAACGGTGTTATTGTAAAAAAGAAACACTTGATGGTCGTAGTAACGGTATGTGTAAACATTTTGCGAGTCCTGAGATACCTTTGACCAAAGTGTTACAGTCATTATTATTTGGTTCTAAGCTAAGTTCGAGAAATAAACAAATTGTAAATATGAATATTACTCGGACTGCAAGTAATACTTCACTTGATTTATCAGTAAGTTGTGTTCAAACAAAACGGGAACATATAAACTTAAACAAGGAAACGTGTTTAATGAATTGCAAAAACATTTTATTTCAAATTGAAAGTGAAATCATTAAAAGGTAACAGATTTAAAAATAAAAGCAAATATTATTAATATAATATTTTAATGAGTCGATATGACGTTGAAGCTGCGTTTAATAGACTTCGAGAACTTGGTGTCGATACATCAATGTTACACCAAGACTATTATAAAATACCTTTGGAAAACATAGATCTTAAAAAGGTGGAAAGAGCTAATCCAACAAATAGTAAAGTTATTAGTAAACATACTGTTATTGTTGATTCCAGACAACGAAATTATTCTATTTATGAAACTCCAAGTGAATATCTCATTGAACTTATGGAACCCCATCGTAACGTTGAACGAATTGAACTTATTGCGGCAATGATGCCCAAAACGGAATATAATATCAACAGTGAAAATAATCTTTTACTTGTTACAATTGGTGGTCCGTACAATAAACTTTATCTTACACCTGGACAGTATCTCATAGGTTCAAATGTTAGGGGGAGTGTTAATTATATCTCTAACGGAGATCAGCCTGTTTTTGGGTTAATTTCTGAATTAAATCGTTTACTTAAAACGGTTGACATTGATTTTAATGTTTATCTTGCTACTCTTCCACAACCCAACGGAACAGGTAATAATGCAAGTGTTCTTAACAGAATAGTTATCACAAACACTTCCAAACAATTTTCTATTGATTTTACAAATTCACTTTATAGTTCGGGGAGTCCATTTAGAGTTATGGGCTTTCTTAAACAAATTTATACTTCTGCTCCAAACTCAGTTCAAATTTATGGACATTCTGATTCATGTAAATGCACTTCAGCAGAACTTCAAAATGCAACAACTCATACAATTACTCATAATGCACTTGCTGGAATTTACGATTATAATTTGAAGGATGACCCAAAATATATTATTATGCAATTAGAATTTGGAAATAAATCAGCTGATCGTGTTGAGAGTGCAGATATAGCAACAAATCAAAAGTTTGCTATAATTATTTATGATTCAAATGATCCTGATAATATTCAAACATATAGTTCTACATTAAATCAAAATGGCGAAGTAAAACTTGCTATAGATCGTTCACCAGGTAATCTTAAAGCACTCAAAGGGACAGATTTTGACAAGAAGATTATAACATTTGAACCTCCTATAACGTTAGAAAATTTTAAAATTTCATTTTACAAATATGACAATTCATTTTACAATTTCCATAACAGAGAACATTTATTAACATTTGAATTAGATGTTGCCGATTATGACCCTAAATACCGTTATTAAAACGGTTAAGTTAAATTAAAGTATCTTCATGTTATCGTTACTAAAATTTACTTTTTTACAAAAATAAAATTACTTAACAAAATAGCAATTTAAAATTACAAAAGTTCTTTCAAAATGAATGTCGATTTTTGTAGTTCAAAGGCATACAAGATTGATTCTAAAGAACTTAAGGAAAAAGTTTTCTTAGAATGTGAATCTTTATTTGGTTTGACTCTGAAGAGGGACCGTTTTCCAGGGGCTCAGCCTGTAGCGATTGAACGGAAGAACTTACCTCTTAAGGAAAATTATATGGTATGTGAAAAAACTGACGGCGAACGTGCTATACTTTTATTGTTGCAAATTAATGGAAAACCGATGTGTTTTGTTATTAATCGTAATGATGAATTTTATTTTATGGATTTTTCTTTTAAAAAGGAAGTATTTGAGGGAAGTATTTTTGATGGTGAATTAATAAAAACTAAAGGTTCTGAACCAGTTTGGAATTATCTTATCCATGATTGTATGTGCTATAACGGAACTAGTTTTCTTGAAAGTTCTCATCGTTTGAGGTATGCTTGTATTATTGATTTTATTGTTAAAAGATACAATAATCGTGAAACAGACTGCTTTAACATAAAAACCAAATTGTTTTATAATTACGGTCATGAGATTTCTAAAACATGGGCACATATTCAAAAGACAACTGAAAATAATATTGATGGTTTAATTTTTACACCCGTTGAGAGTCCTATTATATTTGGGCGTGATAATAATTTGTTTAAATGGAAGGAAACCAATACAGTTGATTTTCTTGTCAAGGTTGTTTCGAAGAGTTCTATAAAAGAAACTTTTTCAAGTGGAAAGACAACCAAGATGAATTTATATTATTATAAAAAGACATTGTGTATTTATAAAAGTTTTAAAGCAGATTC
>Ga0164295_10004890_pt1 | contig 10633 bp, 10 predicted proteins | sample GEODES006metaG_FD_111798 | JGI IMG/M metagenome (GOLD analysis project Ga0164295, IMG submission 111798) | Oligotrophic lake water microbial communities from Sparkling Lake, Wisconsin, USA - GEODES006 metaG | ecosystem: Environmental > Aquatic > Freshwater > Lake | place: USA: Sparkling Lake...
TTACTTGGATGGAAGAAGGTTCAGGCTAAAAACGTTGCTTTGTATAGAGCGTCAGTTCTTGATCCGACAACAATTGAGCGTTACGCCAAAGATTTGCCTGATGATCGTTGGGACAAAGTCTTCTTTGGTCACAACAAGACAGGTCTCCTCTCAGGAGTTGCAATCCTCATGATTCTTCTCGGGCCTTGGACAGGCCTTCTCGCTGCCTTCATTCACGCGAACATCTATTTGGCTGGAAATGCAGCGGTAAACGCACTTGGCCATCATTTCGGTCGCCGTCCCTACGACAACCGTGCCACCAATTTGCAGTGGTTGGCTTTCTTCACCATGGGTGAAGGCCTTCATAACAATCATCACGCGGCTCCGTCGTCTCCTCGTTTGTCGCACAGATGGTTCCAAATTGATCCGGGATGGTGGGTAATCAAAACCCTCACAATTTTTCGGCTTGCAAAGGTTCGTTTCTCTGATATTCGGTTGACATCGACAGCAAAGGCTTCGTTCAACTAAAAACCCAACTACATTTTTAACGTGCCACGCGAGATTACCTGTAGCCAATTTTTTGATGGAGACAGCATCCAAGGTCCACGTCGAATCGTCGTGGCAGAGGATGGCCTCGTTGAATCTATTGAAGAGCACACTGGTGCGGCTGAATACCCAGTTCTGTGTCCAGGTTTCGTGGATGTGCAGATGAACGGCTTTGATGACGTTTACGTAGCGACTGCATCTTTGGATGAATTGATTCGCCTTGACCAGTTGCTTCTTGGTCGAGGAACAACCAGTTGGTTGGGAACGATAGTTACGGCTCCGCTCGAAAGAATGGCACGTTCATTGGGGTCGCTTCACGAGTTGTTTCAGTCACAACAAGTACATGGTTTCGCTGGGATTCATGTTGAAGGGCCTTTTCTTGGCGATGCCCCTGGGGCTCACCCAGTCAGATACATTGTCGCATGTGATTTGGATTGGATTTCTCAGTTAGTTCCATCGGTGCGCCTAGTAACTGTTGCACCCGAACAAACCGATGTCATTCCCGCTATTCGTGCACTGGTAGATCGGAACATAACGGTGTCCCTCGGTCATTCACGGCCGACCAAGAGACAATTTGAAGATGCAGTCGAAGCTGGTGCGTCTATGGTCACGCACCTTTTCAACGGAATGAGTGGTGTGCACCACCGTGATCCGGGTCTTGCAATGTGGGCCCTAAATGACGAACGAATTTCTTGCGGTTTGATAGCCGATGGAGTCCACGTCCAAATAGATGCTCTCGCTTTGTCCTTTCGTGCGGCGGGGTCCAGAATCTGTTTGGTATCCGATTCCGTTTCATGGAGGAATCATTCAGGCTCTCGACCCGGGGTAGAAATTAGAAATGGCGCACCTCGGCTGTCAGACGACACACTGGCCGGGTCGTGTACGCCACTTGGGGAATGTGTGCAACGAGTTGTTCAGGAATGCGGAGTTTCTCTTGAATCGGCTCTCGCGAGCGCCACTTCTTTGCCAGCTGATTTGGTTGGACTGGCAGATGTTGGACGTATCAAAATTGGTCAGAAGGCAGACCTCCTCGCACTCGACTCCGAGCTTTCCGTTCTGAAAGCCTGGCGCCGATTACCATCATGAGGTGCCTACACAATTGAGCCCCGAACAAGACGCCCTCGCTATTTCGATCATTCGAGGTATTGCGATGGATGCACCACTAGCTGCCAACAGCGGTCACCAAGGAACAGCCATGTCGCTTGCGCCACTCGCCCATGTTCTCTACAGTCGAATTTTAAAACACGATCCGACATCGCCTGACTTCATAGATCGCGACCGTTTGATTCTTTCTAACGGGCATGCATCGATCTTGCAGTACGCAATGTTGTTCTTGTCCGGCTACGGATTAGAAATGTCTGATCTCAAATTATTCCGTCAATGGAAATCGGCAACACCTGGTCACCCTGAAGTTGGCCATACAGCGGGCGTTGAAGTAACTACTGGTCCACTTGGTCAGGGGTTTGCGAATGCTGTTGGAATGGCGATTGCAGAATCGCATTTGCGCGCAGTACATGGACAAGACGCAATCAATCACCACACGTACGTAATTGCAGGCGATGGTTGCCTTATGGAAGGCATCAGCCATGAGGCCGCTTCACTAGCTGGGCATCTCAAACTTGATCATTTGGTCTGCATCTTTGATGACAACAAGATCACAATTGACGGCAGCACTGCATTGGCATGCAGTGACGATGCGCCGGCACGATTCCGCTCTTACGGATGGAATGTCATTGAAGCTGGTGAAATTGCAAACGATTGCGACGCACTTGAGAAAGTGTTGCTTGCAGCACGCGATCACACTGGGGCACCTACTTTGGTTGTACTCCGTTCTCACATTGGTTTTCCTTCTCCAGATCTGACTGATAAGCACGAAGCACATGGAAACCCATTTACAGCTCCACTCGTCAGTGCCACTAAGAAAGTTATGGGAATTCCCGACGAGCCCTTCTATGCACCTGAAGCGTTCGTTTCTGAGTATCGGGCATTTTGCCGTGCTCGTGGACAAGACGCACATGCAGAATGGAAGAAGCGCACACAATCACTCTCTCGCGTGCTAACACCAATTTCCTTCGGTATTGCGGACAAACAAGAGATTGCATCAGTGCTTCCTGTTTTTCCTTCCGACACAAAACTGGCGACACGCCAAGCCTTCCAAAAAGTGTTGGAGGCCACCGGAGAAGCTCTACCGTTCGTGCTTGCTGGCGCAGCGGATCTCACTGGCAATACCGGTGCCAAACTGGCCGCAACAAGTGGATATTCAGCGGAGAACCCCTCTGGCAAACAGATCTATTACGGAATTCGTGAGCACGCGATGGGTGCCGCAATGGTTGGCATGGCGCTTCATGGTGGCGTGCTTCCTGTCGGTGGCACATTCTTTGTGTTCGCCGACTACATGCGTCCTGCAATTCGATTAGCAGCTCTATCTCGTGCACGCACAGTTTTCGTCTTTAGTCACGACTCTGTTGGAGTTGGAGAAGATGGTCCTACTCACCAACCAGTTGAACAGTTGGCGTCATTACGTGCCATCCCTGGCTTACAAGTAATTCGTCCTGCCGATGCAAATGAAACAGCCCAAGCTTGGGCTATTGCTGCAACTCATGACGGTCCGACCGCTCTTATTCTTTCTCGTCAAACAGTTGTGGCGCTCACAGATGGCTCAGCAGTCGCAGAAGGTGCTGGCGTAATTGTAAAAGTTGACAAGCCGCAAGCAATCATCATCGGAACCGGTAGCGAATTATCGGTTGCTGTTGACGCTGCAACTCTTTTGCAGAAAGAGGGCATCAACGTCAACGTTGTGACGATGCCATCGTGGGAACGATTTGCATCTTTGTCGAAAGCTCGACAAGAAGAAATTCTTCCGCGATCACTCCCCCGTATCAGTGTGGAAGCAGGAACAACATTTGGTTGGGCCGCTTACGCAACCGACAGCGTCGGAATTGATCGGTTTGGTGCAAGTGCTCCAGGCAATGTTGTCATGGCCGAATTGGGAATTACAGCTGATCACGTTGCTGATGTAGCTCGAAGTGCGATTAATCGATGAGCGACACTCTGAAGCGATTGTCATTGGAACATGGACAGAGTCCGTGGCTTGACAATTTGCAACGCGGTTATCTCACCTCCGGCGCCCTTGTGGCGCTAGTCGAACGTGGTGTAAGAGGTCTTACATCGAACCCGACAATTTTTCAGAAAGCCATTCAAGGAAGCGCTGATTACGACGATCAATTCCGAAGCGAGATTTTGAAGGGCTCCAGCGCACGAGAGGCGTACTGGGAATTAGTTCTGCAGGACATTCACGGTGCACTTGATGTATTCAGTGACTTGTATGCACAATCAAGCGGCACAGATGGCTTCGTCAGTGTTGAAGTTGACCCATCTCTAGCCCACGATACGAGCGGTACCTTGTCAGCAGCACGCCTACTTCATGAGCGCATCTCTCGTCCGAATGTAATGATCAAAATCCCTGCTACTCAGCAGGGGCTCCCTGCTATTCGGGAGATGATTGCCGAAGGCAGAAATGTAAATGTGACTTTGATCTTTAGTCTGTCGCGCTATCAAGACGTGATGGACGCATACATAGAGGGTCTCGAACAGAGAATGGCTTCAGGATCCCAAGTGTCAAACATTGCGAGCGTTGCGAGTTTCTTCATAAGTCGTGTCGACAACGAGATTGACAAGCGACTTGATCAACTCGGAACACCAAGCGCTTTGGCATTGCGAGGTACCGCTGCTGTTAATCAGGCACGTCTTGCATACGCTGCGTTTCAAAAGACCTTCAGTGGCCCCCGTTGGGACGCGTTGGCAAAAGCCGGCGCCTCAGTGCAGCGTCCATTGTGGGCTTCAACTTCTACAAAGAACCCGACGTATCCGGACACAATGTATGTCGACCAATTGATTGGGCCGGACACCGTCAACACTCTCCCTGATGCCACTTTGGAAGCATTCGCAAATCATGGGACAGTAGGTCGCACAATTGACCTGAATGTGGGCGTCAGTAAGCGCCAGTGGGCGGAACTAGCGATGAATGCAATTGATGTTGATGAAGTCGCGGCTCAACTGGAAGCTGAGGGTGTCGCTTCTTTCATAAAGAGTTTCGATGAACTCATTGGCGTCTTGGAAGAAAAAGCCATCGGAATTTCGTAACAGTGACTGTCTCATCCAATACACGTAAGGCAATTGAAGACTTGCTTAAAAGTTTTGAGGCTGCACAACGCACACCTTCAGATGTGCGCCTGTTGAATCGCTCCATCAACACAATTTCTGATTTGGTGAACGGCCCGTCGTCTTCTTTAGACATCAAAATCGCCAGTTCTGCAATAGAAGAGATGAGTCGCGCCTTCACGATGTTTGCACCGTTTAGAAATGTTCGGAAGGTGTCAATCTTCGGCTCAGCGCGCACAACACCAGACAGTCCGATTTATGAGTTAACAGCCGCCACTGCAAAAGCATTAGCCGCGCATCATTTCATGGTCGTCACCGGAGCAGGTCCGGGAATCATGGAAGCTGGAATGGTGGGCGCCGGGAGAGAGAACTCAATCGGGGTTTCGATACGACTTCCTTTCGAAACAGGTGCTAACTCCGTAATTGATGGTGATGACAAATACGTCAGCATGCGGTACTTCTTCACTCGCAAGCTGATGTTGGTGAAAGAGTCGCACGCTTTTCTTTGCATGCCGGGCGGCTTCGGAACTCTCGATGAAACCTTTGAGCTTCTCACTTTGGCTCAAACAGCGAAATCTGTTCCAGTTCCAATAGTTTTTTTGGAAGTTCCTGGACACCCTTTTTGGACTCCCTTGATGAAGGTGATGGAACCATTACTGCTTGATCACGGGCTTATTTCTGAAAGTGACACTTCGTTGTACACAATTACTGACAACATCGATGATGCAGTCAACGAGATAACGCGTTTCTATGCCAACTACGATTCGATTCGTTTCGTTGATGACATTCTTTATATCCGTATGCAACGGGCTGTACCAGATATGCAATTCCGTGAAATCGCGAGTCGGTTCGCTTCGCTAGCAGTTGACGGTGCAATCGAACAGACTTCTGCAACTCCTGAAGAAGTAAAAGATGATGACGTTCCGAATTTGGCGCGCGTCAGCCTGAAGTATGCCGCCAAGGGTTATGCAGACCTGCGCGGATTAATCGACGCACTCAATCAGTTCTAAACAGCGCGAAGGATGTACAGGGCCTTGTCGACAGACCGTCTGGCCTGAGACATCTTTTTCTCAAGTGGTGGCCGGTCCTTTTCACCGTTTCGAATAGCCTCAGTGATCAACGACATGGCGGCGTCGTTCAGTGCTTCGCTAGCTCGCTCGAGGTCAGAGATGATCTCGTCTATGTCGCTCATGGTGCCGTCCTTCCAGATGACTGTTAGGTAAACACTGTGCCACAGCCGCGGCGGTTGGTGCGTGGAGGGCGCCTATGGCGTAGCGTTACCCCTTGTGCCTAGAGAAGACCAACCCCACGAATGGATCAGTTTTGAAGATCCCGATGAATTGCGAACTTGGATGCTTGATGCAACATTTTTGCGTTCAAGTTATAAATGCATTTACGGACAAGGGTGCCAAGGAATTCTTGATGATGCCTCGCCGGAATTGATGCACGGTTGTTGCTCCTTTGGTGCCCATTTTCTTGACGAAAAAGATTTCAAGAATGTCACCAAGTATGTGAAACGTCTCAAGGGCCGCCACTGGAAAAACAAAGACAAGGCCAAAGACAAAGGCTGGTTCGCCACTGAAAAGGACGGCGAGAAAAAGACGCGCGTAGTAAACGGTGCATGTATCTTCCACAACCCTCCCGGATTTGAAGGTGGAACTGGCTGTGCATTCCACATCGCTGCGGTTGAGGCTGGCGAGCGTCATATGGACTGGAAGCCAGACGTGTGTTGGCAAGTGCCCATTCGGCTCGAGGAGCACATTGAAGATGGCGGTTACGTGGTCTCAACCATTCGTGAGTGGAAACGTCGCGATTGGGGCGAAGGCGGCGACGACTTTCATTGGTGGTGCACCGAATCTGCCGATGCTTTCGTTGGTAAAGACCCCACCTATACGTTCTTCACTGACGAATTGACTGAAATCATGGGCAAGAAGGCGTACGCCATCTTGGTAAAAATGCTTTCAGCTCCTGTCGGAGTTCCGTTGCCGCACCCTGCTCTTCGCAAGAAGGATTAAGACGTAGGGCTCTTTAGCCCTTTTTCGAAGTTTTGCGGCGCTCTTCAATGCTGAGCCCACGCTTACGGATACGAATGCTCTTTGGAGTCACCTCTACAAGTTCGTCATCACCGATCCACTCGATAGCGGTTTCCAAAGTGTGGTCAACCGGTGCTGCAAGTTTCGGGCCGTCATCATGGCTGTGCGTACGAATGTTGGTTTTTTCCTTTGCACGTACAGCGTTTACAACCATCTCTTCACCGCGAGCGGCTTCTCCGATGACCATTCCTTCGTACACCTCAACACCAGGCGCTACAAATAGCTCTCCGCGTAATTGAAGGTTGTCAAGTGCGTAACCAGTTGTTGAGCCGATGCGGTCTGCAATCATGGCACCACCCAAGCGGTGAGGAAGTTCCCCGACCCATGGTGTCCACCCGGCATGAGTCTGATGCAGCAACGCAGTTCCACGCGTGCTGCTCATCAGCATCGAACGGAACCCGATGAGACCACGAGATGGAGCTTCGAACGAAACAATGGTGCGCCCAGGGTCACCGGGGCGAAGGTCTGTCACACGGCCCTTACGAGGAGCGAGTCCTTGCGTAATGGTTCCTACGTGTTCATCAGGAACGTCACATGTGCCAGCTTCGAGAGGCTCATGACGCTTGCCGTTGATTTCCTTGGTGATTACTTCGGGACGACCAACCTGAAGCTCGAACCCTTCACGACGCATGTTCTCAATAAGAACTGCAAGCTGAAGTTCTCCACGACCTGCCACACTGGTGACGTCTGGCGAATCGGTATCAGCAATCTTGATCGATACGTTTCCGAGGATTTCCTTCTGGAGACGATCGCGCAAGTGGCGGCTAGTTACAAATTTTCCTTCGCGACCTGCATATGGAGAAGTGTTAACTCCGAACGCCATACGAATTACCGGTTCATCGACTTCAAGGCGAGGCAGGGGTGTCGTAACAGTGATTGCTGAAATCGTGTCGCCAACTTCTACTTCAGGAATACCCGCAAGAACGAAAAGGTCACCTGCTGAAATGGATTCGACTTCAGTTCTTCCGATTCCGTCAAACACGCTGAGTTGCGCGATGCGGCGCTTCAACGGATTCCCGTCAGTGTCCTTGCCCCACAACGCAACAGTTTCGCCCTTTTTCATGACGCCACTATGAACGCGACCAATTGCGAGACGACCCAAGTATTCAGAAGCATCAAGGTTTGTCACCAACGCTGCAAGAGGAGCAGTTGGGTCACCTGTTGGAGCTGGAACTGTAGTGAGGATTGTGTCGAGGAGGCATGACAAGTCGGCATCTGCAGCTGGCATTCCGATACCTGTCATTGCGCGACCTTCACGGGCTACTGCAGAGATAACGGGGAACGACAACTGATCGTCGGAGCTAGCAAGGTCAAGGAACAACTGCTCAACTTCGACGAGCACCTCTTCAGGTCGAGCGTCATGACGATCGACTTTATTGATGACCAAGATGACTGGCAAACCAAGTCCCAGCGCTTTTGAAAGAACATAACGAGTTTGAGGCAGTGGACCTTCAGCAGCATCTACCAAAAGAACGATTCCATCGACAAGAGCAAGTGCTCGCTCTACTTCCCCACCAAAGTCAGCGTGACCTGGGGTGTCAACAATGTTAATCAAGGTGCTTCCGTAATTGATTCGTGCAGCCTTGGCAAGAATGGTGATACCACGTTCACGCTCTTGATCGTCTGAGTCCATGACTCGGTCAATCACTGCAGCATGAGATGCGAAAGCACCTGTTGACCTCAAAAGAGTGTCAACAAGTGTGGTTTTGCCGTGGTCGACGTGCGCCACTAGGGCAACATTACGTAAGGAGTTTGTCATGGGGGTATTTCGTTTTCTGTCCGGTTATCCGGATTAATCGATGTCGTCTTCGGATTCGTCTTCGTCTTCGTCGAAGCGCACCCCGTAGCGCTCGGCAATGGCTGCATACTCATCATCATCGGTAGCACTCACTCGTGGTGAGTCACCAAGACCTAGGTCTGCGGCACTTGGGCCTGCTTGCTTCAATTTCCGCGCTTCTTCAAACCGGCGATGTCGACCTTTTTTCATGGTCGGTCTCCGAACATTTCATTGGCATAAATGCCTACTGGACAACCGAAACGAGTGTACAGGTCGGTGAGACAAAAAGATGACTTATGCCTCAGGAAGGGTCAATATCAACCAGTTTTAAGCCAGAACCAGAGGTTCCTGTAAATGTGAGCGCCTTTCGGCCAGCTACGAGGTCTTCGATGTCGGCTCCGACAATGTCCTTGCGCCACCCATGACGAAGTCGTGCTTCAGATGATCCGCTGAGAAGGTCAACGATGTCTTTTCGCGTAGCAAGGAGCCCTGCGTCAAGGTCGCTTTGCTTGGCAAGTTCTGTAATCCAGGCAGAAACGAGAGTCACTGCTGGTCGCATTGACTTCTCAAGATCATCACCATCGCTAGTTGGAAGGTTGAGTTCACCGTCCACTGAATCGGCCACCCCGAATTGGATCGCTTCGAGCAGAGCTTTACCGTGAGCACCGTTTGCGTGACGATTGTCAACTCCCCTGCTCTGCAACAGGTCGTCGGCTGTACGCGGAGCACGTTGTGCCACTCCAAGAACCGCAATGTCTGACAGAACATGACGAGGGGGAAGATCTAGGTCCATCGCACGTTCTTCGCGCCATTTGGCTACAGCACGGGCGACGAAACGAGACTTGCCTCGCAAAGTTCGAACATCTTTAACACGTAGCCATGCATCTTCTGGTGCGTTAGGTCCAGTCGGTCTGATGCGCAACTCTTCACACGCTTCTGTAGCCCACTCCATGCGGCCCCGTTGTTCGAGGTCCGAAAATATGATGGATGACAGTTCAGCGAGATAAGCCACATCAGACGCTGCGTATCGCAACTGGTCCGATGTCAATGGTCTGCGCAACCAATCAGTCAGACGATCTCCTTTAGGCACGACTATTTTTAGGAGCGATTGCAACAACGAAGCGAGAGAAGGTTGCGTATATCCGAGAAAACTGGCACACAACTGCGTGTCGAGAATTCGTGACGGGACAAAACCAACGCTTTGAGTCAGCACATCAAGATCTTGCTGCGCTGCATGAAGGACACACAAAGAAGGTCCGTCCATGAGAGGTCTCATCAGAGTGGCATCACATGACACTGGGTCAATAACACCAAGCCGATTACCAGTGGCAATTTGAATCAATGCCAGTTGTGGGAAATAGGTCTTTTCCCTATGGAATTCAGTGTCTAAGTAGTACACGTCTTGGGAACACGCATACGAGACGAACTCAGTTAATGAAGAGTTTGTATCAATCCATTCGAAGGAAATGTCAGGACGCTGTGTCACCTGTGGTTACCTCGTGTCCTTCAACAATCCACATTCCGGTACCACCAGCAACATTGATGAATGTTGTGCCATCTAGGGAAGGGACAGTTGCCAAGTGACCACATGCACGCAAACTGCGACTACCAGCCTGGCAAATCACATACACAATTGGTCCAAGTCCACACTCGTCTTCTCGACCTACTAGCTCGGAAAGAGCAATGTTTATAGCTCCAGGTACGTGGCCCGACACGTACTCATCTATTTCGCGAACGTCGATGACCACCCGATTGCTAAGAGCGGCTAATTCAGATACTGAAATTTCAGAGATCGACATGGCTAGATATTAGTTGTCTCGTCCGACGGGTTCAGGTCTGCAAACGAGTTGATATTTCGAACAGCATTTGCTGGCACTGGGACTTCGGCCACGTCGAGAAGCACAGCGGCACGATGAACTGCTCGTTCATTCCTCTTCCACACAGATTGAAGTGTTGATGAACACTCTTCTTTAGACCACGCAGCGCACAACCAATTCAGTCGATCTGTGCGGCCAACGGTTGCTTGAGCGTCTTCTAAACCATTCACCAAACTAGAAATCACAGCACTTGTAATAAA
>Ga0164295_10004891_pt1 | contig 10631 bp, 9 predicted proteins | sample GEODES006metaG_FD_111798 | JGI IMG/M metagenome (GOLD analysis project Ga0164295, IMG submission 111798) | Oligotrophic lake water microbial communities from Sparkling Lake, Wisconsin, USA - GEODES006 metaG | ecosystem: Environmental > Aquatic > Freshwater > Lake | place: USA: Sparkling Lake...
AATAATAATAATAATAGATATATAATAATATCATAAATAATACTTTTTATAAATAAAGTTAAAAATCTTAAATTGATAAATACTTTTATTTAGCTTATCAAAATAATATATCATAAAAATATAAAAATAATAATAATAATAAATAATATAATATAAATAATATCATAATATAAGTTTATCAAAAATATAAATTTATTAAAAAATATAAATTAAATATTAATAAAAATAATAAAAATAATAAAAATATAATAAAAAATTATTAAAATATATAAATTATTAAAAATATATAATATGTTTATTATTTTGATAAATTATATAACTGTAATATATAAATGAATTCTTTTGAATGTATAAAATGTAAAGAAATATTTAAAACAAATCAACAATTAGAGAGACATATAGATAGAAAAAAGAAATGTGATGTAATAACAAAATTTAAATGTAATAATTGTTCAAAATATTTAGCTTCTAGTTATAATTTACAATATCATATAGATAATAATACATGCAAAGAATATGCAAAACCACTTATAAAACCAATTGAACAAGTTCAAGAAAATAATGATATAAAAATTGCAATAAAATCAATATCATTAAATAATTTAAGTATAAAAAATAAAATAATACTTTTAAGTAAGTATAATATGAAATTAACAAATGATGAATTAAAAATTATTTTATCATCAAATACAGATATTGATGGAAGGGTATCATATATTTATTCAATGATTAATAATGAAATTGATAATAATATTAATACAAATAATATCCAAATAAATAATTTTGGAAAGGAAGATATATCGTATTTAAATGATGAATATTTTAAAAATCTTATACTAAAGAATGATGTTAATAAGATATATATGAAATTAGCCCAAGATATATATTTTGATAAAGATCATCCTGAAAATAAAACAATAAAGATAGATAATATTAATAATAAGTATGCACTTGTATTCAATAATGGAAAATGGGAAACTATTTTAAAATATGAATTAAGGGAAATATTACATGAAAAAAATCATCATTTATTAAGAATTCATACAAATCGATTAAAGGAATTATTAGATTCTGCTAAAAAAAGTTCTATAAATGTTTTTCTATCTAGACAATGTCATATTGATCCCCATTTAGAATATATGATTGATAAGATAATCTTATTATTTTATAATGGTAAAGAATTATATACTGTTTAAAAAATTGATTTCTCAATATATAAAAATATAATGAGTAATATTATACATGGAATATAAATATTTTGAGCAATCTTCACTAATATCTGATAAACTATTTGAATATAAACTTCTCTCATATGAAATTCAACACGATGAAAAAGATCCTGAAGACGAATATATAGTTGAGTTATTTTTTGAAAATATTTATAATAAAACAATATATAACGATGACGTTGAAAAGTATTTTGATAATATTTGGCAATCAGTTTTTGATGCGTCAGGACTATATTTGGAAAGTATCGAAACAATAGACGAAGAATTAATTTTTGCGTGGGGTCTTCTTAAGAAAAAAGATAATAATTTTTATACTTTTAAGCCTGAATCTTTTTTATAAATTAGAATATGTTAGACAAATTATATAAACAAAAATATCTTATATTTTTGGATATTGAATTTCAAAATTTTATTGAAAAAGGAGTTCAAAAACCATATATTCTTGAATTAGGAATTATCATATTTGAAAAAGATAAATTATATCCCATCTTAGTAGAGCATGTTAATTTTCCACTTTTTATATCTGATAATGTTAGATTACTTGGAACAGAGTACTCTAGTGTATCTCAGGCAACAGAAAATAAGATGATAGAAATACAAAATAAATTTATTATTAAGCCAGTTTTAGACGATGTAAAAAGTAAGAAAAATTTAATAACTTTTATCCCCCATCGGGAAGTAAAAGATTTATTACGTGAGGCAATAGAAAAGAATGATCAATCTATTTTAGATACAAATAAAGATTTAATTGAAAAACAAGCACCAAAAGCAATGTTTAATATGTATTATAATCGTATTCCCAAAGAATATCAATTATTATTTAAAGTTTACATGAATTTATATGAAAATGATGTAGACGTTAAAAAAAGAGTTAAAGATCCAAAAAAATATTTAGATAATTTGATTAAATATTTTAGTGATGGATTAGTTGTTCATAAAGAAACAACTGATTTACAAGCATTTGAAAATGATATTAGATACTATAAAACAGATTTACGTATAATAAATAATTTTGATATTGCTGTTTTTAATAGAATACTTGTATCAAAGGTACTAACACCATCATTAAATAAGACATATATGTATTTATATGATGAAAAAATTAAAACAAATGATGAAATATTAAAATTTCATGATCATATTTTAGAAGTGGTTAAAAGAAGAATTGTAAAATATAAAGCACATAATCCATTGGTTGATGCATTTATGACAATTTTTGTTTTTTTATTAATGTTAGATAAATAGTATTAACTGTTAAAATAATGTCTAACTTTTGGATTTACATATAATATAACACTCATTATACTGAAAATAATTAAATTAATCATCATTGCTGTGTGTTTATTATCATTTGATATATAATAAATGATTGATTCGAGTAAACTCCAGAATATGAATAAATAAATTATTTCAAAATAATAGAAAGTAAAGTGTTTTTTCTTACTATCAGACATATGTTTATTATTATAATATTATAATATTATAATATAATTTATTGCGACTATATTGTTAATATTTTCTTATTCATTATATACGCATCTAATAGTTTTGTATCATCTGACATACTATTAATTGTTAGATCATAATTCATAAATCTAACCATAATTTTTAATTTATATAATATAATTTTACAAACAATCTCCTTCTTATGTAAAATATTTATATTTTCATCTTCACCAATTACATATTTAAAATTATCATCAAATTTAGATAATATCTTATCTAAAATATTTTGAATTTTTTTATTAGACTTATTAACAATTTGTTCTTTTTCACTATACACTATCAATTTATTTTCTTGATCAACAATTTGATCCCAAACATCATTAAAACGTTCTTTCATTTGATATTCAGCATCACGAATAATTCCGTAATAGTCATCCAATGATCTTTTTATATTAGATTCCATTTCTAAATACTTTATTTTGATTCTTGAAAAATCTTCTATTATTTTTTCTATCTTACGTAAATTCATTAGAATAGTTTTATCTAAACTATTTATATCAGCATTTTTACGTATAAATTTATAAATATTTTCTAATAACATTATTCCAGTATATATTTTATGATTCTCTTCAAATATTTTTGAAACATATACAATATGATATGTTTTTCCATCTTTATCATATCTTTCATAAGAAAATGGTTTTTGATTTTGAATACCAGATTTAGTTGATATAAATAATCCATATCGAATATTACGATAAGATAAATCATATTTAAATTTATCAACTTCATCTTCAGGTACTGTGTTATTATAGTTTTTAACTTCTACAAGAGCTTTTAACCCAGTTGGTGATGTTAATTCTCCATCAGCATAATGTGCAATTCCACGCTTAATATCATAATTGTAATCAGGTAATTGAATCTTAATAATATCTTCAATCATTGCTTCTGTGATATTACCTTTTTTAGTAGATTGATTTAATCCATATAAACTTCTTGTTAAGTCATTTAATGGTTGGATTGTTTCATTCAAGGTATTAACAAGATCATCTTTAACTGTATAATATTCTAAATTATTCGAGACAGAATTAAAATAGGTATTATATCCGAGCCTAAAGATAGTTTGTAATATATTTTGAAAATTCTTTGTATTTTTAATATCTTTTAAATTAGGATATTCAGAAATATTTATAGTTATAGTCTCCATTATATTTTTATATAAAAATCTCTTTATATAAAATTCTTATAAATAAAATTCTTATAAATAAAATTTGTAAAAAATATCTATATATAATATATATAAATGAGTCAATTATTTTTCCCCAGTAGTTATGGCAATAATAAATTCCCTACATGTCCTGCGTTAATGGAAGACGGAAAAGTTTTTACTGATTACCGCGCCCACAAATTAGGTGATCTTGCGTTAGCAAAAGAATATAAATTAGGAGACAGTCAATCATACCGTCAATTCTTACAAATCAACGGTGATAAATTAATCCGTAATAACAAGAAGGCAATGGAAGTTTATTTTTGCTCACCTAGACCCGACCGAAAGTATGATCCCTTAAATGTTCAAAACTTCAAGGGATATGAAACTGGATCAACATCTACAAAGAATGCAGGTAAATGGTAAATTATTTAAATATTTATTAAAATATTTAGATTTTATATAAGATTATAGAATATGGATATTGTTACTTTAAGAAACTATTTATATAACACAAAAGATGATTGGAATTATATAACACCTATTGATTTTTATAATGAATATTATATTAAAAATAAGGATTATTTTTTAATTGATTTGCGAAGTGAAAAAGAATATAAAAAGATGCATATTAAGGGCGCAAAAAACATATTTTGGTTAAATATATTAGACGAAAAAAATTTGAAGAAGTTGCCAAAAGACAAACCTATTTTTTTAATTTGTTATGTTGGACACACAAGTAGTCAAATAATAACTTTATTAAAAATATTAGGGTATACTGTTATATCAATAAAATATGGTTACGGTTTATCACCAGTTCAAGGAGTTCCTGTTGCTGGGTGGTTAGACTATGGATTGCCAACAGAAAGTAGTAAATAATATGTGAAGTGCTGGTTTGAAATATCACTTGTCTAATCAATTAATTGAATTTGGACTCAGTGAGCAACCACTTACTATTATAACCAAATAATTTAACATGATCTCCTATATTTGATAATACAAGTGATGATTGTTTACATGTAATATTAGATAAAATTAAGTTTGCATAAAATGGAGATGTATTCGCCCCAACAACCATTTCAACATATGTTCCGTCATATCCAGTTGAAGCAGGTAGATTTATATTAGCATTTACACTATTAATATTTATTATTGATAATTTACCATTTAAAAATACGGAAGGTGTTGAATATGCACTTGTTGTAATATCATTATATGTCGGTATTAATTGATTAATATTTTTATTAATAACGACCCATTTACTACTATAACTACATAAAGATACAGAATCACCGATTGATTGTAAAACAATATTAGATGTATTTGTTGTAAAAATATTTGATGTCATATTTAAATTTAAATATTGATTTGCAGATATAGCTACAACAGATAATTCAATAATTTGACCATTTGTAGATGTTGGTGTAGGTAATGTAAGATTACTTGTTTGATCGACATTAATTAAATTTAAATAGTTTTTTTGTAATGATGTTGGATCTAATGTTGAGCTATTTAATGAATTTGGTATGAATCCTAAATTACCGGAATGTGTTAAATTAAATGTTGGATTATCTGTTCCAACTCCTACTATCATGTCTGAATAAATAATATTATCATTTGTAGTTGATTTTGTAGTAAATTTCCATCCTCTATTGGAAATTGCAAATACTGGTCCAGATGCTTTTTTACCGACTATTAATACATCAACATTTGGTAAAAATGTTTTACTTGAACAAATATTACAACTATTTGCTGTTTTATCAATAATTGAAACATTTGCGGTTACATTTGGTGTTGCATAAACAGATGGTGTGTCGGATGAATCAAATATTCCAGTATAATTAACAATTAAATTGCCAGATGTAAATGTAGGTGGTGCTGTTGAAAAAATAGAAGGTAATTGATTTAATGACGGATATAATACTGTACCATTGTTATTCATTGAAAATCGTATAATATGTAGATTGTTTTCATTAGAATTCAAAGGTTTAAAATATGACATAATATTAATAATAATTTTTTTTTATATTATAGATATTATGAGTAAATACTTAGAAAAAAGTACTATTAATTATTCTAATTTTTCGAATCCAGGAACTAAATCTTATGCGCCAACTATTAGTGAAGAATTAAAAAGTTTTATTTTTAGTAATATTGGCTCAAATTATCAAATATTATATGATAAAATTACACCAGATGTTAAGTTAACATTTACCGATTCAGAAAATAATTCAGTAACACATAAACTATTAATGATTGATAGCAAATTAATAACTGAAAAAGAAAAAATAGAATTATTAAAATTTTTTATTAGTAGAGGAGCACCAATTAATACATATAATAAAGAAAAATTAACACCATTACATATAGCGATTATAAATGGAAATTTTGATATAGTTAAAATGTTAATAACATATGGAGCAAATGTAAATGCAGAAACAACTAATAAAATGTTACCAATTCATTTAGCATTAAAAAGTAAAATAGAAGCATGTGAAGAACTAGTAATACCAAAAAAATTTTTTAAAGATGATAGAAAAGATAAGAATCAATTAGCTATTGCTGTTATAAAAAGAATTAAAGAATGTTTTGACCCAAAATGGATTGATATATTTAATGCATTTTTTGTAAGATGTAATGTAGATGTACCAGTAAATGAAAGAATTGCAGAAATACAAAATAATATTCAATCTAATTCTGGTGAAGTTAATAGTAATATTCTAAAAGAAATTAATAGTTTAATAGAAAATTATAAAAGGGCGTTACATAATATTTATGGGGATAATGATCAAATTGATACGCAATGTATTACTGATCCTAATGCTGAAACAGGTATTCGATATATATATATCGCCGCAATAGCAGGAGCAGGAGCTCCAGCATCTTATAAAACATATGATATTATAAACTTTATTACTCCAGCAAATGTTAAAGATTTATTTGATAATAATATTAATGATCTTCGTACTCTTGTAATAAAAGATTTATATAATAGAATTCTTTTACCTAATTTACCAGTAGCACCAGTACCACCAGTACCACCAGTACCAAATCCAAATTTTAATCAAGATTTAGATGCCCTTTTCATTGAATACAATCCATCGGGTCAAGATCTTCAAAGATTTAAGCAAGAAACAATTATAACATATGCGAATAGAATGATAGTTAATTTAATAGATTATTATAAAACATATTATGCATATGAAATATTAAGAAATACAAAATTAGGCGGTATAAAACAAATAGATGATCATTTAAGAGGCCAATTTACAATAGATATATTAAGATTAAAAGCATTAGATATGAAAAAAATACCTGCGAATGAAATTTTTATGAATGAAATTGATAAAAAGGGTATGTATAACTATAATTATAACTATAATTCAACAAATGAATCATATCAATGCTATAGAAATAATGTAGATATTATAAAAGAATTATTAAAAAATTCAAACTATTTATCTCGTGATAGTGATGGTAATACAATATTACATTATCTTGTTAAATTAGAAAATTATAAATTATTTAATGAATTATATGAAGAAAAATTTGATAGATTACTTAGAGTAAAGAACAATTTTAATTTAACACATATTGATGTAATCAATAATAGAATTAAATTCAATATAAATAATTTTTATGGGAATGATATCCTTAAATATCAACCATTATTTGCTGATATTTATTTATCTAATTTAATGAATGCATTAAAAAATAATGGGGAATTATTAAATATAATTCCTAAAAATGTTAATACAATGTTTTATGATTTATTTACCATATATAATTTAGAAAATGTTAGTACAGATATATTTAATGGTATAACACGTCCTCACGAAGCATTATTTAATTATAATAAAAGAATTTGGATAGATAGTGAAATTGACAAAAATGGTAAAATTACACAAAATTTATACGATTTTATAATTAAAAAATATTCTGAAAATAAATATATTGAAACAAACAAATTTTATGAAAGATTTTGTAATGCACTTGTTCATACAATAACATTACATTTTTCAAGTGTTTTTTACGATATGATTCATAAATTATTAATTGATATTAATAGAGAAACTCTTGGATTTAATGAAGAAATGTTGAATGAATTTTGTAGAAAAATCTTTGAATTTGATCCAACATATAAGGAACAAAATTTAGCTCAAAATATAATTTTAAATTTATATACATATAAATATAATAGTTCAATTTCTCAAAATAGCACAATGACATCATTAACATTTATTTTAGAAGAAAAATTAAATTATATTAGAGGATTAATTCCTAATGAACCAAATCCTCATTATTCACAATATATTACTCAACGTGATAAAATAATAAATTATTGTAATCAATATTTTGATACATTCAAAGATAAAATACAATTATTTTTAGTAAATTATGTAAAATTTCAAGAATTACAATATAATTTACAAAAAATTAAAGAAAGAATTACACGTTGAGTTTTTGTTTTATAATATTAATTTGTTTTTCCAACATTTTTATTTTTGCTAATAATATTGGAATAAATCCTATGTAATTTACAGTTTCACCATTTGATAACATTGGATATATATTTGCTATTTCATGTGCTAAAAATCCAAAGTTATTACTATCATTTGCTTTTAAGTCGAAGTTGTAAGATTTTATTTTACTTAATTCATTTATCTCATCTTCTGTAATTTCTCTAATATTTTTTTTCTTATTTACATTTGATGTTACGTATATACTTGAACATGAAATGTTTCCATCTACTTGTAATAATACATCTATTAAATTTGTAAAATCGTGAATTATAAATGATCCAAGATTTAATGTATTATTCTCATCTACTGTTAACACATTTTTATTATTATAATTTAGAAAATCTGTATTTGGATCAACGAATATTGGTTTGTTATTTAATGAGATAAGATTAGTAATTATAGTACCATATGAATTAATATCTCCATATACATCTGCGTTTCTATTAACAACCAAATTACCCGCTATATTTGAATTATATGCTACAAATAAATTTGAATATGCATTTATGTTACCATATACATTCGCATCTTGACCTATAATTAAATTACCATGTATATTGGAATCATATGTTACTAATAAGTTAGAATATGCGTTGAGATTACCATATACATTAGCATTTTGTCCAACTACTAAGTTACCATAGATGTTGGAATCATATGTTACTATTAAGTTTGAATATGCTTTTATATTACCATATATATTCGCATTTTGTCCAACTACTAAATTACCATGTATATTGGAATCATATGTTACTAATAAGTTAGAATATGCTTTGAGATTACCATATACATTAGCATTTTGTCCAACTATTAAATTACCATAGATGTTGGAATCATATGTTACTATTAAGTTTGAATATGCTTTTATATTACCATATATATTTGCGTCTTTTACAACCACTAAATTACCGTATATATTTGAATCATATGTTATTAATAAATTTGAATATGCATAGATATTACCATATACATTAGCATTTTGTACAACTACTAAATTACCGTAGATATTGGAATCATATGTAACTATTAAGTTTGAATAGGCTTTAAGATTACCATATATATTAGCATTTTTAACAATAACTAAATTACCGTAGATGTTTGAATCATATGTTACTAATAAATTACTATATGCATAAATATTACCATATATATTCGCATTTTGTACAACAACTAAATTACCATATACGTTTGAATCATATGTTACATGTAGATTACTATAGGCTTTAAGATTACCATATATATTAGCATTTTTAACAACCACTAAATTACCATATATGTTGGAATCATATGTAACATTTAAATTTTTATAAGCATTTATATTTCCATACGCATTTATATTTCCATATATATTAGCATTTTTAACAACAACTAAGTTACCAGCTATATTTGAATCATATGTTACCAACAAATTTGAATATGCATAAACATTACCATATATATTAGTATTTTTAATAACCACTAAATTACCATACATTTTTGAGTCATATGTTACTAATAAATTAGAATATGCATAGACATTACCATAAACATTAGCATTTTGGACAACCACTAAATTACCATATATGTTTGAGTCATATGTTACTAATAAATTAGAATATGCATTGAGATTACCATATACATAAGCATTTATAATATTTAAGTTATCAATATTTGCAGTAGTAATTATAACATTACTTACATTAAAATCGCCATATACATTTAGATTTTTATTAATAACCAAGTTACCAGCTATATTTGAATCATATGCTACAAATAAATTACTATAGGCATAAACGTTACCATATACATTAGCACTTTTAACAACAACTAAATTACCGTTCATATTGGAATCATATGTAACTATTAAGTTTGAATAGGCTTTAAGATTACCATATATATTAGCATTTTTAATAACCACTAAATTACCATGTATATTGGAATCATATGTTACTAATAAATTACTATATGCATAAATATTACCATATATATTAGCATTTTTAACAACCACTAAATTACCATATATGTTTGAGTCATATGTTACTAATAAATTAGAATATGCATAAACGTTACCATATACATTCGCATCTTGGACAACAACTAAATTACCGTATATATTTGAATCATATGTTACTATTAAGTTTGAATATGCATAAACGTTACCATATACATTAGCATCTTGTAAAACCATTAAATTACCGTATATGTTTGAATCATATGTAACTATTAAGTTTGAATATGCATAAACAT
>Ga0164295_10004893_pt1 | contig 10628 bp, 14 predicted proteins | sample GEODES006metaG_FD_111798 | JGI IMG/M metagenome (GOLD analysis project Ga0164295, IMG submission 111798) | Oligotrophic lake water microbial communities from Sparkling Lake, Wisconsin, USA - GEODES006 metaG | ecosystem: Environmental > Aquatic > Freshwater > Lake | place: USA: Sparkling Lake...
ATCATGCTCTGCGACCATTTGTGTATTCTGAACACCTCAGACCAATTACGGTCTGTCCTACCCGAATTGAAGGGATTACGCTGCTCGTCTAGCCTACTTAGGGTTCGACCACCCTTAGACCCTCAACCCGTTTTTATTCGTTCCCTCCGTTGATTGATAGTTCCGTTAGGTGTAGCCAATTCAACCACTGGATTCCCTAGACTCGTACCGCTATCTGACCAATATGCGGCGGGAATTATGCTCCAGTGAAGTCAGGATTTTGCTGTTGTGTCCTGCTCAATGTTCGGTTGCTTTTCTAGGCTGGTGTTTCACCGTAGGAACTCCCCATTAGCACCAGTGTCACCCCACAACGGATGTCTGATTATGCCCTGTTCCCAGCTTCGACCTCCCGAAACCGAGTCGGGTCATCGTGGGCAGATAGGGAGTCATACCTGAGTCTGGTAGATGGGACTTTCACCCATATCAGACCGAGAGTTCAACCTTTTCCATGATTGGATTGGGTTGGTTAGCTTATGTACGGGCTGATTACCGTGATTCAGCTAACAACGAATCGCACTGATCAAACATTTGCTGTGGAGTTACGCCAAACTGACCTAGTTGAGTTTTTAGTTGCTGTATGGTCATTTGCGCCATGAAATCCTCTGATAGCTCGAACCGCTTCATAAAGACGCGATATCTGTCCATCATGGATTCCATTTGCTCAATAAACAGCTTTTTGCCCTCGCGGTCAAATTTGCCGTAGCTGTTGCCAAGCTGAATCAGTGCTTGATAATCTTCAAACAATTGCTTGGCTTCTTGCTGGACTATTTCCGAGTCGAAGAATCCCATTTTGCTTTTCTTTAACTGAGTGCTATGACTTCAGTAGCTTCAAATTTTGCCTCTGTTCCCATTTTAGTGTAGAAGATTCATCTAGGGAAACTACTTCGGTTCAAGTAGGAGTTTTTACCGAAATTTCACTACTTGACCTCAAGTGGATAGAGTTAGGGGGGATGTTAATGAAGTTTGGTTGATAAAAACTTACTTAAGAAAGAAGCGATACTCAAGGCTTTGGACATTGATTGAGGCTTAACTGTTTCATTGGCTTGGATTGGCAAAAGGGCAGCGTATTTTAAAGCTAGTGGTTGTTGAGGATTAATTTTTAATGCTTGACCGATGTAGACTTTACTCATGCCTATAAATTTCTGGTGAAAATGGACTACTCCCAGTAGTGCGTAGTAATCACTGTTATTTAGGTCTAATTTAATAGCATCTCGCAGTTCTTTTACTGCTAAGTTCCAGTTTTCCTGTTTATAATATTCTACGGCTCTCTCATAGTAAGCTTGAGCATAGTTTATTGGCTCTGGTTTGAGAATTGTGGTTGAAGATGAGGTGTCTGGAGATATCTGGTTTTCTTCTTGGGGGATGATAGATTTAGATTGATTAGCTAGTGGACTGTTTGGTTTTTGGTGTGATAGATAGACTATATTTAACGTACTTAATTCCTGTGTTATCTGACATGACTGAGGTAATGAATGATATTGCTCATACCCATAGGATGTAACTACGTCTTCATAAAATAATTCTGCTTCTTCAGCAGACATTGTTGATATTGCCTGAATGCTAGAAGCTTTGATAGCAAGGACTTTCTGTGGATCTAAAACTTCTGCTTCTGAGCGTAGTAAATTTATTGCATTTAAGCGTTTTTTTGTATGATTGAGTTGTTCATAAGCTGGATTAATCAATTGTGTAAATACTGCTTGAGCTAATTCCTGATCTGGTTGGTTATGCTTGATATAGTTATCAGGATGTAGCAACTTTGCTAGAATATAATACCGTTTACTGATTTGACGTTCATCAGCATTCACTGACACCCCTAGCACAGCGTAGGGATCAAAAAGCAGGTTTAACCATTCTGTTGATAGAAAATTGAGCGACATCATATCATTATTTACAAATTAATCTTGACTATTACTGAATTTTATCTTAAAGTTCCATTCGATATTTTGAGCATGACTGTCAAGCAAGCAATAATTCTATATTATTACAAAAAAAGGGAAGAGGGAAGAGGGAACAGATAATAAACTAAAGTTTCACCAGTTCGAAACTTCAGTCAAAAAAAAGATGTTTTTAAAATATACGTAGCCCGAAAAAACAGTTTCATTATTTCAATCTCATGTTTTTAAACATGAGTTTTCTCTGTTCTCTGCGATGCACTGAGCTTGTCGATAGCGAAGCGTGGCGTAAGCCATAGTGTTGCCCGTTCCCTGTTCCCTCTGAAGAATTAATCAGTTCATGAATCAAGTAGAATGGCTATAGATAAAATGATCTTAACTAAACGAAAAAGCCGGACTATTGCTGCTATTTTAGCCTTTTCTGGCACATTAACGATTTCGGGTTTACATAAATTCTACTTGGGACAGCCACTTTGGGGAATACTGTATGTTCTATTGTCTTGGACACCGATTCCCAAGGTAGCTTGTGCTATTGAAGGGGTTTGGTATTTAACTCAAGATGAAGAAACTTTTGATCGGTATTTTAATTTGGGTGAATCAGTAATGAAGGTATCAACCCAAGTTGGGAATCAAGTAGAATCAGTTGCTAATGCTTTGCGTGAGTTAGAAGCACTCCGTCAAGATGGATTAATTTCTGAATACGAGTTTGAGCAAAAACGTCGGCAAATGTTAGATCAGATTTAGGTAATTGGTAGTTGGTAATTGGTCATTGGTCATTGGTCATTGGTCATTGGTAATTGGTAATTGGTAATTGGTAATTGGTAATTGGTAAAAGGATCAGGTTAATAATGAATAAGTGGCTACCTTTAAATCTGAAATTGCAAAAGCTTCGCGCCAAGCTGCTGAATGATCCTTATTATCGTTTACAGTCGGGGGAAGAGGTACAAATGGCAGCTGAATTGGGTTTGGGTATTGATGCTAATCAAGCAACTGTGGATGATTGGCTGCGTTTACCTGGGTTGTCAATTCACCAAGGGCGATCGCTTGTGGAACTTTCTCGCGCTGGTGTGATATTCTATTGTATCGAAGATGTGGCTGCGGCTTTGGGTTTGCCAGTACAACGATTAGAACCGCTCAAGCCTTTGCTGAATTTTAATTATTATGATCAAAATTCCCTCGATAAACCCCAGCAAGTTAACCCTAATACTGCTTCGGTAGAAAGTCTTGCCAAAATGCCTTTTATAGATTTATCCCTAGCACAGACAGTTGTGGAAAACCGTCTGGCTGCTGGTTCTTACCGGAGTTTAGCAGATTTTCAACAACGTTTAGAATTATCTGGGGATGCGATCGCTCAGTTGATGTATTATTTGCGGTTTTAGTCAGTTTTCAGTTGTCAGTGGTCAGTAGGGGCGAAGCATTTGGAAGATAAATTATCGGTCATTGCCAAAAATAGTTCTCCAAATGCTTCGCCCGTACAGTTGTCAGTTTTCAGTTGTCAGTTGTCAGTGGACTAGATTAAGCCGATACGGTCAAGAGGCCAGAAGCGAAATGTAGCACGACCGATGACGTTTTGACGGGGGACAAAACCCCAATAGCGAGAGTCATTACTATCATTGCGGTTGTCTCCCATGACGAAAAATGCGCCTTCCGGGACTTTGATTTCTGGAAATGGGCTATTTGGTGGTTCGGCAATGTAGTCTTCTGTTAAGGCTGTACCGTTGAGGTAAACTTTGCTTTGAGCGATGCTAATTACTGCTCCTGGTTCACCAATTACCCGTTTGATAAAGGCTTGGTTTTGAGAATATCCGCGTCTTTGTAATTCTGGTGGTGAGTTAAAAACGATGATATCGCCGATTTTAGGAGGATGAATCCGGTATGATACTTTTTCTATGACCAAGCGATCGCCTGTGTGTAAAGTAGGGTACATTGATTCTGATGGAATCAGGCGTGGTTCAGCGATAAATGTCCGAATTAGCAGAGCTAAACACAGGGCAATAGTTATTAAAACTAAATTTTCCTGCCAACCACTCCAGATTTTTGTTTGTGAAGAAGCATCTTTTATATCACTTTCGTGAGGAGTCATAGTTAACAGTGTAAGGGGGATAGAAGGGCAGGGGGAGTTGGGGGAGTTGGGGAAGTTGGGGGAGTTGGGGGAGTTGGGGGAGTTGGGGGGGAAAGAATTTTCCCAATGACAACGGACAACGGACAACGGACAACGGACAACTGACTAATGACCATTATCTGATTTAGCGGTAATGACTTCTGTGGGACGGAGGACTTTTTCACCTAAATGAAATCCGCGACGGACAATTTTAGTGATTGTTTGGTCTGGGATATCTGTTCTTTCTTCCCGATCAATGACGCGACATAAGTTAAAATCTGGTTCTGTGCCTTCTTGTAATTCTATAGGTAAAAGTTGGCGCTTTCCTAAAACACCGAGAAACTTGCGATTAACTGCACCTATGGATCTGGGTAAGCGTTCGATAAATTCTGGACTAGGATTGGGATTGTTTTCTAGATAGTCTAATAAAGCTTCTAAGGCATCAGCAACTTCTAAAAGTTCCAAGAATAAATCTTCTGTTTGGGCTGTAGTTTGGGTTTGCTGTTCTCTCAAAGACTGCTGTAATACTACATTATCTTTTTGCAGAATGCCGAGTTTTTGGACGAGTAATTCTCGTAATTCTAAACTAATTAGATAGTTTGGGGATAAGTCAGGCACGGGAAATCTCTTTAGATAGCACAGTTAGAATTTTGTTAGCCCAAGTGTTAATTTGGGAATGAGGATGATTGCTCAAAAGCGTTTCCGCAGTAATTACAGCTGCCCGCAGTTGTTTTTTTTGGGCAAAATTTTCAGCTTTCTGACTAGCTTGTTTGAAGCTGTCAACTATCATCATGGGGTTTTCCTTTGACAGCTACTAGGAATTTTCAACTCCTGATCTATATCTAATTTATTTTCCCGTTTTTGTAATTCAGCGTTAGCGGCAACGATTAATTGCCAATCAGTAGGTTTACTACAAAACTTGCCAGCAATACTACTAAGAGTATCTCCTGATTTTACGGTATAAGTGGCTAGTGGTGATGCTGGTTTAGGAATGACAGGGGTAATTACCTGGGGACTGAGATTAGGAGTAGTAGTAACTGTAGGTTTAGGAACTGTTGCGGTATATATAGCTGTTTGCAGGGCAAAAAAACTACCTCCTACACCGATAGTAATACCAATCATCAGCATTAAGATAGCGATGCCTGTTGTCCAGGATTTTGGCCGCTGGGGTAATTCTGCCAATGAGCGAATTAGAGAAACATCAGTATCACAATTAGGACAAATGTTGCCCTCAATTCCTTGATACCCGCAAACAGGACAATCAACTTTAGTTTTGGTGTTCATCGCGTAAGTCCCGTGATAATACTATGACTGGGTAATTCTTGATTTAACCAATGTTGCACATCTGGTTTTAATTCCCGCTATAAATGATCTACCTCATTAATATCACCACTGATGGCTGCATTTAACATCCGAGAGAGTTTGTCAGACATGGCATTAGCTTCAGTAGGGGCAACGGCTTTGGCTTGTTGGATAGCGAGAATACAACCTTGTACTAACTGGACTTCATCAGGTAAATTGCGAATTTCTCTTCTGGTTTCTTGACTGTGATCCTCCATGGAGGAGATATTATTAGTATTAATAGCAAATTGTAATTCTTGACTCAAGTTTTGTAATCGTTCTGGCTGAAGTTCAGGAATCATATTCTAATTCTTGATATATTTTCTCATCTACCTGCCCCCTTGAAAAATTACAACTCACTTTGGCAAAGGGATTATTTTTTAACCGACATTCCGCACTCATAATCTAGTATGACCCTTTTCAAGAATTATTCTTAACAAGGTTCAAAATCTTACGTATTCAAGCTTAAAGTATTTGATAAAATACGTATTTTTAAAGACAATAAAAAATAAAATTAAGGAAATATTCGCATATTACAAAATGAAGTGCGGAATATGGGATTTAATTATTAATGAGAACTTAACTAACTCTTGAGTAACCAAACCCGATAAAAATGGTCGGGTATGTTTGACGTGGATTTTGCCTTGTGCTAGTATCATTCCAAAGTTGACGGATACCCAGGGAACGCAAAATTATGACTCAGGCGATTACAAACCTCAACCAAGCGAACACTTCTATTCTCAAGGCTTTGAAGTGTAAAGAATGTGGAGCAGAATACGAACTTAAAGCCACTCATGTATGTGAATTGTGTTTTGGGCCGTTGGAAGTCAAATATGATTACAATGTTCTTAAAAGCTTAGTTAGTCGAGAAACTATTGAAGCTGGTCCCAATTCTATCTGGCGCTATCGTCACTTTTTGCCAGTTGCTACAGATGATTATATAGATGTGGGAACAGGAATGACTCCCTTGGTGCGTTCCCACCGTCTTGCCCGTCGCCTGGGTCTAAATAAACTTTATATTAAAAATGATGCCGTCAATATGCCCACCCTGAGCTTTAAGGATCGGGTGGTGTCAGTTGCCCTCAGTAGAGCGAGAGAATTGGGTTTTACGACTGTTTCTTGTGCTAGTACAGGTAATTTAGCAAATTCTACCGCAGCGATCGCAGCCTACGCTGGTTTAGATTGCTGTGTATTTATCCCTTCTGACTTAGAAGCTGGTAAAGTCATCGGTAGCTTGATTTATAGTCCTACCCTGATGTCAGTCAAAGGCAACTATGATCAAGTTAATCGTCTTTGCTCAGAAGTTGCCAATACCCACGGTTGGGGTTTTGTGAATATTAACCTGCGTCCTTACTACTCTGAAGGTTCTAAGACATTAGCCTTTGAAGTTGCAGAACAACTAGGTTGGCAATTACCAGATCATATAGTTGCCCCTTTGGCTTCTGGTTCTCTGTTTACCAAAATTTATAAAGGTTTCCAAGAATTTGTCGAAGTTGGTTTAGTAGAAGGTAAAGATGTCCGCTTCAGTGGCGCTCAAGCGGAAGGTTGTTCCCCCATTGCGAAAGCTTTTAAAGAAGGTAGAGACTTTATTCAACCAGTTAAACCTAACACAATTGCTAAATCCATTGCGATTGGCAACCCTGCCGATGGCGTATATGCTGTAGAAATCGCCCAAAAAACCAATGGTAATATTGAATCAGTTAATGATGCCGAAATTATCGAAGGTATCAAACTATTAGCAGAAACCGAAGGTATCTTTACCGAAACCGCAGGTGGTACAACCGTTGCTGTTCTTAAAAAATTAGTAGAAGCTGGCAAAATTGATCCAGATGAAACTACAGTGGTTTATATCACTGGTAATGGTTTGAAAACCCAGGAAGCAATTCAAGGCTACATTGGCGAACCTTTAACTATTGATGCTAAACTAGACAGCTTTGAACGGGCTTTAGAAAGATCCCGCACACTTGACCGCTTAGAATGGCAAGAAGTTACAGTTTAATCCTGTCACTACTAATTAATTGTAGGGGTTTAGCAGTGCTAAACCCCTACCAACCAAATCACCCACTAACAATTAACGTTTAAACAATGGCTGTCAAAGTTTTAGTTCCCACAGTTCTACAAAAGTTTACAGAAAATCAAGCTGTCTTAGAATGTAGTGGTAGTAATATTTCTGAATTGTTTGATTACTTAGAAACAAGCTATCCTGCTATTAAGGGGCGTTTGCGGAAGCCAGACGGAGAGCCTTTACGGTTCTTAAATTTCTATGTCAACAGCGAAGATATTCGATTTTTACAAAATACAGAAACACCACTTGAGGATAAAGATGAAGTGAGTATTGTTCCCGCTGTTGCAGGTGGTTGAAATATCGCTGGAGGGTATGGGATTTTAAAAGTCCCAAATTACCCGTTACCCATTTTATCCAACATACTTCGTGAAAAGTTACTATTTAAACGATTTTATCCGAATGATAGTCCAAGCTGCACAGAATCATGAAACTTATTAATTCATCCGTCTTTATCTGCGCTAATCTGCGTTAATCTGCGGTTAATTACTCTTAAAATCTTATTTTATATCTAAATAGCTGTAGCTATGCTCTAGTATGTCAAAATAAAAATAACTGACTACCCAAAAATTAGCAATGGCAGAAGAAACTAATCAAAATCAAGCGGGAGATGTAGCTTCTAATCCTGCTGCAACCGCCCCAGAAAAGCCCCCAGCAGAGACTAAAGCTGCCAAAAAGGAAAAACCCCCAGCATTGGAAGATAAGCCTTTTGAAGAGTTTATGCAGCAGCATTACCTACCAGCGTTACAAGAGGCAATTACTAAAGAAGGTGTGCCAGATGTGAATCTGACTTTTGCCAAGCAGAAGTATTATATTATTGGTTTTAATTCAGCAGAAGAATGTTGGCAAGTTATTGGTTCTTGGCAAGGGGGACAGCGCCAGTTTAATGTATATTTTCCTGAAGAAAATATTCAAGGTAAAAAGGGATTTTCCTGTAATGAAGGTAAAAAACCCAGTACCTTGGAATCATTTTTAATTGATGAGCGCAAAACTACCCTAGAATTGTTGGTATCTCGGCTAGTGTACCGCTTGAATGGACAAAAGTGGCTAGGTAGAAATTAGAACTTTACAATTCATCGAAATAATAAGTAACGACTCCAGAAATGGGGTCGTTACCTATTCTGAGATGATCTGATTGCAGCATTTCTCTGAGTATAGTTTCCACTTCCACAATACCAGATCCGGTAGCCCTAACACCTTGAATTACAGTTAAACTACCACCATTAGCCTCTGCGGCTTCTATCAGTTTAACAATCAGTGGTTTATCAGTTGGTTTCTGGACTTGGGAAATAAATATCCGTTCATTCATGGGTATACCCAGAGGTGATAAACCTGCTTTTAGCCGCAAATTCTGCTCATATTCGTCAACCATATTCGGTATGATTAATAAATCATAGATTTGCCCCATGTAAAATAAACCGCAGGTAAATAGCCATAATAAACCAGTAGCGGTTTTGCCATTATATAACCGATGTAAACCGTTTATTCCCAAAAAACCAGCCCCACATAAGAGGTAAGAGACAAGAAGACGGTCTTTATTTTCGTTATTTTTTATGCTCATTTTATTTTATGTCCATCTAGGATTTACTGAGTTAAGAATCCACATTTCCATTAACTACCCCTTGTCAGCCTTCGATTCCCCAATTAACGATTGTATTTTTAATTCTAACCATGATTTACCTTTCTCCCGAACTTCAAGCTAGACTTTCCACTCCTTTAAAAATTGGCTCATTTGAGGTTAAAAGCCGGGTTTTACAGTCTCCGTTGTCCGGGGTGACTGATTTGGTATTTCGGCGTTTGGTGCGTCGTTATGCGCCAGAATCTATGGTGTATACGGAAATGGTAAACGCGACGGGTTTGCATTACGTTAAGCAGTTACCAATCATTATGGAAGTAGATCCTAATGAACGTCCAATTAGTATTCAATTATTTGATTGTCGTCCCGATTTTCTCGCGGAAGCAGCCATAAAAGCAGTGGCTGAAGGTGCGGATACGATTGATATTAATATGGGATGTCCTGTTAATAAAATTACTAAAAATGGTGGTGGTTCTTCTTTATTACGTCAACCAGAAATTGCGGAAGCAATTGTCCGAGAAGTTGTCAAAGCTGTAGATGTTCCCGTGACTGTGAAAACCCGCATTGGTTGGAATGATCATGAAATTACCATACTTGATTTTGCGAAAAGAATGGAAGACGCGGGAGCAAAAATGATTACTGTGCATGGACGGACTCGCGCTCAAGGTTACAATGGTAATGCGCGGTGGGAATGGATAAAAAAAGTCAAGGAAATTTTATCAATTCCTGTGATTGGTAATGGGGATATTTTCTCTGTGGAAGCTGCGGTAAAATGTTTAGAACAAACCGGCGCAGATGGGGTAATGTGTTCTCGTGGAACTTTAGGTTATCCGTTTTTAGTTGGTGAGGTTGATCATTTCTTAAAAACTGGAGAATTATTACCACCACCTAACCCCATTCAACGCTTAGAATGTGCGCGAGAACATCTTTTTGCTTTATGGGAATATAAGGGAGATAGGGGAGTCCGTCAAGCTCGGAAACACATGACTTGGTATGCTAAAGGTTTTGCTGGTGCTGCTGATTTACGAGGTAAGTTAAGTTTAATGGAAACTGTTCAACAAGGTTTAGATTTAATTGATGGTGCGATAGAAAGATTAGCTTGTGGTTATGAAATTGAGGAAGAAACAGAATCTACTATTGCATTATAGAAGAAGTCAGGAGGAAGAAAGAAAAAGCAGAAAAAAGAATCAATTTGGGATAATTATGATGCAAACGAAAGTTTTTATCTGCATTGATTTAAAACCTATTTTTTATTATTTTTACTGATAATAGGTTAACACAAGCTAAGTGCGATCGCTAATTCTTTAAACTCCCACTTTTTATAACAAACCTCGATAACGAATAAAAATCAAAATCACAGCCCAAGAACCTAATGCAACTTTAACAGCAACTAAGATATTTAATATTGGCAAAATTCCGCCACTAAAAAGCATTCCTAACTCACCGTGTGGTAACTCAAATCCTGACAAAGTTATCACTGATAAAACAATAAAGACTAACACCGAAATCTTTTCCCACATAGCCGCGTGCCACTGTTGGTAAATGTCCTGCATCCATTGGTATGATGAGGTAATTGCTATTAGTCCGATTGCTGTTCCTCCAGCCACCCCAGCCGCA
>Ga0164295_10004895_pt1 | contig 10626 bp, 9 predicted proteins | sample GEODES006metaG_FD_111798 | JGI IMG/M metagenome (GOLD analysis project Ga0164295, IMG submission 111798) | Oligotrophic lake water microbial communities from Sparkling Lake, Wisconsin, USA - GEODES006 metaG | ecosystem: Environmental > Aquatic > Freshwater > Lake | place: USA: Sparkling Lake...
GCGGCTTCTTCCGGGTCCGCTTCACAGGTCTCACCTCCGACGCCGCCAAACAGGCCTGCAAGGCGATATCCGCCAAGCGGCAGAGCTGCATGGTCGTTGCGCCAGGCGGGTGACACCTGCCAGGCTCCAGGGCCAGGCTCCAGGGTCGAACCCATGAAAAAGGCCGCCTCGGTGTGAACCGGGGCGGCCTTCTTGCTGGTGGGTCAGCCGGCCTTGCGGCCCGGCCGCCCCGGATCAATCCTCCAGGGCGGGCTCCTCGATCTCCGGAGCGCCGGGGGCGCGGCTCTTGGGTTCGTCCAACTCGAACTCGAAGGCGATCTTGCCGTCCTTGAGCACGACCTTGACGTGGCCGCCCTTGGACAGCTTGCCGAACAGGATGTCGTCGGCCAGCGGCTTCTTGATGTGTTCCTGGATGACCCGCGCCAGGGGGCGGGCGCCGTAGAGCTCGTCAAAGCCGTTCTTGGCCAGCCAGTCGGCCGCTTCATCACTGGTCTCGATTGTGATGTTGCGATCGGCCAGCTGGGCTTCCAGCTGCATGACAAACTTCTGGACCACCTGGCGGATGATGTCCTGGGTCAGGGGCTTGAAGGCGACCACGGCGTCCAGGCGGTTGCGGAACTCCGGAGTGAACAGCCGCTTGAGGGCGGCCTCTTCCTCGCCATCCACCTTGCCGCGGCCAAAGCCGATGGACTGGCGCTGGGCGTCTGAGGCGCCGGCATTGGTGGTCATGATCAGGATCACATTCCTGAAATCGACCTTCTTGCCGTTGGCGTCGGTCAGGACGCCATTGTCCATCACCTGCAGCAGGATGTTGTAGACGTCCTGGTGGGCCTTTTCGATTTCGTCGAGCAGCACGACCGCGTGCGGATGCTGGTCCACGGCGTCGGTCAGCTGGCCGCCCTGATCATAGCCGACATAGCCAGGAGGCGCCCCGATCAGCCGGCTGACCGTGTGCCGCTCCATGTATTCGCTCATGTCGAACCGAAGCAGCTCGATCCCCAGGGTCTGGGCCAGCTGGCGGGCGGCTTCGGTCTTGCCGACCCCGGTCGGGCCGCTGAACAGATAGCTGCCGATCGGCTTGTTGGCGTCCCGCAGGCCGGCCCGCGCCATCTTCATGGCGGAGGACAGCTGCTGGATCGCCTCGTCCTGGCCGAACACGGCGCGCTTCAGGTCCTCGTCCAGCTGCTTGAGGGCTTCGGTATCGGACTTGGAGACCGACTTTGGCGGGATGCGGGCGATCTTGGCGACGACGGCCTCGATCTCCTTGACGCCAATGGTCTTCTTGCGGCGCGATTCCGGCACCAGCATCTGGCTGGCCCCGGCCTCGTCGATCACGTCGATGGCCTTGTCGGGCAGTTTCCGGTCCGTGATGTACTTGGCCGACAGATCCACCGCCGTCTTGATGGCCTCGGCGGTGTATTTCAGTTTGTGGAAGTCCTCGTAATAGGTCTTCAGGCCCTTGAGGATCTTGATCGTGTCCTCGATCGTCGGCTCGTTGACGTCGATCTTCTGGAACCGCCGGACCAGGGCCCGGTCCTTCTCGAAATGCTGGCGGAACTCCTTGTAGGTGGTCGAACCCATGCACCGCAGGGAGCCGCTGGCCAGGGCGGGCTTCAGCAGGTTCGAGGCGTCCATGGCCCCGCCGCTGGTGGCGCCGGCGCCGATCACCGTATGAATCTCGTCGATGAACAGGATGGCGTTGGGATGGCCCTCCAGTTCCTTGATCACCTGCTTGATCCGCTCCTCGAAGTCGCCGCGATAGCGCGTTCCGGCCAGCAGGGAGCCCATGTCCAGCGAGAAGATGGTCGCCCCGTCCAGAACCTCGGGCACTTCGTGATTGATGATCTTGCGGGCCAGGCCCTCGGCGATGGCGGTCTTGCCGACGCCGGGATCGCCGACCAGCAGCGGGTTGTTCTTGGTCCGGCGGCAGAGAATCTGGATGCAGCGTTCCACCTCGGCATGACGACCGATCAGCGGATCGACCTTGCCCTGCCGGGCCTTCTCGTTGAGATCGACGCAATAGGCTTCCAGCGCCTCGCCGCCCGTCTTGGTGTTGGACTTGCCCTCGTCCTCATCCTGGGCGGCGCCCTTGACCACCTTGGGCTCGCTGGCGCCGGCCTTCTTGGCGATGCCGTGGGCGATGTAGTTGACCGCGTCATACCGGGTCATGTCCTGCTCCTGCAGGAAATAGGCGGCATGGCTCTCGCGCTCGGAAAACACAGCAACCAGCACATTGGCTCCGGTCACGTCATCCCGGCCGGAAGACTGGACGTGGATGACCGCCCGCTGGATCACGCGCTGGAACCCGGCGGTCGGCTTGGCGTCCTCGCCATCCTCGACGATCAGGGCCCGAAGTTCGGTGTCGATATAGTTGGCGACGGCTTTTTTCAGCTCCACCAGATTGACGTCACAGGCCTTCATCACGGCCGCTGCGTCCTCGTCATCCGTCAGGGACAACAACAGATGCTCCAGGGTGGCGTACTCATGCTTACGCTGCGTGGCGTAGGCGACGGCCCTGTGCAGGGTTTCTTCGAGATTGCGCGAAAACGAGGGCAAATGGGGCTCCTCAATCCTTTTCCATGGTGCACTGCAAAGGGTGCTGGTGTCGCCGAGCGGACTCGATCACCTGAGCCACTTTTGTCTCGGCGACTTCGTAGGTGAAGACTCCGCAGACCCCGACGCCGTTCTGATGCACATGGAGCATGATCCGGGTCGCATCTTCGCGCGACTTGTTGAAAAAACGCTCAAGCACGTAAACCACGAACTCCATCGGCGTGTAGTCGTCGTTCAGGATGAGGACACGATACAGCGACGGCTTGGCGGTCTTGGCCCTGGTCTGTGTGACCACCGCCGATCCCGTGCCGTTCTGTCCAGCGCCTGTTCCTGACTTCCGTTCTGACATGCCGACTGCGACTCCCCGGGCAAGCTGCGACGCAGCCGCCTTCTGATCTGATTAGATATGGAAACATCGGCGCTTTGGAAGGGGCCAAGTGGATGCCTGCGCCTTTTGGCCTCGTGGCGTCAGATTTGTCTCGGCGCAGACCACTCAATCCCCGGGCCTTTTGAGGCCGCGACCGGTGCCGATCGCGGTCTTGCCGAATTTTTCCTGCAGTCGGTCCATGGCGGTCTCGTGGGTCAGGGCCCGCTGCTCGCTCTCGCCGAAGAAATCGCCGCTGGCGGCCATGGCCGGGGCGAAGTCCGACAGGCCGGCGCCGATCAGTCGCCAGGCCGTCCCATCGACTTCCGCCGCCAGAAGCTCGCGCGCCACGTTGAACAGGGTACGCGCCGTCTGTGTGGGGACAGCCAGGGTTCTGCGCCGGGTCACAATCTGGAAATCGGCCCGCCGCAGCTTGAGGGTCGCGATCCGTCCGGTGATTCCCTCCTTGCGCAGTTGCCGGGCGACCTTTTCGCAGAGCGGCCAGAGCCGGTCCTCCAGGGTCGCCAGGTCCCTCTGGTCCTGGTCGAAGGTGGTTTCGGCGCTGATGGTCTTTCGCCCTTCGGACGGATTGACCAGCCGCGCGTCCTCGCCTCGCGACAGTTTCTGCAGGGACAGGCCCTGGGCGCCGAACCGCTGGACCAGGTCTCTTGCATCGGCCCCGGCCAGGTCTCCCACCAGCCGGTAGCCCTCCCGGTCCAGGCTTGCCGCCAGGACGGGGCCGACGCCCGGCAGGATCCGGACCGGCTTGTCCGCCAGCCGGGCAGGCGCTTCGGCGCCCAGCACGGAAAAGCCCCGGGGTTTGTCCAGCTCAGACGCGATCTTTGCCAGGAACTTGTTGGGCGCCAGGCCGATGGAGACGGTCAGCCCGATCTCGGCCTCGATCCGCGCCTGTAGCCGCGCCAGGGTCAGGGCGGCCGGCGCCCGATGCAGCCGCTCGGTGCCCGACAGGTCGATCCAGGCCTCGTCCAGGGAAAGAGGCTGGACCAGGGGCGTCAGGTCACGGACAAGGCCCATGATCCGGCGACTCTCGGTCTGATACTTGGCAAAGTCAGGCTTGATGATCACCGCCTGCGGGCAAAGCTGCCGGGCCTTGAACATCGGCATGGCGGACCTCACGCCGCTCATCCGCGCGATGTAGCAGCAGGTGGTCACCACCCCCCGCACACCACCGCCGACGATTACCGGCAGGTCCCGCAGTTCCGGTCGGTCCCGCTTTTCCACCGAGGCATAGAAGGCGTCGCAGTCCATATGGGCCAGGCTCAGCCGGTCCAGTTCCTCATGAGCCAGGATTCGCGGCGACGCGCAGACCGGACAGCGGGGCAGGGGAGCCGGGCCGGTCCAGAAGCAGTCGCGGCACAGCGCCTTCATTCCAGGGGCCAGAGCCAGGCGGCGCCCCGCACGCCGGACGAATCGCCATGCCGCGCGCGCAGGATCGGGGTCTTGAAACTGTCGGAAAACACATGCCCGGCCACCCCGTCAGGCAGGGCCCCATAGAGCTCATCGACATTGGACATGCCGCCGCCCAGCACGATGACATCGGGATCCATGACATCACACAGGACCGCCAGGCTGCGCCCCAGGCGGTCGATATAGCCCCGGAGGGTCCCGACCGCGATCCGGTCCCCCGACCTCGCAAGCCGAACGATGTCGGCCCCATTGCCCGCGCCGCCGCCGTTTCGTCGATAGTCGGCGACAAAGCCGGTCCCGGAAATCCAGGTTTCCAGGCAGTTGCGCCGACCGCACCAGCAGGCCAGGCCGCCGCCGTCCCCGGCCGTCGCCTCGGCCCTGGTCTGCCAGGGCAGGGGCGTATGTCCCCATTCTCCGGCCAGCCCGTTCAGGCCCGGTCGCTCCTCGCCCTTGATGGCGATGCCGCCGCCGCAGCCGGTCCCCAGGATCGCCCCGAAGGCCAGTCCTGCGCCGGCTGCGGCCCCGTCCCGGGCCTCGGACTGGACGAAACAGTTGGCGTCGTTGCGCAGCCGCACGGGCCTGGCCAGCACCCGCTCTAGGTCTTCCGCCAGGGGCCTGTCGTTGATCCAGACGCTGTTGGCGTTCCGCACCCGGCCGGTCACCGGCGAGATGGAGCCCGGCATGCCGATGCCCACGCCCCTGGCCACCTTGCCGCCCGCCATAGCCTCGGCTTCTGCCACCACCCGGGCGACCGTCTCGAGCGCGGCCTCGTAGGTTCCCGGATTGGGCAACCGCACCCGGGACACAAAGTCCCCGTCTGGGCCAACGGCCGCCGCCTCGATCTTGGTCCCGCCGAAATCCACGCCCAGTCTGATCATGACAGGATAACGCACCAGACCAGCCCCATCGCGCCACTCCTTTTTGTGGCCTTCGGAAAGCTCCCGGCGCGGCGCCCTTGCCTGACCAAGCGTCACCGCCTTTAGTCTGATGCCAAAATCGACATTGGGAGTTACGTCATGGGCCAGGGTCCGCTTTCCGGATTGAAGATCATCGAGTTTGCCGGGATCGGGCCCGGCCCGTTCTGCGGCATGCTGCTGTCCGACCTCGGCGCCGATGTCGTGCGGATCGACCGCAAGGGACCCGGCCGCGCCTCGCCCGCCGACGTGACGTCCCGCGGACGCCGCTCGGTGGCCGTGGACCTGAAGAACCCCGCCGCCATCGAAACCTGCCTGAAGCTGATGGAATCCGCCGACGGAATCATCGAGGGCTTCCGGCCCGGCGTCATGGAGCGTCTGGGGCTCGGCCCCGATGTCGCCCTGAAGCGCAATCCAAAGCTGGTGTTCGGCCGGATGACCGGCTGGGGCCAATTTGGGCCCTATGCCCAGGCCGCTGGCCACGACATGAACTATATCGCCATCACCGGCGCCCTGCATGCCATCGGCACCACGGAAAAGCCGGTCCCGCCCCTCAACCTGGTCGGCGACTTCGGCGGCGGCGCCCTCTACCTCGCCTTCGGTCTGCTGGCCGGTGTCATCCATGCCCGGGCCACCGGCCAAGGCCAGGTCATCGACTGCGCCATGAGCGACGGCGCGGCCTCCCTGATGGCCATGTTCTATGGCTTCAAGGGCGCGGGCGCCTGGAAGGACGAGCGTCGGAGCAACCTGCTGGACGGCGGGGCCCACTTCTACGACACCTACCAGTGCGCCGACGGCAAGTGGATCTCCATCGGCTCCATCGAGCCGCAGTTCTATGCCCTGCTTCTGGAAAAGACCGGCATCACCGATCCCGAGTTCAAGAACCAGATGGACCGCGGCGCCTGGCCGTCCCTGAAGGCCAAGCTGGCCGAGGTCCTGGCCACAAAGACCCAGGCCGAGTGGTGCGCCATCATGGACGCCACGGACATCTGCTTCGCCCCGGTCCTGACCCTCGACGAGGCTCCGCGCCACGCCCATAACGTCGCGCGCGAAACCTTCGTGACCCTGGAGGGCGTCGTGCAGCCGGCGCCGGCGCCGCGGTTCTCCGCGACCCCGGGCGTCATCCAGGGCCCGCCGCCGAAGATCGGCGCGCACAATGAACAGGCCCTGGCCGACTGGGGCTTTTCGCAGGAAGATATCGCCGGTCTCGCCACGGCGGGCGCGATCTGACCTGTCTTCTTTGCTCCGGGCCCGACTCCCGTCAGGCCCGGATGCGTACCGGCAGGTCAGTATAGCCCTGCACGAAGTTGGAGGCGACCCGCACCGGTTCGCCGACCACCTCGACATGGTCAAACCGCGCCAGAATCTCTTCCCAGAGGATCCTCAGCTGCAGTTCGGCGACCCGGTTGCCCATGCAGCGATGGATGCCAAAGCCGAAGGACAGGTGATGGCGCGGCCGTTCGCGGTCGATGACGAACTGGTCCGGCTGGTCGATGACTGTCTCGTCGCGGTTGCCCGAGACGTACCACATGATCACCCGGTCGCCCTTGCGGATCAGCTGGTCCTGGAAGGTGAAGTCCCGGGTGCAGGTGCGGCGCATATGGGCCAGCGGCGTCTGCCAGCGGATGATCTCGGACACCATGTTCGGAACGAGGCCCGGATCCGCCTTGAGCTTGGCGTACTGATCCGGAAACTGGTTCAGGGCCAGCAGGCCGCCGGTGATCGAATTGCGGGTCGTGTCATTGCCCCCGACGATCAGCAGCATCAGGTTGCCCAGCAGCTCCATGGGATCATGGATCATGTCCCTTGTGTCGGGGCTGTGGGCCAGCAGCGAGATGAAGTCGAACTTCGGCGGGGCCGCGGCCCGCTCCTGCCAGAGCCTGGCGAAATAGGCCAGGCACTCATGCAGCACCTTCTCCCGGTGCGCCATGTCGGCCGCGACGCCGACGGTCTCGGAGGTGGTGGTGACGTCCGACCAGTAGGGCAGCAGGTGGCGGTCTTCCCAGGGAAAATCGAACAGGGTCGCCAGCATCTGGGTCGTCAGCTCGATGGACACGCGGTCCACCCAGTTGAAGGTCTCTCCGATGGGCAGGCTGTCCAGGATCATGCCGACCCGCTCGCGGATCAGCACTTCCAGGTCCTGGAGCCTGGCCGGCGCCACCGCCGGCGTGGCGGCCTTGCGCTGAACGTCATGGCGCGGCGGGTCCATGGCGATGAACATCGGCGGGGCAAAGCCTTCCGGCTGGTCTCCGATGACGATGTCGCGGTTGGACGAGAAGACCTCATGGTTGGTGTCCACCGCCACGATGTCGTGAAAGCGGGTGATCGACCAATAGGGGCCAAAGGCGCTGTCCTGCGTGAAATGAACCGGCGCTTCCTGACGCAACCGTCGAAACACCTCATGGTGTTGGCCCGTCCCGAAACGGTCCGCCCGGCCCGGATCAAGACTGTCCAGCGGCAATGACCAGGGATCATCGGCGTTGCGCTCAGTCTGGGTAGCGGCCAGGTCCATTGTTTCCTCCAGGATTGGTTTCTTGTTCTTGGCGACATTCAGACCCGCGACGAGGACAATTGCAAATCCCAATCATGGCCCGGATCCGGGACAGGCAGATCAACTCTCTGCAAAACAATTGGCATTCCTGTTGCCACTTCTGGCGGGCCGCGCTTAACTTGCGCCAATTCTCAGGAGGTCACCCATGCATGTCGCAAACGCCCCAGGACCAACCCGGGCCCAGCAGATGGCCGCGCTTGAACGCGACGACGGTCAGCCGATCTACATGGTCAATCTGCTGAAGTTCCGCGACCGCGCTGTCTATGCCGATGGCCGGGAGACCGACCTGACGGGCCAGCAGGCCTATGCCCTCTATGGCCAGGCCATGCGCAAGCTGGTGGCCGACAATGGCGGAACCCTGATCTTCTCGGCCCGGGTGCGCGGCCTTCTGATCGGCGAGGTCGAGGGAAACTGGGATGCCGTCGGGGTGATGATGTACCCGTCCTTCAAGGCCATGGCGGCCATCACCTCATCCCCGGACTATGCAGCCATCCATGTCCACCGGGACGCTGGCCTGGAAGGACAGCTGCTGATCGAGACGGTGATGGGTTAGGGCGATCGGCTTAGGATCGGCGGGGTCAGCTGTCCCTGGATGGCAGTCACCAGGGCCGCACAGCCTGGCCGCACGACCCGGCGTCCGTGCCGCCGGAGGGCAAGGGAACAGACTATCGTGGCTACCCGGCCATGGACCCGGCCGTCTTCCGGACCCGACTGGAGGACGCCAGGGCCAACAACTGGCAGGTCTATGTCCATGTGAACGGCGATGAGGCGGCCCAGACCCTGATCGACGGGGTCCGGGATACCGGCCTGGCCGGACGCCGCACCATCGCCATCCATGCCCAGGTGGTCCGCCCTGAACAGCTTGAAGCGTTCCACGATCTGGACATTCAGCCCAGTTTCTTCGCCAGCCACACCTGGTTCTGGGGCGACTGGCATCGGGAGGTCGCCCTGGGTTCGGCCCGCGCGGATTTCATCTCCCCCCAGGCCAGCGCCTGGCAGGCTGGCCTTCGCCCGACCGCCCATAACGACTCGCCTGTCGTGCCGCCCGACATCATGCGGCTGCTCTGGAGTTCGGCGAACCGCCGGACCCAATCAGGCGACATCCTTGGGCCAGGAGAGCGGATCTCAGTCTACAGGGCGCTCCAGCAGGTCACCCTCAATGCCGCCTGGCAGATCCATGAGGAGGCCGACAAGGGCAGCCTGGAACCGGGCAAACGCGCCGACATGGTCATTCTGAACACCAACCCCCTGACCATCGACCCCAGGTCCCTGACCGGCATCCATGTGGTGGCGACGATCAAGGACGGCGAGTTGATTTTCGGAAGCCTTGAAGGCGCCTCGGACCGGAAGTAGCGGAAGGGTCGCCAACGGTATGGCTACAGGCAATGCCAGCCTGTGTTGTCGAGTCCGGCAGCGCGCGATGGGCTCCGGTCTTTCCTGGGAGCCTTTCGAAATCGTCCGGCGTTAGCGCTGAGGCCGACAGAGCCATCGCTGCGGACCCATCCGCTGGCCGGACTTCATTTCGAGATCATGATGCAAAGACTGCTCAACAAGACATGCGTCGTCACCGGCGCTGCGCGTGGCATCGGCCGCGCCATTGCCCAACGCTTTCAACAGGAGGGCGCCCGGGTCATCCTCACCGACCTTGACCAGATCGCCGGGCAAGAGGCTGCCTCGCAGATTGGCTGCAGCTTCCGACCGCTGGACGTTCAGGAGGAGGGCGAGTGGCTGGCCCTGGCCCGGGAGGTTCCCACCTGCGATGTCCTGGTCAACAATGCCGGCATCACGGGGTTCGAACAGGGCAGGGTCCCACAGGATCCGGAACATGCAAGTCTGGAGTCCTGGCGGCAGGTCCACCGGGTCAATCTGGACGGAACCTTCCTGGGATGCCGCTATGCCATCGGCGCCATGAAGGCCGCTGGCACGGGTTCGATCATCAACATCTCCTCCCGCTCCGGCCTGGTCGGCATCCCCATGGCGGCGGCCTATGCCTCGTCCAAGGCCGCGATCCGCAACCACAGCAAGACCGTGGCGCTCTACTGCGCCGCTCAGGGCTGGCAGATCCGTTGCAACTCCATCCACCCCGCCGCCATCCTGACCGATATCTGGGATGCCATGCTGGGCGACGGCCCCGATCGGGAAGCGAAGATGCAGGCCCTGGTCGCCGACACGCCCCTGAAGCGCTTTGGCCGGCCCGAGGAAGTCGCGGCCATCGCTGTGCTAATGGCCTCGGACGAGGCGACCTACATGACCGGATCGGAAATCAACCTTGACGGCGGGCTCCTGGCCGGGTCTGCCGCCACGCCGGGGTAGCGCCCCGATCTGGGGGCCAATCCCCCCAGGACCCTGCCTATCGCAGACCCGCCCGGTCCTGTTTTTCGCCCGCGTCACTGACGATGGCGCCGATCTGGCGCAGCCTGCGGATCAGTCGGACCAGATCGGCCTTGGCCCGCTCCTGCACCAGCTGCTCCCTTTGGCGGTCCTCGACAGCCTGCCGGGCGAGCAACCCAAATCCCTCCGGATCCTGCAGGAGCCAGCCCTGCTGGACCAGGGCTTTCAGGTTCCGGCGAACGGTCTCCCGTGGCATGGCCAGCCTTTCCGCCAGAGCGCTGGCGCTGATCCTCAGGTCGGATCTGCCGGGCGGCGTCTGGTCTTGATCGGCATTGGCGCGCTCCGGATCTTCACCGAACCGGAAACCGGTTGCATCCGCCATGGCCAGAAACAGGTAGGAGCCGAGCAGGGGCATGGGCGCGGTATAGAATCTCAGATCGACCGTGCCGCGCAGTACATGCTGCGATATGAAGCGCATGGCTCCC
>Ga0164295_10004896_pt1 | contig 10624 bp, 6 predicted proteins | sample GEODES006metaG_FD_111798 | JGI IMG/M metagenome (GOLD analysis project Ga0164295, IMG submission 111798) | Oligotrophic lake water microbial communities from Sparkling Lake, Wisconsin, USA - GEODES006 metaG | ecosystem: Environmental > Aquatic > Freshwater > Lake | place: USA: Sparkling Lake...
CGCCTGCAAGAAGTTCAGCGGCTCCATGAAAAACACACGGAACTGCTGTCCCCCAGTAGTGTCGGGGCAGCGAGCCAAAAGCTCAAAGAGAACGCAGCCAAGCTGGAGATGTCGGCCCCGAGCGCTGCTCCGGCACCCGCCATGGCGAAGGTAATCCCGCAGACCGAGGCTAAGCCTGTTGACCTCCAGATCGCGGCCAGTGGGCAGGAACTCCAGAAACGCGCGATCGGGAATGTCTTCAACCTTTCCAAGGACACGCTGACCCTGAACAATGCGCCGCAGAAAAAGATCGCCAGCAGCGCTCTGAAACCCACAGCAGCCATCAACCTGCGAGAAGAAGGAGCCTACAAACAAGTGGTGCCCCAGGAGCCTCCCGTTCCTGCACTTGCTGCGTCTGTGACACCGACGACGCTGCCCAGCGATCTGAAACCTCTGTGGGCGGGCGACGAGCTTTTCCTGCTGCGCACTGTGACCATCGACGGACAAAGCGTGGTGCAAGGCCTGTGGCTTGATTGGCCAGCGCTGCGCGCGCGCTTGCTGAGCACGATTGGCGATCTCTTGCCGCAGGCGGCGTTACTGCCCACAGCGGCAGCCATGCAGGATGCGTCTTCCTTTGCCACACTGCCGGTGCGCTTGCTGCCGGGTGCCGTGCAAAGCGTGGGCACCTCGCCCTTGCAGCGTTCGCTGTTCATCGCGTGGGCGTGCTTCTTGATCGCGGCCGTGGCGGTCGGTGTGGTATTGCATAGCGCGATGGTGCTGAGCGAACGTCGTGGTGCCTTCGTATCGGCGGTTACGCATGAGCTGCGCACGCCGCTCACGACGTTCCAGCTCTACTCCGAGATGCTGGCCGACGACATGGTGCCCGATGCAACCCAGCGCCGCGAGTATCTGCGCACGCTCTGCGATGAATCCACGCGCCTCACGCACCTCGTCGAGAATGTGCTGTCCTACTCACGCATCGAACGCGGTCGCACCGCCGCGCGTCGTGAGCAGGTGAAGCTCGGTGATTTAATGGCCCGCATCGAGCCCCGCTTGCGTCAGCGTGCGCAACCCTGCGGACTCGATTTGCAAGTGCAACTCGCCGCCGAAGCTGCCGACACGCTGGTGAATGTGGATGCGCTCGCCGTTGAACAGATCGTCTTCAACCTGGTGGACAACGCTTGCAAATACGCCGCCCCCGCCAGCACCGAGCGCATGCTGCACGTTGAGGTAAAACCCGAGGGCTCCCACATCGCCATCCGCGTGCGCGATCATGGGCCAGGCTTCGCCAAAGCCCAGTTGAAGCGCCTGTTCATGCCCTTCGAAAAATCAGCGACCGAGGCCGCGCACAGCGCGCCCGGTGTCGGGCTTGGTCTCGCTTTGTGTCGCCGACTAGCTCGTGAACTTGGCGGCGACTTGGTCTTGGAATCCAGCACAGGCGGCGCGTGTTTTCGGCTCACGATGCCAATGACTCACTAGTCAGGCATTACTGCCCCGCGAACCGGCCCATGAACAAAATCAGGCCGCTTCTTCGATGCGTGATCATCCAGAGGAACGGGCGGTTAGCGATGAAGGTGACTTGGCGGCGTTGTGGCTTGGCTACCGAAGGGCCAAAAGGATCGGCAGCAGCCACCGTGGCAGCGGCTGCCTCGGCACCGAGTTCGTTGACCTCGATCATAGCCTGATGAACGACCTCCTTCACGAAGTATGGGCCGCCTTGAACCAGCCCACTGAGGTCGGCCTTGCCTTCCTCAAATACCAATCGCGCGCCGAGGAACTGCCACATGCTGGTCATGGAAAGCTCCGAGCTGAAGCTGAAGCGCGGCAGCTGCATGTTCACGTCGCAGTCCTCCAGCGCACCGACGACGGCCTGCCACGTGGCGGAGCTGAGCCGTGTTTCCACCTTGGCCATGGCGGCGGCATCGCGCGGTAGCAGGAAGAGCATGGTGGACTCGCCGCCTTGCAAAGGCAGCTCCAGGCACTGCCAGGACTCGTTGTCCATGTAGTTGAAGGCTCCCGATTGTGTCATCATGGGCAGCTTCATCGTGGCACCCTTCGGGAGGGTGAAGTCATGGGGCTTCGTTTTGCGTGGGTCGAAGGTGCTGGCCCAGCGCGCTTTCAAGTAAACCGTGTTTACTAGCGCCACGGTGCGTGGGCCAAACATGGCAGGACCGGCGATGTTGGTGATGCGACCACGCGTTCGTTGGCTGACCCACGCATTGACGGTGCCTGCTGATTTAACCGGATCATCACCGAGCAGCACCTGGGCCATGGCAGCGAAGTTTTCCTGGGCTTGCTGGACAAAGGCCGGCACCAGGGTGCTGCCTGGCGGAGCCCACACCGAATTGGCCACGTCCAGCACCAGACTGCCACGGCTGGCAGCAGCAGTGAGAGCGATGCTCAGGTCCAGAGCCTGCGCCGCCCGCAAAGCCGGGTCCTCGGGCACATGCGCCAGCTTGATCAGTTCCTTGGCCGTGTCGCCGCGTGCCCCTTCCACCAGCAGGGCGGCGGTGCGCTGCGAGCTATAGGGCGAGTAGCAAAAGTTCCCGTCAGTGAGCTGGCGGAAGAGCTGAAATGTATCGAAGGCATAAGCATTCGCCCCCTGGGCCGCTGAGTGGGCCTCGGTTTGTCCGAAAGCGGCAGAGGACAGCGCGACTAAAGCGAGAGCGATCCGTTTCATGGCTCGAATGCTGACGGGTGCAGTGAACAAAAGCGAGCCGCAAAAAGCCATCGTCGAATCCGCTTGCCCGGCCCCCTGCTCTGAATCACAAAGCAAGCCGCCATGTCCGACCCAACCACCCCCGCCCGCATCGACCTCTCGCAACTCGGTGAGCCTGTTTACAATGGCTCGGTGCAGCGCTTGTTTGCCGCGCCGGGACATGCGGGCTACATGATCGCGGAGACCACGCAGGCGGGCTCGGTCTTCGATGTGGGCAGCATCTTCACCATTGAGGACAATGACTTGAATCGCGCCGTGTTCCGCCACGCGCTCTACACGCAGCTTGGCAAAAAAGACACGTGGCAGCGGGTGCAGCAGCGCATCCTGGATGATCCTGCGATTGATGCAGCGTGGAGAAAGGATCTGACCACCGGACCACTCGAAGCGATGCTGGAGCGCGGTGGTATGACGCATCATCTGGGCATGATCGATGCGAAGTCTGGCGACGTGGTGCGCGAGGGCATGCCCACGAATCCGTCGTGCTACAACGTGGTGCGCCGCTTCCCGGTGATGAAGCCGCCGCAGCGTCCCTTCCTCGGCGGGCATGTGTTCGACTACGAGCAGTTCTATCAATCGACGACATACGTCGTGCCGCTCGAATACATCGTGCGCTTCGGCGTCACCGGCGGCTCGTCCATTCTGAAGAAGCACGCGGCGCTGAGCGATGCCGCCAAGCGCAGCTACGAGCAGGAGCTGGGCTTGACCAAGCCAATGCAGGCCTGGCAGATGCTGAATCATCCGATCTTCGACCTGACCAGCAAATACGAGCCGGAGGACCGCAACGTCAGCCGCCAGGAAGCATTGCTCATGTCCGGCCTGGGCACGCAGCAGTTCCTCGACACGATCAAGATGGCGCTGCTCGGCGGCTATGTCGTGCGCGGCATCCTGGATGACATTGGCCTCACGCTTTGGGACATGAAGTGGGAGTTCGCGGTCGATGGCAGCGATTGCTTCTTTGTCGATACCGTGGACACCGATAGCTTCCGCGCGACGAGCACGACGCAGCGTGATGGCCACACGCTGATCTTGCACTACAACAAGCAGGCGATGCGCGACTACTACAAGCTGGCTCATGCCGATTGGTTTGCAGGCGTGAACGAAGCCAAAAAGGAAGCCGCGAAGCAGGGTCGTCCCTTCACCGGCATCTTGAAGGAAGGCCAAGCGAGCGGTCGCTGGCCGCACACCCCAGAGGTCGATGCTGGGTTCCTCGCGCTGCAAGCCGAGAAGACCAAGCTGGTGCGCGAGCACATCCTCGGCCAGCGCACGGATGCTCGTGAAAAGCTGCAAGCCTGTGGCGAGGCGGAAGTGGAATTCTACGTGCAGCGCGGTTTGTTGAAGGGCTACGCAGAGCTGAATGGGCTGTAGGAGACAAGCTATGTAGCTGGGGTCTGTGACCCCGGTGAGCTGGCGGCTCGTTCTTCTGATATCTTCATCCAACCAGCATGGTCAGTTTGATAATCAAAGCGCATCAGGTCCAGGATCATCGACTTCAGCTACAGCAAATGTGTCCATGAACTCCACCCTCGTCCAAAACCTGCTGCTGCACTTGGCACGCCTGGGCGTGCAGGAGGTGTGCGTGGCAGCGGGGGCACGAAACACACCGCTGATCACGGCCTTGCTCGCGTGCCAAGGCTTGAAGGTCTGGCACTTCTTCGAGGAGCGTTGCGCGGGCTTCTTTGCGCTGGGGCGCATTCTTTCGACACGCCATCCCGTCGCCGTGGTCACAACTTCTGGAACGGCAGCCGCAGAATTATTGCCAGCGGTGATCGAGGCCCACTACCAGGCGCTACCACTGATCGCCATCACGGCAGACCGACCATCCAGCTATCGTGGCAGCGGCGCGCCGCAGGCGATTGAGCAAGTCGGCTTGTTCGGCGTGTATGCGAGCCGCACTTTGGACATGGAGGCTGGGCGTGAGGTTGTCTGGCCAACGATGCTAGCCAGCAAGCCCTTGCATGTGAACATCTGCTTCGACGAACCGCTGGTGAGCGAGATGCAGGGCATCGACTTCAGCGCGTGGGCAGGCGATGCACCCGCTCCACCAACGACGAAGCGGGAGATGCGCGAGGTGCTGGAGCGTTTCCTGGCCAAGCGCGATGACCTTGTGGTGCTCGCGGGCGGACTGCATCCACGCGAGGCATCTCTGTTGCAACCTGCGCTGCTGAAGCTCGGCGTGCCGATCATCGCGGAAGCCACGGCCAACTTGACGGACGCAGAGCTGCAACCCCTGCTCGTGCGCGGTGGCGAGAAGGCGTTGAAAGCTCTGGACCCTCAGCGTGTGCTGCGGCTTGGCTGCGTGCCGTCGTGGCGCTGGTGGCGCGATCTCGAAGCGCGACCTGGCGTGCATTTGATGCACTTGTCGAACGCTCCTTTCTCCGGCCTAGCCAGCTATCAAGGCGTGGCCGTGCAGCCGCTGTCATTGCTGACCGAGGCGCTGATGAGCGCGTCTTCCAAGGACGGCTTGATCGCGGCGCATCGTGCCAATGCGGTGGCCACCAAGCTCGACATGCTGGTGGAATCACATCCGCTGAGCGAGGTGGCCTGGATGCGGCACTTGGGTGAAGCCGTGCCCTCGGGCGCGCCTTTGTTCTTGGGCAACAGCCTGCCCATTCGCGAGTGGAATCTCGCGGGTCGCACCAGCGGTGCGTGCTTTGCCAATCGCGGAGCCAATGGCATCGACGGTTTGGTTTCGACGTTCTACGGCCTGAGCGAGGGCGCGGCGGAGTCCTGGATGGTCGTGGGCGACCTGAGCGCGCTCTACGATCTCGCGGCACCCTGGATTGCTGAACAACTTTCCCCAGGCAACCGGCGAATCGTTATCATCAACAACGGTGGCGGCAAGATTTTCTCCCGTGTGGAATCACTGCGGAAGCTGGACGATGCGGCCCGCACCCTGATCGAGAACCGACACGCGATCGACTTCCGTCCCTGGGCTGAGCTGTGGGGCATGAACTACCAGCGCGTGGAGAAGCCCGAGGACTTGGCAGGCTTGCCTGCGGGTGATGTGATCGTGGAGGTGCGGACCGATGCGATGCAGACGGATGCGTTTTGGGAAGCCTGGGCGTAGCACGACCTTTCAAGGTCGTTGAGATAGCGGCAACGGCGTTGGAAAGTCGTTCTACTGGTCCAGGATCTCAAACAAGTTGTAGCGGCGGTCGGTCCAGAGCGAGACGGGGATGTCTTTTTCATAGCCCTGGGTGTCGTCGGGATGCTGCTTCAGGAAGGTCGCGTTGTTGGTGACGAGCACGTAGTCGGTGAAGTCGATGTCACCGTCGCTCGGGTCGATGATGCGGGAGGTCTGCATGCCGATGGCATTTGCGATTTTGTTGATGACGGGAGCAAGCTCCAGATAGCGGTTCGACACATGCACGGCGATGATGCCACCCGGCTTCATGTGGCGCTGGTAGATTTGAAAGGCGTCCAGCGTGAGCAGATGCACGGGCACGGAGTCGCCGCTGAAGGCATCGAGCAGCAGCACATCGAAGTTCTGCGGCGACTCGCGCTCCAGATTCAGCCGCGCATCGCCCATGACGATCTCCAGCTTGCCACCGCGGGATTCAAAGTCCGTCAGGTAAGTGAAGTGCTTGCGGGCGATGGCGACGATATCGGGATTGATGTCGTAGAAGCGGAAGGTCTGGCCTTTCTCCCCATAAGACGCCACGGTGGCGGTGCCCATGCCGACGATGCCGACCTTTGCATCGGGCCGCTTGCCCAGACTTTCCAAGGCCCGTCCGATGCCACTGCTGCGACCGTAATACGTGAGCGGGTCACGCTTCCAGTCGTCGGTTTGCAACTGCAAGCCGTGCACGATGCCGCCGTGGTAGAGGCGCATGTAATTGCCGCCGTTCTCCTCGCTCCACTCGGCCTCGACCGAGATGGCTCCATAGAAGTTGCGCACGCGGGTCAGGCGATCTTCCAGCGTGAAGCCCCAGTCCTTCATGAAGGCCAGACCTGCGATGAGGAAGGAGCCCGCCAGCGAGCAACTCGCGATGCGAAGCCAGCGCTTCGGCTGCCGCCAGCCCGCACGCAGCAGCACCACAGCGGCGATGGCGAAACCGAGCATCAATCCCACCGGCCACTCCAAATACGAGGTGAAGACATGCGGAGCGACCAGACTGACGAGCAGCCCGCCGAGCGCGCCGCCCGCCGACATGAGCAAGTAAAACTCGGTAAGGTGAGCCGCAGCGGGTTTGATCCGGGTCAGCTCGCCATGACAGACCATGCAGGTGAGAAACATCGCGCCGAAGCAGATGAACAACTGCACGCTGTATTGCTCGAAGATGTCGCTAGGATCGTCGAAGCCCAGAGGCTTGGTGAGCGCCTTGAGCCAGGCCTGGCTGTCGAGCACGTCGTCCGGCACGGCGGCATAGCCAGCGGCCACGAACAGCAGGATCATCGCGGGCAACGCCCAGAGCAGCGGCCGATACCAACGCTCGTGCTCGAAGCAGATGATGAAGGTGATCAAGTAAAGGCTGAGCGGCACCACCCAGAGGAACGGGATGACCGCCACATCCTGGCAAACGTGATTCGTCGTGGCCAGCAGCATCACACTCGCGAGCGCAGGCAGCAGCACCCAACGCAGACGTTGCCACCAGCTCGGTGGTGGAGAGCTGTCTTGCACGGTTTGCGTCGTGGCTTCGTTGGCGAGTTGTTTGTCGCGCGCCAGCGCCAGGAACGACAGGCCGGCGAAGACGATGAAGGCAATGGACCAATACTCGGTCTGCTGCATGACATCCCAGCGCGGCTCGAAGAAGAACGGGTAACTCAGCAGCGCGACGAGCGAGCCGACGTTCGACACCGCATACAGCCGCCACGGGCTGCTGCCGGGATTCGCGCGCGAGAACCACACCTGCACCAGCGGGCTGGTGCTGCTGAGCACGAAGTAAGGCAGCGCCACATTCGCCAGCAGCAGCATCAAGATGCGGCCCACGGGATCTTCATTGCCCGTCGGCTTCCAGCTTGGGGACGGATCAATCGGCAGGCTCAGCGCGGCTAGTAGCAAGAGCACGCCATGGATGAGGAATTGCTTCTGCCGCGGTAGCTTGATCAGCCCATGCGCATAGGCATAGCCGAGAAACAGCACGATCTGGAAGAACAACATGCACGTCGTCCACACGCCGGGGCTGCCGCCGAACCAGGGCAGAATGAACTTGCTGATGACCGGCTGGACTTGGAAGAGCAGGAAGGCACTGAGCAAAGTCAGGGCAGCGAAGGGGAGCAGGGAACGCATGGGAAAGGACAAAGGACGGAATGACGAAATGGCCAGGCAAAAAGGTAGGGTAACGCGCAAAGCTTTGACATTCGTCATTCAACATTCGTCATTCTGACTTCTCATGCCCCCCGACAGCTCCACCATTTACGTCATCGGCCATCGCAATCCCGACACGGATGCCATTTGCTCCGCCATCGGCTACGCGGCTTTTCTGCGGGCCACGCGGGAAGGCGATGCCCAGGCGGCGTGCTGCGGGGAGCTGACCGTGCGCACGGCCTGGGTGTTGCAGCAGGCCGGGCTGCCCGCGCCGAAGCTGATCATGGATGTGCGCCCCACGGCACTGACGATCTGCCGCCGTGAAGTGCTGACCGCGTCGCCGGACGAGACCTTCCTCGCGGTGTATCGGCGCATGATCGAGCATCACTTCCGCGCCATGCCCGTGGTGGATGCCGAAGGTCGGCTGCTGGGCATTCCCACCATTCAAGAACTGGCCGAATTGTTTCTACCGCCGGACGACACACGGGCCAACAGCGCCGCGAACCGCGCCGTTTTCACCAGCTTGAAAAACGTGAGCGCTGCCCTGGGTGCTCCGATCTTGGGAGACAGCAGCGACCAGGAAACCTTCGAAGAACTGCTGCTGGTGGTCGCGGCCTCCAGCAAGGACACCACGAAAAATCGCGCCCAGCAATTCCCCGCCCGACGCGTGGCCATTGTGACGGGCGACCGGCCGGAAATTCATGCGTTGGCCGTCGAGCTGAAGGTGCGCTGCCTGATCATCACCGGCGGCTTCATGCCTTCGGAGGAGCTGCAAGCGCAGGCCCGCGAGCATGGCGTGGCCATCCTGGTCTCCGTGCATGACACGGCCAGCACCTCGCAGCTGATCCGGTTCTCACGCGCCATTGGCGAGGCGATGGTGGGCGAATTCGTCAGCTTCACCGCCCGCACCTTGTTGAGCGAGGTGAAGCATGAAGTGCAGCAGTCGCACCAGCCGTTGTTCCCCGTGGTCGATGAGGAGACACGCACGCTGCTCGGCGTGTTCTCCAAGTCCGACTTGGTCAATGTGCCGCGCACGAAACTGGTGCTCGTCGATCACAATGAATTCGCCCAGGCCGTGACCGGAGCGGACGACGCGGACATTGTCGAGGTCATCGACCATCATCGTCTCAGCGGCAATCTGCGCACCAAAGAGCCGGTGCGTTTCATCAACGAACCCGTGGGCAGCACCAGCACCATCGTGGCGCTGATGTTCCGTATGAGAGGTCTGGCTCCCGATCAACCGACGGCGCTCTGCCTATGCGCTGGCATGGTGAGCGATACGCTGAACCTCACCTCGCCTACGACGACGAACACGGATCGCGAAATCCTGCCCTGGCTCGCAGGCATCGCAGGCATTCAAGCCGAGGCCTTCGTGCGGGACTTCTTTGCCGCTGGTTCCATGCTGCGCGAAAACTCGCCCGCCGCCGCCGTCGAGAGCGACCGCAAGGAGTTCGAAGAAAACGGCTGGCGCATCAGCATCAGCCAGATTGAAGAGCTAGGTCTGGATGAGTTCTGGAAGCGTGAGCAAGATCTGCAAGCCGCGCTGGATACCGTGTGCAAGGCCAAGCAAGTGCACTTCGCCTGCCTCATGGTCACGGACATCACCGAGCACTACAGCGTGCTGCTGGTGGCGGGCAACGAGCGCGTCATCGACGCCATCGAGTATCCGCGCCTGCACAAGCATTTGTTCGAGATGCGCGGCGTGGTCAGCCGCAAGAAGCAGTTGTTTCCACATCTCGGTCGCTTGCTCGGCAAGCTGGCCGCCCCGTGAAGAAAAAGAGCGATGCGGATGAAGAAGTGGTGAGGCCGTGCAGTCGAAGCGCGCCGGGCAAACGGCCCTTTGACACACCATGAAAAGCTCACACACACTCCAGTTGGTGGCTGCGATCAGCAGCCTGGTCTTCACCGGAACGACACAAGCCCGGGACTTCGATTTCGACTTTGGCTTCGACGACCGTCGTGGCTGGTCGTCACGCCATCACCACCATCATCACACCTGCTACGATGAGCAGGTGGCCTGGGCGCAGCGCTTGCTGAACCGCCTGGGCTACAGCGCTGGCTGCGTGGATGGCGTGATGGGCTCGCAGACACGGCGCGCGCTCATTCGCTATCAATGCGATCACGGCCTGCCTCACACGGGCTATCTGGACTCCCGCACGGTGTGCATGCTGCGCGACGAATAGGCGCAGTGAATGGCACGTCAGGGTTCGTAGTTCGAGCTTCAGCTCGTTTCCCCAAGGCAGCGAGCTGAAGCTCGAACTACGAACTCACCTGAACAAATTAAGACGCCACTTCGGGCTCGGATGCGATCTCTTCGGCGGCTGCAGACGCTTCGGCCTCCACGGCAGGCTCGTTAGCTTCTTGGCTGAAAGAAGCTTCCGGCTCAGCGGCTTCGGCAACGACCTCTTCAGAGGCTGCTGGTTGAACGGCTGGCTCCGCTTGTTCTTCGCTTGCGGCCACTGGCGTTTCTGCCAACGCCTCCGCTGTGGCACCAGCTTCAGCTTTCGCGGCGGGCGTGTGTTGCGGCGGTTCGCCTTGGACACCGAGGAAGACGACGTTGTCGCTGTAGAGAATGACGTAGCCTTCTTCCGCCAGCCAATGCAGGTCGCGCATGACGGACATCTGCTCCTCGCTGGGTCCTGGAGGGGACTGGCCTTCCACCGGAGCTTCGGCAGCAA
>Ga0164295_10004899_pt1 | contig 10623 bp, 10 predicted proteins | sample GEODES006metaG_FD_111798 | JGI IMG/M metagenome (GOLD analysis project Ga0164295, IMG submission 111798) | Oligotrophic lake water microbial communities from Sparkling Lake, Wisconsin, USA - GEODES006 metaG | ecosystem: Environmental > Aquatic > Freshwater > Lake | place: USA: Sparkling Lake...
ATGAGATGTATCCCGACAAGTAGAGATGCTCGGCAGCTCGCATAGTGGCTTGAGGTCCAATACCTATAAGCATGAACAACAGACGGATAGGTGAGATGATGTATCTCTTAGCACGCCTATTCATCAACCACAGACATCACATACACACACATACCTACCTACCTACCTACCTACCTACCTACCTACCTACCTACCTACCTACCTACCTACCTACCTAGGTTCCTCGAGGCAAGCTTCAGCATCTCCACTGTGTTAAGCGGTTGTGGTCGGGTCTTTCTGGTTTCGGTGCTCTTAATATCCTTGCAGACGAGCTCCTTCTCGTTGTTGACCATGGATGATATGATCGCATCACACACATGCTTCTCCAGTATCCGACCTCGGTCGCTAGTCAGTGCCAGCATCCTACCGCGTATCTCCAAGACGACGTCTACACAGTAGAAGGGTCTGCTCTTGAATGAATGTATCTCATCATAGCGATCAACACAGAACCCTAGAGTGGGTGTCTGGCATGGTCCGTATGATATGATGGCGCTGTCTAGATTGCCGTACTTGCCCTGGAAGTACCTCGTCTGGAACCTAGAGAAGGCCACTCCTACCTTGAGGTCGAGCTCTTGTCTGGCATCCACTGCCAAGGCTTCATGCTCATTAGGGATCCCGAGATTCTGCATGGCCTTCTCAATATCCTTCTGTGTCACAGCACTGAATTTAGCTCTGAAGATGGTCTGCTGTAGCCTTCCTATGTTCACGAGAGATTGTGGCTGCTTCATGACACCCTGGACGCAAGTGAGTACCTCGAAACAGATGTTTTCTCCTTCACGATCACAATCCAGCCATAGTATGAGGTAGTCCATACCCTTCGCTTCCCTCTCGAGATGCTTCACGATCCCTTTGTTCTCTGAAGTGTGAACGATGGGTGCTTGGAATAGATCCATAGGATCCACAGTGTCCCAGTTCTGATACTTTGGAGGAAAGTCAGTAGAGAACACATGACCCGCCACCGAAGTCACCCGGAAGAGAGCAGCCTTGCCTAGGAAGTGGTGGTTGAATTCATGCACTGGAGGAGACTTGCCCCTAGTCTCCATCTTGTTCTTCGAAAGCACTTGTGCAATCGAAGTGCAGATCGAAGGTTTCTCTAATGATGATGAGATGGAATGAGGGATGAGATGGAATGAGGGATGAGATGATGATTGTGAGCAGCTCACACAGTGGACGAGATGCATGGTGCAGTAGGTGATGATCTTAACTTACCAGCGACCATCAAGACCGAGATCGTCATTCTTGCAGAAGTAAGTTACAGTACAAGGAACTGAACAGCAGTAACTCTATCTTGATGGAGCCCCACCGGGAACATTACCGGTAATACTTAAACGTACGTACGTACGTACAGTATAAAGTTACCAGTAATGTTTCCGGAGGGGCTCCATCAAGATAGAGTTACTGGGATCATGTTTAAAACATGATGATTGTGACTTGCTACAGCCCAATGGCCGTGTATTTCATCATATCAAGCTTATTGTCGATGAATAACTATGTGTATTCATCGCTATCATCATCAGCGATGAGCCGTCCATCGTCAGTGAACTGCACATGGAAATATGTGACACAACCTTTGTCACACTTCGCGAGAGGGTCATCACAAGAGAAATCGTATCGTCAGCGACTATGTATCTACAGCAACTACTGGGCTCCCGGCAAGGGCCTGCCTATCTTCCTGTACACTGGAAATGAGAGCCCTGTGGAGGCATACGTGAACAACACAGGACTGATGTGGGACCTCGCCCAGTCGATGCATGCACTAGTAGTGTTTGCTGAGCATAGATACTTCGGAGGCAGCATCCCAGAGATCGATGGTACCGAGAATTGTCTCTCTTACTTGTCATCTCAGGAAGCACTCGCAGACTATGTGTCTGTAGTGAAGAGGATACGATCATCGGAGTGGGGTGGTGAGGGGAGTGCTGTCATCGCCTTCGGGGGAAGTTATGGGGGCATGCTGTCTTCCTGGATGAGGATCATGTATCCGCATGCTGTTGATGGAGGTATGCCCTTTAATTCCTTCATGGTTGCAATGCAGTAGTCCTCATTATTAAGCTGCATCTTAACTTCACTCACCTTACTTCACAGCAATATCGTCTTCAGCTCCGGTATGGGGATTCCCCTTCAACAATGATTGTCCCACGGACTCCTCTGCAAGAGTCATCACCCATGCCGCATCGTCTACAGGGGGATCCTCTCCTCTGTGTGTGGATAATCTGAAAGGAGCCTATGTGTTGATCCACGATCTAGGTCACACCGTGCTAGGTCGACACATGCTCTCGAAAGAGATGAATCTATGCACTCCCCTCGCTTCAACTACTGATGTCGCCCAGTTCCTACAGTACCTGCAGTCCCCATTGTTCGATCTATCAGAGGGATCATATCCCTTCCCATCAGACTACATCACATTCGCATTAACTGGATCCAACGATCCCCTCCCGGCATGGGCGATGAGGGAGCACTGCCAGTTATTGGATCGCGACTATGGACTAGTTTTCGATGGTGATGTCTCGGATGTGCTCTTCACTTTGAAGCTTAAGCATGGTGTCGAGGTGTATGTGGATTGGGATGTAACGAGCAACAACAACTACACGATGGAAGTGCTGCATCAGGCAGAAGGGTTCGATCTTGTCAATGCTGTAGCTAATGCGATCCAGATATGGTACAACGTCAGTGGATCCATGCCCACCTGTATTGATTGGAACCCATCTAGCATTAGCACTAGCACTGCAGTTGATCAACACAAGGTACCTGTACATTCTCTCTCGAAACATTCGATGCGACCAGTCGAAGGTGTTTCTTCGACTACAAGTGATGGTAAAGCCTTCAGAACGAAGTCGACATCTATTTGCTCTCTACAAGATGATCAATTGGATGCAGGTAGTAGCAGTACGACAGCTCCCAAACCATTTGTAATGCAGTTCATCATTAGAATTGTCATGATATACTGCTGCTGTCTTTGTTCAAATAATTGATATTAGGAACGGCCTGGAATGCACTGGTCTGCAATGAAGGAATCAACCTTGTCAACTGGTGGATGCAAGGAGTGGGACAAGACTTATACTATCCACCCAACCAGCCCTCTAGGAACTATAGTTTCGAGCATCTAGTGGAGAGATCCATGGATTATTGCCCCTACCTGGAAGGATTGGGGCTGGTGGGTGTTCCTCAGAAGAGTGACGTGTGGGCCCAGTGGATCGACACTGTCTATGGTGGTGAACACATGCAGTACGCATCGAATATCGTGTTCACGAATGGAGACCTTGATCCCTGGTCTCCAGCTGGAGTGAAGCTTGTCGACGGGGAAGACCGATCATTAGTTTCGCTGACTATCGACCAAGGTGGTCATCATCTCGACTTATTCTGGCCTACTGACAATGACCCTGACAGTGTGAGGTACGATTTAGTTCTATGCTATATATAGATGATATGTATTGATGATGACTTATTGATCCTATATTGTTATGTATATGTATCTCAGACAAGTACGCGACTTGGAACGGGACTATATTATGAAATGGGTCAACGAAGTTGCGAAGCGAAAATGAAGATTCTCAAATACAGCTGTGAGACAAGAGAAGAAGTCGCACAGGAAGGGAGGGAGGGAAGGAAGGACTGTATGATATATGCATAGACATACAGTAGGTATCACCAGTATTATGCAGCACTGTAATAAAAATCCATTTTATGAAATTAGAGATAGACCGATATCAGTTAGATCTACTGTTATGTAAAACGATCGTTTCTATCTATCTGTACATATCCATATCCTCCTTTGTATGTCGTTGCAGAGACCGCCTCTTCTTCACTGTCAGGTTCTTTGTTTCCAATCCCATCGCCCATCGATCGTGACGTAGGACTCTTCTCTTAAAGCCATCTCTACACTTACCATACGATAACGACTGGCAAGTATTATCATTGACCACATACTTCACTGTGGGGATGTCTTCAGTCGGTGCTGTAGACTTGGTAGCAGTGCAAACAGTATCACTACTCGTCTCATCAAGATATTGGTAGATGCTGATTTGTAACGTAGGTCTGATGTGATACTGCACAGGTCTGACTCGTAGGTACTGAGTGAGGATTCCATCTGTTGCATTGTAGAAGGGATATAAGTCTACTAGCTTGATATCGTAACCATTAGAGTTTCCCAAGAAGGTTGAGATGAATACCCACTTGTGAGTCACCAAGCTTCTGTAATATAACTCGAACTCAGTCACCCAAGAAGCAGCATTCTCATCGTTTACCACGAGGACATGATTAGCGGTCTTCTTCGTTGAGCTGTTGTTATTGCCACGACCTCTGTTTCCTCTTCGGAAATAGCCCTTATAGTCCTTGGGGAACACATCCACTTCACCAATGCTTCCCAACAATCCCATATGAGTCACCTTCATTGGGCGCAGAAGATTGATTTCCAGATAGTCAGTACAATCTTCTTGTACGTAGCACCTATGGCTGTAGGTGTATCGGTACTGCCACTGGTAGTTATTGAAGATGGACGAAGAGATGCTGCAGTTGTATCTACTAGTGTGCTTTCGGTTGGAGTATATGCAGTCAGTCACCTCCACCACTTTGCTAGCGCTGATGATAGGCTTCGCGGGGATGATGGGACAGTAGGGCATCAGGTAATTGCTCAGTTCGTATTTGAATCGATACACGAAGTTGATGTCATAGAGCTTGCCGTGCCATTCGAAGTACTGAGATATATCTTGCTTAAGATACTTCCTTATGAAGCGGTTGTTCGCCTTCTGATGTAGATCACTCATTCCTGCCATCAGCATGTCCATATCAGCCCTCGATATTCCATCGAACATCATGTAGCCTACGAGTGGTATTTCGTAAGTGGTCTCAATCGTATTCAGACGAGTATTGTATCTGATCTCTTTGCGGATGCATAAGTTTTCTAGATGGTTCATCACCACGAACCAGTTATTGTCATTGTTGAGGTTACCGCTGTATCCATCTGAGTTCAGTTTGAAATAGTCATGGAAATGACTATCGATCTCTGTGACTCCGACCTGCAGTGTAGTATGAAGTAGTATATAGTAGTATCGACTGTAAGTTACTATGACCCATATTATCAAATCACTGCAGTGATTATCTTCAGTTCTACTGTAATTTATTATACCTCTGTGCTTCCATTATCGTGTTTCACCATCTGTCTGTCAACCTTTTCGAAGTGGAGTTTGTAGCTATTGCTTTGAGATGCACAGTAGCCATTGAGGCAGCGCCGTAATGTGTGCCCAGGCATCAATTCACACTCAACAGTGATAATGGAAATTAAATTGCTACAATAACTTGTACACAACAGCTGTTACAAAGTTTACAGCAAATGTTTTGGGAATAAAATTTCTTTCGGAAGTTCCCACAGTTCCTAAACTTCTGTTGTAAATTAAGTTCAGAAACGGTTTCTGTCTCTTGAATAAAAAATAAAAAATCTACAGCATCACTGCTTACATTGGTTGACGATTGTGCATCGATCGATCAATCATATCAATGCTCGTCTAGTGAGTGAACATCGATGATGATCATCGGTGTATCTTCTACGGTGCAGTCATATTAACTGATGTTGCTGCTGTTGATGCTGCTGTAGTACTCAACGTAGAACAAGACAGTATGTATCAGGATGACATATGTGTCCACGGGTCCAGGGATGCAGTAGTGCAGACAGTCTTGACTATGTTGATCGCCGGGATGCTGGTCGGGTCGCTTACGAATGAGATCGAAGATATTGAGGTAGATCTTTCCGGGGTGGTATTGGTAAAGATAATCCTTCCACAATACATTCTGCAGAGGGAAGTCTTGCCTGCAAGTATTGATATGATCAATGAATGTGATAGTGCTTAAAGAGAATAGAATAATGATACATTAGATAGCTCACCAGTGCCAATTTATCTTGTATGGATGTGGAGCAGGATTATGGTCTACATTGTCTGGAACCTTGTAGTTGTCACAGTAAAGGTGGGCCATATTGCTGGAACGGTAGATGAACAGGGAAGTGGGCAGTTGTTCATTGAACTTCCGGACGATCTCCCTCCGTCGCTGCTTCACTCTACTATCAGAGACATAGAAAGCTCCCCAATTAGCAACAATCACTGAACCATTGATGGATGAGTGGTGCATCTTCTTAACAAGCTCAATCTTGTCCTCCATGATAGAGTTCCATTTGATGTATGTGACCTTGAAGTTCTCACCCCAGTGATTTCTGACACAGTAGTCATAGCATTCCCAGTAGTGGTCGTACGAAGGGCTATGTCCATAGGTAGTGCGGTTGCCAATAGCGTTAACTGTGGTCTCATAGTGGTGCAGACTCAATGAGTCTCCGATGAAGATCAGGATACGTCCTCTCAACAAGTAGCATAGAGACTCCACCGTGAACTTCACTAGTTGATGCTGTTCACAGCTCGGAGGAGGTAGCCAGTAGTAATCGAGACCAATACGACTACGGCGATCGCCACATGCAGTATAGACCTTAGTGACCAATGTATCATCGTTAGAATAGATGCTTTCATAGAGAGGAACATTTGTTATCCCCCTCCTATAGCGATGTCCATTAACCTTCACATCAGCTGTACCATCATCGTTATCAAGAGCATGATTTATAGGAGTCGTTGCAGTGGTAGAAGTGTTAACCCACATTCCATGGATGGACGTCAAACAGTTGATTGTATTCAACAGACCCTCCCACGCAGCAATCGAAAGGTTCCTGTCACCGACCTTCACCACAGACCCGCTGTAGTGGATGAATAATGATGATGATGTATTGGAGCTGACAAAAGCTGGTATAGCTAGTGAGATCATCAGTAACAGCGAGCATATCAGAAGACATAATGTACAATTAAGCTTCGTCTGAAGTGATCTCACTTTATTCATACACAGAAAGATTTTTTGACGTTTAAAGTTACTGGCAGTCACCCAGTCGGGACTTAACACTGTACAGTCAGTATGTACTGCACAGGAACTTGCAGGACTCAACAAGCATCATCATAAATTTATATTACAAATCAACAATAGCTGCTTATGTCCAGCAATGAAATGGTAGAAGCAGCATTATATACACTTCATATAAATATACAAACCTAACAATATCTTTGACTCTCTTACCTTCAGTCATCATCAATCAGATCACCATAGAGCTTATACTTACTCTTGCCATCACGACTACCTCTACTCCTTATACCGATCTTATGAGCAAACATGTTTACTGACTCCTGTATGCGATGCCAATAGCTGTTGTCACTCGAGCTCCTGCTCATCTGAGATGATGGTCTTATCCGCAGACTACCCCATCGCCATCGAGAGAGGGTGTTGTTACTACTACCACCGTATAAGGGCTTCACTCGGGATAACTTTGGTCCAAACAGATATCCCAAGAGCAATCCTGAGATAAAGCCCCCGATATGGGCCCAATTATCGATATTCTTCATGGAATATCCGTAGAATAGGTTCATCACCATGGTATTCTTGATGCTATCTAACGCCAGCTCAGACCTCCTACCAAGAATATGGCGGTTGAAGTAGTAGTACGCAGTGAATGCTCCGATCAATCCGAATGTACAACCCGATGCTCCCAGGGAGAATGGAGATGTGCCTGCCAGGAAGGTCCCAGAGTTGGCAAGGACTCCAGATGCCAAGTACAGCATGACGTACTTAGTTGATCCGAAGATACGCTCAGCCTAAGAACAACGAATTAAAGACCATGACCATGTTAAGCATATGTCTAAGTTGGATGTGAAGCAGGTCGCAGCAGCACTGAGCTATTCAGCGATGTTCATTCACTTCACCTGAGGACCGATCTGATGCAACGAGTAGCAGTTCATCAACAGATGATAGAACCCTCCGTGTAGGAACAGAGACGTGAATAGGCGGTACGACTGCCCCCTCGAAATCAGGTAGTCGATCTTCATCAGTGATCGCTGCAGATGAGGCATCTTGGTCCCTAAGATAGAATATAATAACATGTAACTAGTACCGATGCGATGGAACTCAACATGAAGACATCATGCTTCAAGAGTGAGAGTGATGCATCTAACCTACGATGAAGAACATGACATTAGTGAAGATGATGAGGTTCGTCGCAGTGAAGTAGTTCTCGTAGTTCCTACGCATTGGAAATTGATTGTTTCTACTACGACCGAACAGCTGCTGCTTTCTACTGCTGTACTTGCCGCGGCCACTGCTATTACTGTTGACACTACTTCTAAATGGATTATTCTGTAGCTTGGATAGAGATATGATGGACAGCAGGTGATAGTTGCTGCTTGGTAACAGATGACTGTGTACGAAAGCAATGGTGTGTGGTAGAGCATACAAGATGAACAGCTGAGTGAATAGTAAGATCTTCATTTCAGTGATGTTGATATAATGTTGGTTCACTGCTTAAACCAATACGATCATTGCTAATGAGCTGTAAGTAACTTAACATAGAAACAACTGTTCATCATCGTTAAAATTTAAGAACCTTCGTTACACATCAGTGTATGTACGTACGTACGTACGTACTAATATGTACTCTGTACGTACTATCTCGAAAATGATATTTAGTCCTCCAGCTATGTTAATGTTATACCAACATCAGCTAATTGGCGATACTCACTAGACAAGGGTAGCTAGACTAGAGAGTATAGCCATTAGATTCCGCCAACAGCATATAGCACTCGTTGAAGGACCCTTTGCGAGACACTGTGTCCGCATCGTATGGATCCAAGTAACAATACACGCTAGCATAAGCATGGATGGATCGATTGGAGTAGTCCTCACCAACAGTATCTGAGCACAGGCAAACAAGATACGGCATGGTACACATCACTCTACCACCATCATCATGGCAAACTGGAGTCGTAAGGTGACTATTCACCCTTTCAACAGGACATCCATCGCCTCTTATCACCACATCTTCACTCCTGCTGTATATTGATGAAGACAGACTACTCAAATACTTTTCATGAGAGTAGTGCCTTATATACTCGGGCATACTACAGTGCTGCAATGCCGTGTGTTGAGAGTAGAAGTAGACCCCTACTGTCTGATGAGGATCAACGCTATCATCATCATCATGCTGCCATAGAGTCACCTAACGATTATAGTGGATAATAAAAATCAATTTTCGAGACATAATTGTCTAGGACATACCAAAGGGTTAAGTACTCATCACTATGACATCATATAGTATATTATAGTATAGTATGATATGATACAGTGCGCACTACAGCTTACGTACATCGATGACGGGGATGTTATGAATACACCCGGCCTCTCTTCCAAAGGAGGATCCCATCGTATGAGCTATCAAGGATGTCTGTCCCAGAAGCAGAAAGTCCGCCACTGCTAGCAACATACCCTCTTTGGTCCCTCGATCATGTCCACCAGCAGTCGTAGGCAATACAGGTAGTACGATGAGGATACGGCTGGGACCGAGTTGATTGATGAAGTAATGGTGAATCATGACCTTGACTTGTATGCTGTTCGATGCGATAAAGAACCTAGCCGTAGGGTGGATGACAAGCATACTGTTCATGAATGAGATAAACACATCGATAGATTGCACTTGATCGAATCTTTTTGCTGTATAGGGGCTGCTACTGCTGTTATCAGTGACCGCATTAGTAGATGCAGAGGAAGATCTATCAAAGACATTGAAGTCCTTGGTGATGTTGCTATACACCAACTGAGCTTTCCTCTGAATCGGATTGACAACTTCCCAGTCGTAGGTTGAATCAAAGGCTCTCACATGGATTCCAATCACCATCTCATTATCATGGTCATCATCATTTCTATGGTCATGTGCATCTTGATTGTGATGATCATAGTCTTGATCATGTTTAAAATCTACAGAGCTCATGAGATCACTCACCGCTTTAGTAGGTGTCAGACTGCGATAGAACATACTCTTAAGGTGTAGATACTCGTTGCAGGGAACACTGTCGATGACATGTGTTCCTCTTGTCCAGAGGAGATGTATATCGACTGAGTCCCACTGGAAGTCATCATAATCGATGAGGAATGATCTCAAGTGCATCTCTTTCACTAGCAGTGGAATACTACTCTTGTTTACGATGTTGGCTATCACCATCCTCAAACTGAACTCAAAGCTCCTCCTACGGTCCTCATCATACTCATGATGCATACCTGGAGAGAATGCATCCAGCACCTCATGGTCTAGCGATATCACGTGGACACTAGAGCTGTCGAAGACTTCATGGAATAGCACAGGGCATTCCACACTGCTGACCCATATCACTATTAACTCGATAGTACCAGTATCATCACTAGCTAACAACACTCTTTGGCGGTGCTTAAAAATCGCATAGACACTAGCGATTATCCGCAACCGGTTGGCTAGACCCAAGACATTTACAGGTAGTATCAGGTACTTCCGAGGAAGGCTACTGCTTGTAGCTGTAGCATGCTGGGTTGCTCTAACGTCCTGTTGAGTTGTTCCAATGGCGTAATCATTGTCGACGAACGATTCGATGGCTGATTGCAGAGAACCATAGTAATCATTCAGATGGTGCTGTTGATACCCATCGCTTACCCAAGCTGTGCGAGTCTTTAATGCGATGAGTAGTAGCAGCAATAAGACAAGGACAT
>Ga0164295_10004902_pt1 | contig 10621 bp, 7 predicted proteins | sample GEODES006metaG_FD_111798 | JGI IMG/M metagenome (GOLD analysis project Ga0164295, IMG submission 111798) | Oligotrophic lake water microbial communities from Sparkling Lake, Wisconsin, USA - GEODES006 metaG | ecosystem: Environmental > Aquatic > Freshwater > Lake | place: USA: Sparkling Lake...
AACAGGCGCCTGAGCATGCGCCCCTGTACGACGTTTGCCTCGGTGCGAAAGAGCCCGGCGAGCAAGCCGGTCCGGTGAGCTCGCCAGAACGCGGCGACGTCTGCAGGGAGCGAAGGTTCGAGTCGCTCGTAGGCCTCCAGACGCTCGTGCCGACGGGCGCGGAGGAGGCCGACGAAGCGCAGGTAGTCGCCGCGCTCGAGCTGCCGAATCGCCGCGCGCTTCAGCTCGACCAGCGCGCGCAGCCCCTCGGGGTCGACGGCGGACGCGACCACGACGCGGTCCGCGCCGCGCGCTGCCAAGGCGAGCGCGCACTCACCGCCGCCGTGGACATCAAGGACGAAGTGGGCCTCGCCGGTCGCGCGTGACAGGGCGTAGGCCGTGGCGTCGGGGTCGCGGGCGAAGCCACCGTGAGCGAGCACGGGCGACATGACCGCCGCGCGGCCCCCGTGAGAGGGGGTCACGTGCGCATCGAGGCTCGAGTCCATGGGCGACAGCATGCCATCCCACTGTGACGCTGCCCCGCAGGGTTCGTCAAGGCGGCCCAGGGTCGCCTCACCGACCGGTGAGGGCGTCGATCGTCTCTGAGAGCATGAGCGCGAGGACGAGCGCAAAGAAGGCGACGAAGCCGGCCGCGTGGAGCCACGCCTCAAATCGGCGGGGTACGGGGCGGCGCATCACCCCCTCGGCGATGAGAAACGTCAGGCGTCCGCCGTCGAGCGCGGGCAGCGGGAGCATGTTCACCAAGGCGAGGTTCAGGCTGAGCATCGCGAACAAGTTCAGATAATAGTCGGAGAAGCCGGACCGCACGGAGTCCGCGCCGACGCGGGTGACCTTGACAGGGCTGACCAAGTTCGGCGCCTCCTCGAGCTTGACCCACTTCAAGACAGTGCCGCCCAAGACCGCGTTCACCGCCATGGTCTCCTGCCAGGCAAAGCGGGCAGCGGCGCCCATGTCCGACGTGCCGAACCGCGCCAGCTCCGGCGCGATCCCAAAGTGAACGCCCCCCTCGGTGTCTTCGGGGGTGACCATGAGCTCGACGCGCGGCCAGGCGGGGTCGACCAAGGGCGTCCGCATTCTGAGTCCCTCGGTCGCCTGCCATTCGCCGGCCGCGTCTAGCCGGCCCGCAGGCGCCTCGCGCCACTCGGGGATGGTGTCCGTCGGCGCGCGCGCGACCGTCACGCGGATAGGGCGCCCCGGTCCTGTTTCGGCGCGGGCGAGGAGCGCGAGCATCGCATCGGCGTAAGTTTCGACGGCTGCGCCCTCGACGGCGATGATCGCGTCCCCGCGAGCCGCACCTGCACTGGCAAAGGGGCCGCGTACATCGCGTACGAAGACCGTCGGCTGGGGTCTGAGGTCAACGCGCAGCGTATTGAAGCTCGCAAAAAGGTAGACATACACGCCGAGCGCGAGCAGCACGTTGAAGAGGGGACCACCCAGCACGACGAGCGCGCGCGCCCACAGCGGCTTCGCCCCGAAAGCGTCGGGGACATCGGCCGACACAGCGTCGCTCGCGCTCTGCCCCAGTATCCGAACGCCCCCGCCGATGGGCAGTACGCCGACGGTGAAGCGGGTCTGAGGCCCGTGCAGCGTGAGCATGCTCGGCCCGAAGCCGAGCGCGAAGTGCACCACGCGCATCCCCGTCAATCGCGCAAATAAGTAGTGCCCGAGCTCGTGAACGACGAGGAGGACCGCGAGCCCGACGAGGGCACCTAAGACCGCCACGAGACCTCCGCGCGCAGACCGTGCGGTGGAGTTTGCCGATGCCTCCGCCGCAGGTGTAAGTATGAAGCCATGATGCACACGTTCGAGCGCCGCGTCGTCCTGTTCTTGTCGCTCTTCGTCGCGCTCCTCGCTGCGGGCTGCGGCGGCGGTGACGAGGGGACGCCCCCGGTGGAGATCGCCTGCGAAATCGACCCGGACTGCGCGCTCGGGCGACACTGCGTGAACGGCGCCTGCCAAGCCGCGTCTATCTTTTGCGCGTTGAATGCGGAGTGCCCTGCGACGCTCGTCTGCAGCAACGGCGGTTGCCGCATCAAGGCGTGCGAGGCGACCGAGGCGTGTGGCACGGACCGCGTTTGCGTCGATGGGCGCTGCGTAGGTGAGGGGGTCTGCGCGACGGACGAGGACTGCCCAGGCGAGCGTTGTGACTTGAACACGCTGACCTGCGCGCCGCTCGCGCCGACGGGCTGCGGTGATGCCGGGGTCTGCGGCGCGGGGGAGCGCTGCGAGGCGGGCCTCTGCGTGCCCGAGGGCCCCGCGCTCTGCTCAACGGACTCTCAGTGTCGTCCCGGTACTTACTGCGCCGAGGACGGCCAGTGCCTGAGCGGTTGCCGCATCGTCGCGGGGGCGTGCGGTGCGAACCGCGTGTGCGATCCCGCGACTCGGATGTGCCGCGCGGCGGGGGCGTGCGGCGCTGACACGGACTGTCCGGCGCGCACCTGGTGTGACCCGATGGGCGCCTGCGTCGCGGGGTGCCGCACCGTGCCGGACAACTGCGGTCTCGGTCGGGCTTGCGACCCCGACACCCGCGCCTGCGCCTGCGTATCCGACGAGGGCTGCGATGCGTCTGAGTACTGCACCGGAGAGGGCGCGTGCGCGACGGGCTGCCGGGCCACGCCGGACAACTGTGCGGACGCCCGTGTCTGCGACCAGACCACGCGCTCGTGCCAAACGGTCGGCTGCGTGGACGACGCGACATGTCCTGCGGGTCAATTCTGCGCCGCCGAGGGCGTCTGCGTCGTTGGGTGTCGGCTCGACCCAGACGACTGCGCCCAGGGGACCTCTTGTGACGCGGTGACACGTACCTGTGTCGGCGGTCAGGCCTGCGAGTCCGACGCCGACTGTGAGCCTGAGACCTACTGCGAAGAAAATGAGACGTGCGTTGCGGGCTGTCGGGTCGGCGGCTGTCCGGTCGGCCGCGTGTGCGAGTTGAGCACGCGCACCTGTGGCTGCGGGTCAGACGACGCCTGCGCAGCGGGTACGTGGTGCAACGCGGGCCTCTGTACGTCCGGCTGCCGCCTGAACCCGAACGACTGCCCCGAGAACCAAGTCTGCCAGCGCGCGAACCACACCTGCGGTTGCGTGAACGACCTGGGCTGCGCGGACGGCGAGTACTGCTCGAATGGCGTGTGTCGGTCGGGGTGCCGCCTTGAGCCGGGCGCCTGCCCCGACGGCGAGTGCGACCCCTCGAATCGCCGCTGCACGTGCCAGTCGGACTTGGGGTGCCCCGCGGACGAGTACTGTGCCGACGCCCTCTGCCAGCCAGGGTGCCGGCTCGAGCCGGACTCATGCCAGCCGGACGGGGTGTGCGACGCCGAGACACGCAGCTGCCTCTGCCTGAGCGATGCGGGCTGCGCGGCGGGACAATTCTGCACACCCGACGGCCTCTGCGCGATCGGGTGTCGGCTCGAGGAGGGGAGCTGCGGCGCGGGCGAGCTCTGTGACCCGGCGACTCGCCGCTGCGGCTGCGCGACGGACGACGCGTGCGGGCCAGGTGAGTACTGCGCGCCGGACGGTCAATGTGCCTCCGGCTGCCGGCTGGCGCCCGACGACTGCGCCGCGGGGCAGCGGTGCAGCGCCGAGAGCCGCGTCTGTGGATGCGCGGCGGACGGCGCGTGCCCGGCGAACGCCTACTGCGCGCCGAGCGGAGAGTGCGTCGTCGGCTGCCGCACCGAGCCGAACAACTGCGTGGCCGGCCAGTGTGACGCTGCGACTCACCGCTGCCGATGCGCCTCGGACGGCGAGTGCGAGCAGGACGAGTTCTGCTCTGGGCAGGGCGTGTGTGAGAGCGGCTGCCGCACTGCGCCCGACAACTGCGCGCAGGGCGTGTGCGACGCCGAGCTTCGGATTTGCGCGGCGCCGCGATGTGCCCGCGACGCAGACTGTGGGGCGGGGCAGTCCTGCAGCGTGCTGCAAGCTGGGGGCGGCCTACAGCTCCGCTGCGTGCCGGCCTTGGCGCAGGGCCGCGAGGGCGACGCCTGCGCTCGCGGGGGCGAGTGTGCGAGCCGCCTGTGCGTCAACGACGCCTACTGCTTCTCGGCCTGCGTCGACGGCGCCGACTGCGACAGCGGGCGGTGCACGGACGTGAACGTGAACTTCCTGGGCGTGAACGGCGGCCCGTTCGTCTTCCAGACCTGCTCGCCCCCCCCAGAGACGTGCGCGTCGGACGCCATGTGTCCCGCGGCTCAGCAGTGCCTGCCCGTCGGCGAGAGCCCGCTCGCGCCCGACCGCATTCAGCTCGGCTGCGTGAACGATCGACCGGGGGACGCGGGCGGCGCGCCGTGCGCGGACGATGCCACGTGCGCGAGCGGCAACTGCTTGAACCAGGGCGTGTGCTGGGCGCCCTGTCGCCCGGATTTGGGTGCCGGCGACTGCGCGGCGGGGCAGCGCTGCTACCGCAACCAGATCTACTTTCAGTTCGACCAAGGCACGCCGCGGACGGATGACGACACCTACGACGGCCTGTCGGCGTGCTTGCCGGACGCGGGTTCGGGCCAAACCTGTCAGAATACGCGCTGTGGGGCGGGCGAGTTCTGCGCCCTTGCGGCGGACCAGTCACGCACCGGCTGGGACCCCCAGTGTCGCCGCGCCGTCGGCAACGGGCTGGGCGGCGCGTTCTGCGGGCGAGACGGCGACTGCCGTAGCGGTGTGTGTCTGATCGCGAACAACATCTGCCTCGGGCTGTGCGAGCCGGGCGTCCTCAACAACTGTGTGGCCGGCTCCGTTTGCCAGTTTGTTCAGGCCACGGTGGATGACCGGGGCACCCCCAACAACGAGCTCGACGACATCACGGCGCCGGTCGGGATCTGCGTCCCATGAACACGACCCACTCACTCCCTCGGTTCTTGTCGAAGCGCGGCGCGCTCTCCCGCGCCAAAGCCGAGGTCGCCATCTCGGCTGGCCGCGTGACCCTCGACGGCCGCGTATGCCGTGACCCCAAGCGGCGCGTCGTCGAGGGCGAGTCACGCGTCGAGCTCGACGGCCGCGTCGTCGAGCAGTCGAACGCCCAGCCGACTTGGCTCGCGATGAACAAGCCGCGCGGCGTCGTCACAACGACGTCCGACCCGAACGGTCGACCTACGGTGATGTCTCTGCTGCCGCCAGGGCAGCCCGCAACGCTCGCCCCCGTCGGTCGTTTGGATGCGGACACGGGGGGTCTACTGCTCTTCACGGACGACCACGTCACCGCGGCCGCGCTGCTCGACCCCGAGCAGCACGTGGAAAAGCTCTACCGCGCCAAGGTGCGCGGCAAGCCGTCACCGGAGACGTGCGCGCTCCTCGGCACAGACACGGTCCAAGTCGACGGCGCGATGCTGGGTCCGATGCAGGTGCGTGTGCTTCGTGAGGGCCCTAAGTCCGCGTGGCTCGAAGTCCGACTGAGCGAGGGCAAGAACCGTCAGGTGCGGCGCCGCCTCGCGCACGCCGGCCACGAGGTCGAGGTCTTGGTGCGCGACGCGTTCGGGCCCGTCGAGCTCGGCGACCTGGTGCCGGGCGCCAGTCGGCCACTCACCGAGGCCGAGGTTCGTGCGCTCAGTTCGGCGCCGAAGCGGGCGAAGTCGCCGGCTCGGGCGGCGCCTCGGGCGCTGCGCCGCTGACCGGCTCAGGGGGCGCGACCTCGCCCCGCTGAGGGTAGCCAAACACGGTGTGCGCCTCGTGGTCGGGGACCATGCGCACGTTCAGGCTCTCGTCCTTGAACGTGAAGGCGCGGATGTGGTGCGTCAAGTAGCCGCCCGCCGTGAGGGTCAGGTCGAGCGGTCCGCTGTCATGCGGCCGCTCAAGCTTCACGGGCGTCGTCCCGAGGGCGCGTGACCCCCAGCGCACGCTCGCGCGCGGGGTTGAGCGCACGAAGATTGTCACGGTCTTCGGGACCTCGGCGACCCGAGTGCCTTGCGGCTCTTCGCTCGGCGGCGTTTGGGCGCTGACCTGCGCCACCCACCCGGCCAGAATGCCGGCCGCTAGCATCCCGGCTGTGCTCGTCTTCATGGATCCACCCCTCCCTTCACGCTCGGCATCGGACCGGGCGGGTACTCCACGTCGGGCTTGGGCATATAGGCCTCGAAGGGGCGCTGCCGCCGGCCGCGGATGCGGCCCTCGAGGACCTCGACCGGGAGTGGCGGCGTGAGCTGAAACTCAAAGCCGCGCGTGACGTGCCGCAGCTCGAAGACCTCGCCGTCCTTGTAGAAGGTCCGGCTCGCGTTGAGCGGGATGTCACCCATGACTTGTCGGTCGCGGTGGTTGAGCAAGAAGTCATAGAGCCGGACCGCGGCGTGGTTCCAGAGGCGGTGGCAGCCGTGCGAGAACTTGGACCGATTCGTGATCGACAGGTGGTCGCTCGAGCCGTGCGCGCGGATGCCGTTGTCGAAGTCGCTGCGCGCGTCCTTGCCCGGCACGACGAAGTAGCCCGCGACCAAGCCGTATGCCGACAGGTAGCCCGGCCCCATCTCATCGTAGTTCACGATGCGCTGGCGCTTGCCATTCACGTTCGCGGCCTTGACCAGACCACGAATGGGCGTGCTCGGCGGCGCGACCCACGTCGGCCCGGAGATGATCTTGCGGATGACACGCTTGCCGACGTCCGAGCCCTTGTAGCGGTAGTACTCATAGCCGTTCGGCGCCTGCTCCGCGCGCCAGCCGCCGATGGTGGTCGGCCACTTGATCAGGGGAAACCGCTGCCCGTTGTGGGTCGCGTACAGCACCAGCTTGGGCATGCGCTCTCGGCTGTGCGCGAAGAGCTCGCCCTTGGAGTTCCAACTCTCGTCGTACCAGACGTCGCCTCGGTCGATGACGAGGTCGAGGTCCATGTGCCTGCTATAATACTCGGGCCGCGGCGGCAGCTTGACGGCGACCTTGAGCCACGCGAAGTCCTCGGGCGGGTGCGCCCGAAAGAAGGCCAGCAGCTTCTCGGGCGTCTCGACGCCCATCTGTGTCATCGCCACCTGGGCGTACGACTCGATCAGGTTCTCTACAGGGCGCGTTTGCCCCTGCGCGTCGATCCAGGTTGCGGGCTGGCCGTCGACCTGCGCGGTACCGTCCTCGAGGATGCCTGCGGCGTCCGCGACGCGCTCTCGCATCACCCGCTGAAACTGCTCAAAGTTACCCTGCAGCGGTCGCTTGCCGAACGCGATCATCGTCTCGGTGCGCAGCCCCGGGTACTCGTACACCTTGTGCCGGAACTGAAAGCTCTGAATGGCGTCGCGCGAGACGCCGTCGTTCATGTCGAGCTTGAGCTTCGCGTTCGCCTTCGCGTGGCCTTCGCACTTCAAACGCTTGACGATCTCGGGCCACGCCTGCGCGCGCCGCTCCGCATCCTGCACGGCCTTCCACTCGTCCGCGAGGCTCGCATCCGCGGCCACGAGCGCGTCGATCGTCGCATGCTTGCCCGCGGCCTGGGCTGTCTCGAGCTGCTTGCGAAGCCGCTTGATGCTCGCCGCGTGCGCGGCCTCCTCTTTCGCCGTGCGCGCTGGAATGCGGTCGACTTGCGAGAGTAAGTCGTAGTTGGTCTCGGCCTGGCACGGCGCGGCCTCGTCCTCCAGCATGCGCGCCCTCACCACGCGCGGCGTTGGCGGAATACCGTATACTTCCAAGTAGTTGCGCTCGCCCGGGTCGAGCGGGCGACCGTCGCCGTCGCTCTGCTCGTTCGCCAAGCCGATGTAGATCGGCCTGTACCGGTTTGGCAGGATTTGGCCCTCCGCGTCGCGGAACTCGGCGAAGATGAGCGGCGTCCAGGTGTCGGTGAGGTCGATGAGCGTGTAGCCCTGTCCCTCGAGGTCGGCGGCCTCGACGCGGCGCGGCTGACCGTCCTGAAAGACCAGCGCGGGATGTTCCAGGTCCGCCTCGACGGCGCGGTCGGCCGCGGGTGGCGCATCTTGGGGGGGGGACGCGGCGATGCTGGCCACGGTCGGGGGAGCGCTCGGCGCGCTCGCAGCCTCGGGGACCGATGGGGGCGGGCGCTCGCCGCACGCTGCGACGCTCACGGCCGCAGTGAGGAACGCGATATGTAGGAGACGGCTATACATGTGCGGCGGGTTTATCGAGAACGTGGGCCGGATGTCCAGCGTCCCGCGCGGTCACTCGCCCGCGGTGAGCGCGCGTGCTCGCTGAGAGATCGCCACCACGGCGGGGTGCTTCAGGCGCCGCTCGGGCGAGATCGCGAAGAAGCGCTCCTTCACTGCGTCCGTACGGCCAAGCACGACCAGCCCCGGGTGACTGGCGAGCGCGGCGGTCTCGATCAGGGTGGGTACGGCGAATACGCCGACGCCCTGCTCGCCGACGACCTTGAGCAGCGCGCTATCCTCAAACTCCCCGACGACCCGCGGCGTGACCCCTGACTCGTCGAAGTACCCGTCGAGCGCGCGCCGCAGCGTGGTGTTCTCCGTGGGCAGCAGCATGGGGGCGGTGTTCAGGCACGCGGGAAACTCTCCGCTCAGACCCGAGGCCAACTCGCGGCGCGCCAGAAACGCAACGCCCGACTCGCCGAGCGCGTGGTTAAACGCCTTGACGCGCGCGCCCGGCGCGAGGGGTGTATCCGAGAGCACGACATCCAACTCGTAGCCCGCCATGGCCGCGAGCAGCCGGTCGTGGCGGTCCTCGTGGCAAACGAGCCGAATGGCATGGGGTAGGTTCAGCACCGGCTCGAGGAGCCGCCACGCGACGAGCTTCGGGACGACGTCGGCGATGCCCACCGTGAGCTGCGTCGGGCGACCCGTCGGACGGCCGCGGACCGTATCCATCAGCTCACGCCCCAAGCCGAAGATCTCGTCCGCATAGCCATGCACCATGCGGCCGGTCTCGGTGAGCACAAGCCCTCGTCCGGCGCGCTCAAAGAGGCGCTGGCCAATCTGCTCCTCCAGAAGGCGGAGCTGCGCGCTCACTGTGGGCTGCGCGACGCGCAGGCTGCGCGCCGCTGCGCTGACCGAGCCCTCGCGCACGACGGTCCAAAAATAGCTCAGGTGGTGGTAGTTCAGGTGGTTCAATCTATAGGCGCAAGCTATGGATTGGCCTGACTTTATGCATTAGACCGATGCTTCGCCACCGCTTATCTTGACGTTCGACAAGATTCGAACAGGAGGTCTTATGGAGTCCGTAGGTTCCCCCGCGCTGTGGGCCGGGTTCATTGTGTTCGTGCTGGCGATGCTCGCGCTCGATCTCGGCGTCTTTCACCGCACATCGCACAAGGTATCGCTCAAGGAAGCAGCGGTGTGGAGCGGCGTGTGGATCTCGCTCGCCGCCGTTTTCAACGGCCTCATCTACTGGATGTTCGGGCCGACGCTCGGGCTTGAGTTCACGACCGGCTACCTGATCGAGAAGGCCCTCTCCGTCGACAACATCTTCGTCATCCTGGTGCTCTTTACGTACTTCCGGGTGCCGAGTGAGTACCAGCACCGCGTCCTGTTCTGGGGCATCCTGGGCGCGCTGATAATGCGCGCCATCTTCGTCTTCGCGGGCGCGGCGCTCCTCAGCAAGTTCCACTGGATGATCTATGTCTTCGGCGCGCTCTTGGTCGTGACGGGCTTCAAGATGCTGCGCTCCGGCGATGAGCAGGTTGACCCTGACAAGAACCCCTTGATCCGGCTTGTGCGCCGCATCCTGCCCCTCACGCCCGAGTTCCACGGCGAGAAGTTCTTTGTGCGGGACGGCGCCAAGTGGGTCGGCACGCCGCTCTTTCTGTGCCTCGTGGCCGTCGAGTTCACCGACCTCATCTTCGCCGTGGACTCCATCCCCGCCATCTTCGCGGTGACCCGGGACCCCTTCATCGTCTTCACCTCGAACATCTTCGCCATCCTGGGCCTGCGAAGCCTGTTCTTCCTGCTCGCCGGCGTGATGGACCGTTTTGTGTACCTGAAGATCGGCCTCGCGATGGTGCTCCTCTTCGTCGGTACCAAGATGGTCATCATGGAATGGTACAAGATCCCCGTCGCCCTCTCGCTGGGCATCGTCGGGCTGATCCTCACGACCTCGATCGTGGCCTCGCTCTTCAAGACGCGGGGAAGTTTGGCGCAGTGACCGTGGGCGCTTAATCTTCGCCCGTGTCCGTGACTGCCCCCCTGCAGAGTGTGGTCGACGCGCTGCCCGAAGCTGCGATGGTCGTCGACTCGACGGGCGTCGTCCTGGTGTCCAACGCCGCTGCAGCGGCTCTGCTTGAACAGGGGGCCGGCGCGCCTTGGGCGGAGCGCGACCTCGACACCTCCGCGGGGGCTGCGCGACTCGTTCTCTTGCGGCCTCTGGCTGAGTCGCTGCGCCCGCAGGTTGACCGCACGCAGGCGTTCCTCGATGTCGCAGGCGTGATGTTTATCGCCCTCGACCGCAACGGCCGAGTCTCGCTCGCGAATCAGCGCGCGGCCGCGATTCTGGAGTGCTCCGTGGACGCGATCGTGGGGCAGCGGTTCTTTGAGGCGTTTGTGCCTCAGGGCATGAGCGCGAACCGCCGCGCGGCCTTTGCGGTGTGGATGCGCAGCGGTGAGCCGAAGAGCACTCACGCCGAGTGGGCCGTGCGAACGGCCACCGGTCGCGAGCGCCTGATCGCGTGGCACACGGCGATTGTCCGAGGGCCGGACGGTGAGGTCGAGGGCACGATCGCATCGGGTGAGGACATGACGGAGCGACGCCTCGCCGAGGCCGGCCT
>Ga0164295_10004903_pt1 | contig 10619 bp, 9 predicted proteins | sample GEODES006metaG_FD_111798 | JGI IMG/M metagenome (GOLD analysis project Ga0164295, IMG submission 111798) | Oligotrophic lake water microbial communities from Sparkling Lake, Wisconsin, USA - GEODES006 metaG | ecosystem: Environmental > Aquatic > Freshwater > Lake | place: USA: Sparkling Lake...
AGTGGAGGCCTTGATGGCGTAGTAGCTCACCAGTTCCATCGAGGAGTCGGCAAATTCCACCGCTTCCATCGAGCTGTAGGGCAGGCGCAGCTGATACAGACAATCGTTGAAGCCCATGATGCCGAGCCCGACCGGCCGATGCCGCAAGTTCGACGCTCTGGCGGTTGGCACGCTATAGAAGTTGTAGTCGATAACGTTGTCCAGCATGCGCATGGCGATGCTGATCGTGTGTTCGAGTTTGACCTTGTCGAGTCCGGTGGCCGTCATGTGCTGGGCCATATTCACCGAGCCCAGATTACACACGGCGATTTCCTGACCGGCGGAGGTGTTCAGCGTGATTTCCGTGCAGAGGTTGGAGCTGTGCACCACGCCCACGTGCTGCTGCGGGGAGCGCACGTTGCAGGGATCTTTGAACGTGACCCAGGGATGGCCGGTTTCATAGAGCATGCCGAGCATCTTGCGCCAGAGATCCTGCGCGCGAAGTTTGCGGTAGTTGCGAATCTCACCGCGTTGGACGCGGTCTTCGTGCACGGCATAACGGCGCGCAAAATCGGCCCCGAACGCGTCATGCAGATCGGGCACGTCGTCGGGCGAGAACAAAGTCCATTCGCCGTCTTCCACCACACGCTTCATGAAGAGATCCGGCACCCAGTTGGCGGTGTTCATGTCGTGCGTACGGCGACGGTCATCGCCGGTGTTTTTGCGCAGCTCGACGAACTCTTCGATGTCCATGTGCCAGGTTTCAAGATAGGCGCACACGGCTCCCTTGCGCTTGCCGCCCTGATTCACGGCCACCGCCGTATCGTTGGCGACCTTGAGGAAGGGCACGACGCCCTGCGATTTGCCGTTGGTGCCCTTGATGTGCGCGCCCATGCCGCGAACTGCGGTCCAGTCGTTGCCCAGACCGCCGGCAAATTTGGACAGCAGCGCGTTGTCCTTCACCGCACCGAAGATGCCATCCAGATCGTCTGGCACGGTGGTGAGGTAGCAGGAGGACAGCTGGGGGCGCAGCGTGCCGGAGTTGAACAGCGTGGGCGTGCTGCTCATGAAATCGAAGGTCGACAGCAGGTTGTAGAACTGGATCGCCCAGGTTTCAGGCTCAATTTCATTGATCGCCAACCCCATGGCGACCCGCATGAAAAACGCCTGCGGCAATTCGAAGCGCGTGCCATCGCTCTGGAGGAAATAGCGGTCGTAGAGCGTTTGCAGGCCGAGGTAGTTGAACTGGAAATCGCGGCCGGCGTTGATGGCCTGCCCCAGGCGCTTCAGATCGAAATTACCCAGACGCGGGTCCATCAGTTCGAGGTCAATGGCGCGCTTGATGTAGCTTTCGAAGTAGAACGGATAGCGCTCCGTCATTTCGTTCTGCGTCGCGTTGTCGGCCTGATGGCTGATGAAAGACAGGGCCTCGTGGCGGAAGGCGTCCATCAGCAGGCGGGCGGCCACGAAGCTGTAATTAGGTTCGCGCTCGATATAAACGCGTGCGCCCATCACCAGTGCTTTGGCCACATCGTCTTCTGCCACGCCGTCAAACAGTGAGCGCATGGTTTCGTCGAGGATGGTCGCAGGATTGGCGTTGGCGATGTCCTGACAGGCTTCGAACACAATTTGTTCCAACCGATTTTCATCCAGCGGAATCTTGCTGCCGTCGCGGCGGGTCACCATCAGGCTGGGACGGCGCGTTTCCGCCACCTGTTGCTCGGTTTTACGCGAACGCTCGCGGGCGCGCTCCTCCCGATACAGCACGTAGGCGCGTGCCACTTTGTGCTCGCCGCCGCGCATCAGTGCCAGTTCGACCTGGTCCTGAATATCTTCGATGTGAACGGCCCCACTGGCGGGCATGCGGCGAGTAATCGCCCGCACCACGTCGTGCGTGAGGACATCAACAGTCTCATGAATGCGGGAAGAGGCGGCGGCATTGCCACCTTCCACGGCCAGAAAGGCCTTGGTAATCGCAATTTTGATCTTGTCCCCATCGAACACGGTGACTTTTCCGTTTCGACGAATGACCTTGAACTCTCCGGGAGCCGTGGCTGCCAGTTCGGCGGCCGACGCAATGTTGTCGTCCGCCGTCCATTGGTTTGGGACGTCGCGACGTGAAAGGGTCGAATTTTCTAGGTCCATGGCGTGTTCTCCGACGCGCAGTCCCGGTGCTTCCGGGTTTTGTGGGTAAGGCTCGAGGTCCTCGGCGCAAACGGCCTGTGGTAAATGCTCGGGTAGGGGTATGACACCACAAGCCAATGTGGTCGCGCAAGCACGGAACCACTATATGCTGTGCATCAGCCTGCGAATCTGGCGGGCAAAAACTGGGCAAAAACTGGGGATAAGTCAACGAACGCTTGACGGATCAGGGCCTTAGCAAAAATTCGCGGTGATGAGCGCTAGTGGTGGTCGGCGGGGGCGGCCAAACCAGGCCGTATTGGCCTAGACCGCAGGACGGAGATAGACCGGGGCAAGCGTCTCTGGCCGCTGCTGAAGGCCCGCTTTCAAGCCCCGGATCGCCTGTGGAATGAGGTCTTGCGCTTCCGGCCACAGCAGCGTGGACGCTGCGGGTAGACCGGCACTAGTGCTGGTCTGCTCGGCATAGATCGCCCAACCGCTGCCAACAACATCCCACGTCTGCCCTGCCGGCAGTACGACCGCCGCCGGCGCGCTCACGGCTTCCGGCGCGACCAGTTGGGCCTCGTGATGCAGCGGGTCGATGGCATAGTGAGCCCAATACAACTCGCTGCGTCGCGCATCCTGCATCACCAGCCAATCACGGACCCCGCTGACGCGATAGCCGCCTAGCGCGAGCGCGGCGAGGGTCGAGACGCCGAGCACCGGCAACTCGAAAGCAAAAGCGAGTCCTTGCGCCAACGCCGTTGCGACGCGAACGCCGGTGAACGCGCCTGGCCCCACGCTGACCGCGATGACATCCAGCGCAGGCAGGGCTAAACCCGCCTCCGCACATAACTCGCCCACCATGGGGAGCAGAAGTTCGGTGTGTCGTTGCGGTGCGATCTGAAAGCGCTGCCGCGTTTCACCGTTGATTGAGAGGGCTACCGAGCAGGCGTCCGTGGCGGTTTCCAGCGCCAGAATATTCATGCGGGACACGCGGCCTTTTTGCGCAACGCCTCAGCCGGCCGGTACTGGCTATAATCGCCTGACATGTTCACTCCTGTAGAAGCCTTTATCGGCTGGCGATACACCAGAGCGCGGCGACGGTCGCGCTTTGTCTCGCTGATTTCGGCTATTTCAATCGGTGGTGTGGCGCTCGGCATCGCCTCGCTCATCACCATATTGTCGATCATGAATGGTTTCGAGCGCGAATTGCGGGAGCGGATGCTCGGCATGTCAGCGCATTTGACTATCGATAGCGAGCAGGGATTCCTGCTGGATGACGCGCGACTCGATGCTGCCATAGCGGGCGCGCCGGGGGTCGTGGCCGTGGCCCCGTTCATTACCGCGGAGGCACTGTTGACCCAGGCCGGCGATGTGCAGGGGGTGCGCATTGTGGGCGTCGATCCATCCGCCGAATCTGCGGTGACCGAGGTGCCGCGTCTGATGCGTGAGGGCGAGTTCACCGCGCTCGCGCCGGGTAGCTTCGGCATCGTACTCGGGCGCGGGCTCGCGAATACCTTGCGCGTCAAGCTCGGCGCGCGGGTCACCCTCGTGCTACCCGAGCCCATGCGCACAGCGGCGGGTGTTCTGCCGCGACTCAAAGCATTCACCGTGGTCGGCATATTTGAAGCCGGGGTGCAGGAGTACGACGAGGCGACCGCCTTTGTGGCGCTGGCCGACGCGGCTCGGGTCTTTCGCACCGGCGGTCGCATGAGCGGCTGGCGGGTGCGGGTGAGCGATCCCTTCGCGGCCCCCACCGTCGCCGGCAGTTTGCAGCCGCTGCTGCCTGCGCTACGGATTCGCGACTGGACCACCCTGCAGACCAATCTGTTCCGGGCGCTGCAGACCGAAAAAATCGTGATGTTCGTGATCATGCTGTTGAGCGTTGCGGTGGCCGCCTTCAATCTGGTCTCGACGCTGGTGATGGTGGTCGGCGAAAAGCAGTCGGAGATTGCGGTGCTGGCGACGCTGGGCATGACACCCGCGCGAATTCTGCGGATATTCATGACGCAGGGCGCGATCATCGGGCTGGCTGGGGTGAGTGTGGGCTGTGTGCTCGGCGTCGCGCTCGGCCTGCACGTCGAGGAGATTGTCAGCACGATCGAGCGGGTGTTCCAGTTCCACATCCTGTCCCCTGACGTCTACTACATCAGCCGCATCCCGGCTGAACTGGAAACTGCCGACGTGGTGACGGCGGCGCTGGTCGCCACGCTGCTCTGTCTAATTGCCCCTGTTTACCCCGCGTGGCGAGCGAGTCGGATTCGCCCCGCCGAGGCGCTGCGCCATGAGTGAAAAAACTGCCCCCGCCGCCCTGCAGGGCATCGGTTTGGTCAAGACCTATGCCGATGGCGGGCTTGAAGTCCAAGTCTTGAAAGGACTCGATTTCGCCGTCGCCGCCGGCGAGAGCGTCGCGATATTGGGATCATCGGGCTCTGGCAAAAGCACGCTGCTGCATTTGTTGGGCGGCCTTGAACTGCCGAGCGCTGGCCAAGTGCTGCTGGCCGGTGAAGACCTCGCCACCATGAACGAAACGCGGCGCGGTCTGGCCCGCAATCGCTTGCTGGGCTTCGTTTATCAATTCCACCATCTGCTACCGGAATTTTCAGCGCTGGAGAATGTGGCCTTGCCGATGTTGATCGGCGGCGCCAGCGTGGCAGAGGCGACGGTGCGGGCCGAAGCCCTGCTCGCGCGGGTGGGGCTGGCGGCTCGACTCGGCCACCGACCCGCTGAACTGTCTGGCGGCGAGCGTCAGCGGGTGGCGATCGCACGGGCGCTGGTCATGCGACCCGCCTGCGTGCTGGCCGACGAACCCACCGGGAATCTGGATGCCGCCACCGCGGCGAGCACGCTTGAGGCCATGTTGGCGCTGAAGCGGGAAGAGGGCACCGCGCTGGTGTTGGTCACGCATGATTTAGCCATCGCCCAGCGCATGGACCGGATAGTCCGACTGGTGGATGGCGCCCTTGAGCAGGCTTAAATCGCGGGCTTGCGCTGCGCGGCGCGCGCCCGCCAACGGCGAGCAATGTTGAGCCGCCACAGGGCGTCGATGAGGGTATAGCCGGTGAGCCCGGCCACCACTCCGCAGATCAGCGAGCCCAGACACAGCGGCAGCCAAATCTGCCCCAGCACCACGCTCACGCTCTGCCAGTCGGCCGCAAAATGCAGCGTTTCAGCCGGCTGCGCGGCCTCCCCCGTTAGCAGCAGGCCTACACGGTAGGCGAAGTAAAAGAACGGCACCCAGGTCACCGGATTGGTAATCCAGAGCGCCCCCACGACCACGGGCAGATTGAGTCGCAGCGCAAACGCGAGCGGAAAAATCAGCAGCATGTGGATGGGGATAGGCACAAACGCCACCAGAAACCCGAAGCCTGCGGCGCGCGCCACGCTCCGCCGCCCGAAATGCCAGAGCGCCGGGTCATCGAGCAGATGTGCAAAGCGTCGCAGCCAGGGGTTGGCCGCCAAGGCATCCCGTTGCGGCAGGCGCGATTGCAAGTAGTGACGAAAATCCATGGTGCTTTGCGAACCGTGCCGTCGATGCACGGCTCCGGCCCGTCCTTTCAGGCGGCGGGTGGTCTTATATGATACGCAGCATCCGCTGGTGGCAGGAATCACCGGCGTTCAATAGAGCAGGGAAGCGCTATGCGGTGGTCTATCCTCGCCTTCTGTGTGGGCGTGCTGGCAGTGCAATGTCTGCGGGAGTTGCCCGGTTTGCCGCTGGTGGGTGGGCTGCTATGCCTGGCCCTGCCTGCGGTGCGCTACCGATGCTGGCCACTCGTGGCGCTTTTCCTGGGCCTGGGATGGGCGGTCTGGCGCGCGCACTGTGCGCTGGAGGCTCGCCTACCGGTCGCGCTCGAAGACCAGGCGCTGCAGATTGAAGGGCGCGTGCTCGGTCTGCCGGAGGCCGCACCGCGCCTCACCCGCTTTGCGTTCAAGCCCAGTCAACTGAGCCTCGACGGGCGGCCGCTGGCCTTGCGGCCGCGCCAGCTGTTGCTGGTGTCTTATGCCGCCAGCTTCAGCCCGCCCGCGGGCAGTCAGTGTCGGATTTACGTTCGACTCAAGCAGGTGCGTGGCACCCTCAACCCCGGCAGTTTTGACTACGAAACCTGGTTGTTTGCGAACGGCGTGGACGGTCGCGGGCAGGTCATTGCACATCCCGCCAACCGTTGCGAGCGCCCCATCGGGTGGGGACACATCGACAGCTTTCGCGACACTGTCAGCACCGCGATTGCGGCTGCGGTGCCCGCGCCCGATGTGGCCGGCATTCTGGCCGCGCTCGCTGTAGGGCAACGCGCCAACATGTCGGATCACCAATGGCAGGTGCTGCGTGATACCGGCACCACGCACATGATTTCGATTTCGGGCCTGCACATCTCAATGGTGGCGCTTGCGCTCTATGTGCTTGGGCGGCAACTCATCGCTTTTTCGCCCGCGGTGAGTCGCCGTCTGCCGGCGCCGCGAGCCGCGCTGGTGCTGGGCTTTGCAGGCTCGCTGCTGTACTCGGTGCTGACCGGTTTTCCGGTGCCCACCCAGCGCTCCGTCGCCATGCTCGCGTTTATGTGTTGGCGCCGGTGGCGCGGCTATGCCTTGTTGGATAGCGACGGCCTGCTGCTGGCCTTTGCGCTGGTCCTGCTCTGCGACCCGCTGTCGAGTTTGACGATAAGTTTCTGGCTGACTTTCGGGGCGGTGCTGACGCTCGGCATCGTCGGCCATATTCATCAACGAATGGGCAAATTGCAGCAGTGGGCGGTGATGCACCTCTGGTTGGCGCTGATGCTCGCGCCGCTGTTATTGCTGGTGGCGCCCGGCGTGGCCTGGATCTCGCCGCTGGCGAATGCGCTGGCGGTGCCATTGGTGACCTGGATGGTGGTGCCGCTGGTGCTGCTCGGGATTGCCTTCTCGGTCTTTTCATCGCCACTCGCCGCCGGTTGCTGGCAATGGGCCGGCGTGCTGTGGAGTCGCATATGGCAAGGACTTGAATGGCTGGCGGCGAATGCCGCAGCCTTGCCGCTCGACTACGTGCCGGATGCGCTGACGGTATTGCTGGCGAGTTGCGGTCTGCTGCTTTTTCTTCTGCCACTCGGGCGCGGCCGCTACGGGCTGGCCGCGATCCTGCTGGCCGGGATTGCCTTCCAGTCGCCTTCGCGACCGGCGGTGGGGGCGCTCAAGGCCACCGTGCTTGACGTTGGGCAAGGGCTCGCCGTGGTGCTGGAGACCCGCACGCACGTGATGCTTTTCGATACCGGGCCATCGACCTTCGGCGGCGCCGACGCCGGGACTAACATCGTGTTGCCGTTTTTGCGCTTGCGCGGTTATCGCCATCTGGATCGTGTGATGGTGAGCCACGCAGACAACGATCACGCCGGGGGCTTGGGGGCGCTTCAGCGTGGCTTGCAGATCGACAGTTTGAGCCTCAGTCCGCTGCAGGCCTGGCCAACCATGGTGGAGCGCTGCGGGGCGGGGCAGCGCTGGCACTGGGACGAGGTCCAGTTTGAGGTGCTGCATCCACCGCCGGGCGCCACTGAGGGCCTTGAGAACAACGCGTCATGCGTGCTCCGTATCAGCGCTGGCAGCCATTCCTTGCTATTGACCGGCGATATCGAAGCGCCGGCTGAAGCGGCGCTGGTGGCGCAGGGTGCGGCGCTGGCCGCCGAGGTTTTGCTGGTCCCGCATCACGGCAGCGCCACCTCATCCTCCGGCCCCTTTCTCGACAAGGTCGCGCCGCGCGCGGCGGTGTTGTCTGTGGGCTACCGCAACCGCTTTGGTTTACCGTCTGCCGCCGTGCTGGCGCGCTATGCCGCGCGCGGCATCCCCGTGCTGGATACCCGCCATGCCGGCGCCATCACGCTGGACATGGATGATGCCGGGATTCAGTTCACCGAATTTCGTTCTCAGACCGCGCGCTACTGGCACGCGCAATGACTGCGCTGCGGCTTCCCTGCACAGAGTCGCTTTGGTAACTTCCCTGCACCTGCGGCGACCTCCACGCGCCGCCTAAACTGGAGCGCAAAGTCGCGTGTTTGAAATTATCAAAGCGGGCGGCTGGGTCATGTGGCCCATCTTGCTGGCATCCGTCATGGCGATGGCCATCATTATCGAGCGGTTCTGGTCCCTGCAGCGCAGACGCGTGCTGCCCGACAATCTGGTGGCGGATCTTTGGCAGTCGTTGCGCAAGGGCACTTTCAACGACAAGCAACTGGAAGCCGTGCGTAAGGGGTCACCGCTGGGACGCGTGCTTGCGGCGGGGCTGATTAATCGCCACCACGATCGGCACATTATTAAGGAAAGCATTGAAGAGGCGGGGCGCCTGACGGTTTTTGAACTGGAACGCTACCTCAACACCCTCGGCACCATCGCTGCCATTTCCCCCCTGATGGGGCTGCTGGGCACGGTGTTCGGCATGATCCAGATGTTCGGTGCGCTGAAGGCGAGTGGCGTTGGAGACCCTTCCCAGTTGGCGGGCGGTATCGGCCAGGCCTTGATCAGCACTGCCGCGGGGCTGACGGTCGCCATTCCTGCGCTCTACTTCCATCGCCATTTACGAGGCCATGTCGAAGGGCTGGTGATTGCCATGGAGCAGGAGTCCCTGAAGCTGGTGGAAGTGCTCCACGGTGAGCGGGAAGCAGGCACGCCGGCACGCAAATGAAATTCAGCTCAAGAAAAACCGAAGACATCGACATCAACGTCACCTCGCTGATCGATGTGGTGTTGCTCCTGCTCATTTTCTTCATGGTCTCGACCCGCTTCGTCGAACATTCCCAGCTCAAACTGACGTTGCCATCCGCCAGCGCCGGTGCCTCCGGACAGGCCCCGGAAGTGATAGAAGTGGCCATCGACCATCAAGCCCAGTTTTATGTGGGCGGCAAGGCGCTGGTGAACGGCCAAGTGGATACTCTGGTGCAAGCGCTCCGGGAAGCGGCGGGCGGCAACGCACCCACGGTGGTGATCAGCGCCGACCGCGATACCAATTTTCAGCGGATCGTTGATGTCATGGACGCCGCCGGCAAGGCGGGTTTGTCCCATGTTTCGTTCCCGACGAAAGTTCGCGACGCCGAGTGAAAAAGCCCCGGGAGAGAGTGCGTGGACGCCGCCGCCAGCGTCGCGAAGGGCGCTGGCTCGACGAGTTCTGGTACGGACGTAATCCGCTTTCCGTTCTGCTGCTGCCTTTCTCGTGGCTGTTCTGGCTCATCCTCAGTCTGCGCCGCAAGGCTTACACCTCTGGACTTTTAGCCATTTACCATGCGCCGGTCCCGGTGATTGTGGTGGGCAATCCCACGGTCGGTGGCAGTGGCAAGACACCGCTGGTGATTTGGCTGGCGGGCTTTCTGTCGTCACTCGGCCTGCGACCGGGGATCGTGGCTCGTGGTTATGGCGGTCAAGCGGTGAGCTGGCCACAGCAGGTCAGGCCGGATAGCGATCCCAATGCTGTCGGCGAGGAAGCGGTGCTGATTGCGCGGCGGACGCGCCGGCCGGTCGCGGTGGCGCCGGACCGCAGCGCCGCCGTGCAGGCCTTGCTCGCCCACACCGACTGCAATGTCGTGATTAGCGACGATGGGCTTCAGCACTACGGGCTGGGACGAGCGCTTGAAATTGCCGTAATTGACGGGGTTCGGCGTCTGGGTAACCAGCGCCTGTTGCCGGCGGGGCCATTACGAGAACCGCCATCGCGGCTGGCCGAAGTCGACTTCGTAGTGGCCAACGGCAAGGCCGGCCGCAATGAGTTTGCGATGAAATACGTGCCGGTCAGCCCGCGTAATCTCAAGCAGCGCGAGCTGTCGATGCCGTTTGAAGCATTTCGTGATGCCCAGGTTCACGCGGTGGCGGGCATCGGGAATCCCAAGCGATTTTTTACGATGCTGAAGGACAAGGGGCTGAAAATCATTCCGCATTCCTTTCCCGATCATCATCGCTTTCGCGCCAGTGATCTTGAATTCGGCGATGAGCGCCCAATCCTGATGACCGAGAAAGACGCCATCAAATGCGAAGCCTTTGCCAGTGAGCGCTGCTGGCTGGTGCCGATTACCGCAGAACTGCCCGAAGCTTTCGCGCAGCGTCTCGAAAACTTGCTGAATGGAGATGTGGATGGATAAGCGATTGCTGGAGATTCTGGTCTGCCCGGTGACCAAAGGGCCTCTGATTTACGACCGCGCAAAGCAGGAACTGGTGTCGCGGAGCGCGCGTTTGGCCTATCCGATTCGGGATGACATTCCGATCATGCTGGAAGAAGAAGCGCGGGAGTTGTCAGACGACGAAATCGAGCAACTCGCCAAATGACGTTCAAGGTTTACATCCCGGCGCGTCTGGCCTCGACCCGGTTGCCGGGGAAGGCCCTGCTGGAGCTCGACGGGCAGACGATGCTGGAACGCGTGCACGCCAAAGCCCTGCAAAGCGGCGCTCTGGAAGTCGTGATTGCCACGGACGACCGGCGTATCGCTGACATCGCCCGCGGCTTCGGGGCCACAGTTTGCATGACCGCGGTTGAGCATCAATCCGGCACCGAGCGCATTGCCGAGGCGGTG
>Ga0164295_10004905_pt1 | contig 10618 bp, 9 predicted proteins | sample GEODES006metaG_FD_111798 | JGI IMG/M metagenome (GOLD analysis project Ga0164295, IMG submission 111798) | Oligotrophic lake water microbial communities from Sparkling Lake, Wisconsin, USA - GEODES006 metaG | ecosystem: Environmental > Aquatic > Freshwater > Lake | place: USA: Sparkling Lake...
GCCGCCGCTAACGCCGCCGCCGCCCTCGCCATCGCCGCCCTCGCCGCCTCCCCCTTCGCCGCCACTGCCCTCTCCACCGCCGCCCTCGCCGCTTCCCCCTTCGCTGCCCTTGCCGCCACCGCCGCCGCCCTCGCCGCTGCCGCCCTTTTCACCGCCGCCCTTGCTGCATCCCCCTTCGCCGCCACCGCCGTTGGCGCCGCCGCCCTCGCTGCCTAGCCCTAGGCTCCTCTCCGTAGAAGCTGCGCTCTCCGTAGAAGCTGCGCTTGCCCAGGTACGACCGGATCAGTTCACGAGGGAGCAAACGGCAGCCGCAACGGCGGTCTTCGCCATGCTCACTTTCACTGGCCTCCTCATCTACGTCGCAGTCAAGAACGGCTTCTGTACCCGCTGCACCCCTGAGAAGCCCTCGGTGTCTGCCTCTTCTGCCACCCCAGCACTTCCCCCCGCATCTTCCGTGCCGCCATCCGCACCTGGGGAGCTGGAGCGACAGGAGGAGTCAGCTATTCGGTGGAAAGCAGATGAAAGTATCCGAGTCCAGAGGGCTCCGTCTGCCTACGGGCAGGCGCGTGAGCTTGCACCTTTGCCTGGCCAGCTCGCGAGGCCCGCCAGTCGCGTCGAAGAGCGGCTAGTTGTGAAGGCAGCAGAACGTGCCCGCACGCGCAGCGCTGGGGAGTCAATGCTGTCCTCCCCACCGACCCCGCAAGCCCCCGCGGCTCAGTTGAAGGTTCAGCTGGCGTGGCTCGAAGACATGGAGAAGCACATCACGGAGCGGGTCGCTTCGGAGGATCACATGGAGAAAAGGGCTGCGGAGCTGCTCACGCTGGAGAGGGGAGGGGTGTTGGCAGGTGTGTCCATGACGAGCTCCCAAGCATCGAACAAGGTCCTCGAGGTCAAGATCGACGGAAAACCCGTCCAGATCCAGGCCAATCTGAGTGATGCAATCTGATTGGGCCATGATGGTGACCGCGTGTATGCAGAGCCAAGCTTGACCTCGGCGTCTAAGGGAAAGATACGCTGCTGAGTGCCGACGGCGTCCAAGGGAATGAAGATACGCCGCTAAGTGCAGATGAGCTCGGCACGAAAAGGAGGGTGGGAGCGCACGGCGGTCGAGCGCACCGAAAAGGCGGCGCGTGTGGCTGCACGCTCGCCGTGTCGCCGATGACGGTCGGGACTCGGGAGGGGCGCTGATCGCCGATGAGGGTCGCAGTCACGAGCAAGATGCTCTATGTGCTCCCGCGGGACACCGGCTAGAACATGTGCGTCTGGGTGAGAGGGCGTAGGTTCGCGTAGGCTTGACCCAAGGGGGACATGTAATATTTTTCATGTTTATACACGGTAAGGCCGCCAGAACCCAAACGCAAACCCTACACCGTCACCGAGAACGCGGCGGCCGCGGGCCTTAACGCGGGCCGCGGCCGGGCGCCGGGGCGGCGGGCGGGCCGGAGACCCGGCGTCTATGGTTCTTGAAATTGTGAGCCCGAGATACGATATACAAGGGCCGAGAGGTCGATCACAAGAATCACCACTTATCACCACAAAATTACAAGCTATTAAGGCAGCACTGTCCACTGACTATGAGGTCCTGGAGACAGTGAGAGATCACAACTTCCTGTACCATCAATAGTTCGAGAGGAGCGTGCCGCATGAACATTCGATGTCGTAAAGATGCCCTTGGCACTGCCACCCTGGCTACGCGAGTCTCTCGTCGATCCCTCGTCGCACGAGCACACCCTCTCTGATGGGGCAAGAGCGCCGCGAACACTCCACGGCAGGGTGACGGCCGCCGCTGTTCACAAGTGCCCTTCACAGGTGCCCTCAAGGGTGCCCTGTTCACAGGTGCTCGTCCTTTAGGCGATTGTGGCGCATGACGTTGCGCCCTGCGCGTGCCGTTGCCTTATTGCGCGTGCGCGCGGCCTCCTCCTCGTCGTCTGAGGGGGAGCGAGGCGAGGTGAGGCGCCCAGTCAGCAAGCGAGGCAAGAGGGGCGACTCGGAGCGCGAGGTGACGCGGCTCGGGGCCTCACCAGTGGTGGCGGTGGCGAGTAACTGCAGGTTGGAGCCGAGCGGCACGCCGTCGGCGAGCGCGCGCTTCTCTTGCACGAGGATGGCCGCGCCGTGCTCGATGCGCGTGTCCGAAAAGTCCTCATCGAATGAGAAGGCCTGCGTCGCGCAGTCGGCAAGGCATGGGATGCATTTGCAGCAGAACCCGACGAGGACGGTGAAGAGGTTGAGGTACCAGCAGCCTGAGAGTAGCACAATGATCAGCGGCACGTAGTCGTCGAACCAGTCGCCACTAAAAGGCGGCGGCATGTTGTCCATCTGGCCGAAGGCAGTCTGATCAAAATACGAGGTGACGATGCTTCCATCGGGCGCCTTGCGATAGAAGCCGAGGCCGCCGTCCTGGCCGGTCTCGTTCTCGTGTATGAGCTTGAGGTAGTTGAAGCAGAGGGCCGATCCGAAGCGGCATGCGTACGTCGCGTTGAAGAGGAGAGAACTCGAGTCCGAGTGCCGATTCCAATGGATCGAGTATCCCTCGCATAGCCTGAGGTTGAAGAAGGCATAGTAGGTGCAGGCCGCGCAGTAGAAGAGGGGCACGAAGATGACCAAGGTGACGGCCGCTCCGCCGCCGCCCAGGCCCATCCAGCGGATGAGGAGCGAGAGAGGCGACAGGTTGAGGTTGAAGGGCTCCCCGTCGAGCAAGATAGTCCCCTCGCACCAGATGATCGTGAGGGAGAGCACTATGCAGCAGACCGAGAGGACGCGGTAGAGGAGGGGCTGGATTTGCCCTTTCCATTTGGACACCTGTGGGGAAGAGGGCGGGGGCGCCGTGGTGGGCACTTGCATGCAAGGCAGGGGCTGGCTCTGCCCTTTCCGTTTGGACACCTCGGGTCGGCGCTCGGGACGACGCGATCCGCTCTCCACGTCTCTCTCGATGCGCGCGGGCGCGAGCCCGACGCCTCCGGGCGGCGGTGACGAGGCCGAGGGCTCGTAGATGCTCTGGTATTTGAGGGCTCGTCGCACAGCCTCCTCGTACATGGAACGAGAACGCTTCTCGTTGAGGAGTGCCTTCTTGAGCTTCACGTGCACGACCTTGAGACTCTTGCGCGTGATGGGTACCGTCTCGCCCGAGGGTGGTGCGCTGCGCGTGCTGCTGCTCGAGGGCGTGCTAGCGGGCGCGACGCTGCCATTCCTGCCGCCAAAGAAGCCACCGAACCTACCCCGACTGATCGTGTTGGATTCCTCTGTGGACGGTGGCGTGATGTTGCCGCCATGCACCGCGGGCCGCATCGCGCGCGGCGAGCCTCGGGCCGCGGCCTCGATCTCGTACGAGCTCGCGCGGGCCAGGATCCCCGCCATGAACTCTTTGAGCTTCTCCGAGTCTTTTCCCGTCTCCCTTAGCAGCTGCTGGTTGGTGTCCTTGACCTGTTCGAGCGCCTCGTCGAGCCGCCGCCGCCCCGCCTGCAGCGCCTCCGACTGCAGCGCGACCTGGAACTTGACGTACCTCATGCGGCCCTCGATGTTGCCACGGTTCCACAGCGCGCGCGGCACCTCCACCAGCCCGTACGAGAGCAACGCCACCAGGATGAGCAGCGAGATGGCGTTGAAGAAGCCGCGACCGAGCAGCTTGAGCGTTTGAAGGTCGCGGAACTCGGGCATCGTGGCGAGGACGACGGCAAGGAGGATTATCCCCACGATGGTCGCGGGGATATAGAATTTGCTCACCTCTTTCAACGCATCACGAAACTTCGCACACTTCGTGTGTTCGCCCGACTCGATGTAGGTCCGAGTCAGATCGTTCATGAGGTAACCGAGGATGAGCGTGGTCCAGTAGGCCGTGGGAACGAGGACGGAGAGGATCTCAATGCCATCGAGGGGAAGGCAGCTACATGTCTGCACGCTCGGGTCGCACGCGCGGCAAAAGGCCCATGCTATGTCAAAGGGCAGCACGAGCACGTATGAGAAGCCGAGCGACCACGAGAGAGTGACCATGAACTGGAAGCCAATGAAGGTTTTCGGCTCCGCGAATCCGCGGATGAGCCATACGGCCAGGAGAACCGCGACAATGTAGCCCAGGTACCACATGCCGACACGCGTCGAGCGCGGGAGGCGGCCCGCGGGGGCTCCGCGAAGTCAAGTAAGCACAGGTAGGCACCGCCCCCCGAGTCGCAGAGAGAAGTCCTGGTCGGCGGCGCCTTGTTGGGCGCCGAACGGCCACGAATTGGTTTGGACGCCAGGCGCCGGTGAGAGGTCTTCGCGAAAAATCAAAATCAAATCAGCAAATCAAACCGTAATCATCGCGTTTGAGAGGGCGGCTCTCGGCCGACCCTCTCTCTTCCGCCCGAGTCCGGAGGTCAAGTGCATGGTTCTGAGCGAAAAGACGAACAGGGAGGACTGTCTGTCCCATCTCGGCAAGCCCAACACTTCGTTCAAGGGGCGTGGCGCGCTGCTGCAGGACGAAATGGCGGTCGTGAAGCCACTCAACGCTCGCCGAGCAGCACAGGAGCTATCAAGCGCCTCACATTACGTAATGCAGCTTGCGCCGCTCGTGGCGCCGGCATCCAAAGCCAGCTCATCGGTTCGTACTCCTCATCGGGTTGGGTCCTCGAAGCTCGTCCGTGCAATCCTCCTCATGTTGTTGCTTCTTCTGGCTGCTTCCTTCGGCGTGCTCCTCGCGGCACTCCTGTCCATGCAAGAGCCGGTGCAATTGGACTCGCCGCAGATGGTGATCGAGGAGTCGTGCGACATCAATTATTCCGATGCCCTCGCACCGCGCGCCCCAGCGATGCCTGCACCGCGCTGCGGCTGGGCCTGGCAGGGGTGGAAGGGGCCACGGTGTGGCCCATCATACTTCTGTCGCATCGGCATTAAGTGGCGTCTTTCACTGCCCACGCCCACGTGCCGCCCACGCTAGGGGGGCAGCAGCCTCCGATCAACCTCTCTGCTGCGATGAGCGGTGACGTTGAGCGTATGATCGCTTCAGCATGTAACATGTAGGACGAAACGTACCGTGCAATGATGTTCATGTTACGTCGAGCAGCCGACCGGTAGTTTGCGCACGGCCCCCGGTCATGATACATTATGATTCAACATGATGAGAGTCGAGTATGTGGAAAGCCTTTCAGATCTTCCACGGCCTGTGTGGCTTCAGTTTTCAGATACGTCCAGAGCTCCAGACACCAGAGCGCCCGCGGGCGCGCCGGCGGGGGCCGGCCCCCTGCGGCGGTGACGTGTTGCATGCCGGGGTGAAACCAAGCGCGTCGCTTTCCGACAAATGAGTGAACTGGCGTGCAACACGTCCGGTCCGCCGGGCCCGGGGTCCGCCTCGCCTGACGGCACACCCACGACCGGCACCGCTCCACGAGATAGCCGAGATAGGTTCATAGCAGTTTACACAGTGTTATATACACACTTTACTGGGGGAGAGAAGAGGTACAAAGAGTGGTATGCAACTTCTCGACCGGAGCAGCGAGCACCCCGCCCGACCGGCCACCGAGCCGCGGCATCAGTCATGCATAACTGAATGCCTCACCAGCATCGCGAGCGTCCATGTGAGGAGTGCCCACTTGCCGAAAGTTGCCCACGGACCAACGCGCAACGCCAGCTGGCCCGAAGCCTCGCTCCAGTTCGGGTACAACTCGAGCAGCGTCAGGACGCACGCGTTCTCCACGAGGTCACACGCGCCTGCAAGGAGCGCTAGCCCTGCAGCAAGTACCCGACGGGCTGGGAAGCAGCGCCAGCAGAGTGCACCGGTCGCGGGCGCGTAGCAGAGTGGCAGCGCGAGATCCCCCAACGGTGCCAGATACATGGCCCGGTACGCCGCGCGACCGGAGGGGCCGAGCTCCACGAAGAGAGTTCGGGCCGTCTCCGCATCCCAAAAAAGAGAGGCGTCGAGGCGGCCAGGAAAGTGAGCGCGGTAGGCATCGTAACCCATGCCAGCGGTGACGATGACCGACGCCGTGCCCGCAAACAAGGCGACCCAGTACGACGCGCCACGCCCTGGCCAGCGCACCACTGTCATCCAGACGAGGCTGATGCTCGCCACGATCATGGGGCTGGCAGCAGACTGAAGAGTCATGGTTCTATGAATGGCGAGCTCAGGCACGAAAAGCGCGAGCGCAACGATGAATGAGAAAGCGGTCGCCACGAAAGTTGAAGTCGACGGGTCAGCGCCCTCCTTGGCACAGAGGAAGCACAAGCAGCAGGTCATGAGTGTCCAGCTGGAAAATATGCGCGCGCCGAGTTCGGTCAGCTCTTGCGGCTCAGCCGCGAATAGCGAATTTGCAAGAAGATCTGGCCGTGCGATGGCGAGCACCACGGACACTGAGCGGAGGCCAGCGACGGTCAGAAGCCAGACGGGTAGGGCGCGGCGGGGAGCCAATGGAGCCATTCACATGGCCTTTCTCGAGATGTCTATGAAGTTCTATCCGAACACTTCATACCTATACCTGGGTAATCACCTCGAGCGGCAATCACGACACAAAAAGTCCGCACCCGCCTCTCACTGTTTCGGATGTTCCTATAGCCACCGAACGCACGAAGTTTCCTCGCTTGTGCTTGTGCTTGTGCTTGCTGCGCAAGCACGAGAAGCAGCTTCAGAGGGCGCAGCGATGTCCCTCCACGCAGGGGCTACAATGGAGATTGCGGGGTTCCGAGGTCGCCTGGATTTGAATGGATCAGCTGTGAAACTAGTAACCTGGTTGCCATGCATGCGCTGGGCAGCCCTCGTCATCCATACGAATCCTCCGGAATCGATCACCGTTAAGCCGGAGAACCTGGTCGCAATCGGCAGCCAGGACTGTGCAGTCTATGAGTCTCTGCGACGTCGAAGAAATAATTGGGAGCACGAGTTTCAAAGGCATGTGGAGCAGCGATACGCCGAGCAGAAGCGAATAGATGACAAGGAGAGGCGACAGCGAAGGGCCGATCTGCAGCGAAGTGATGAGGAGGAGAGGCGAAGAGATGAGGAGACGAGGCGCCAAGAGAGAATCCATCAAGTAAGAGAGGTGGCAGCCAGAGCTAAATCGACCAATCGCACAACTGATCTCACTCACGACGCTCTTGTGGGGGTGTGCCAATTCCTGAATCTGAGTCAGTTAGACCCGTTGCGTTTCGTGTGCAAAGCTTGGAGCGCTGCCGCTCGCGCTGCTGCACGTGATCCAACCTGGCAGCTGACCATGCTTTCTGCCAACGAGTTGAAGCGCTATAGCAATGCTCTGCCCGTCTCTCTCGCCATGCGGCAGCGCTGGGTGCATGTGAATCTACGAAAAGCCCGCCATACTCATACAGCGCAGGAAGCCAAGGCGGCGGGTTTGACGATGGGGCAGATGATTGCTGCTGGGTACTCTCCGCGTGCGTGCTTCGATGCAGGCTTCTAGCTTGAAGAGCAAGTCCGTGCACGGGGCAGGGCACCTCCGACTCATGCAGCGCAGGAGCCAAGGCAGCGGGATTCACAAGGATACGAATCGTTATTGAGAGCTGCTACTGGGCGCGCGTTGGTCCGCGCGAGGTCGGTGTTCGAACGGCTCGCGCGGGAGGCTATACGCTCCTGAGTCTTGTGGCTGGTGCACGACGATGCCGAAAGGTTGCTCAGGGTCGGGTCACTGCCGTGCCGACTCACAGCTGCCCTGCGATGAGCGTACTCAGACTGTCGGCGTTGATTCGGTTTGTCCCGACTGCCCGGGTCTGTGCCCGCGTTAATGCGGCTCGTTGCTGCCGTGTCGTGTGGCTGCGCCGCGGCGCGTGGCTGCGGAGCGCCACGCACCGGACCGCACGAGCCTGCGTGGTCGTGTGTACGCGGCGCGGCCGGGGGCGCTATCCCGGGCGTGGCGGCGGCCGAACGGCGACGCCAAGACGTCCCAACCGGGTGTCTCGTCGGTGTCACGGTGTGTGTGGTGCACATGTTTTTAACACATGTTTGTTCATCCCACACGCACAGACGCTACATTCCACCCCAGCCGAATCTCACACGCCAGGCGGCCAGGTCCGAGAAGAGCCTCTCCCGCCACGAGCTCAGAAGGCGAGCGCGGTACGCATCAGCAAGCATCGACTGCCCAGTGAGCACCTTGCCGGCGGGCTGGCGGCCGATGGGTTGCCGAGCTGCGAGGCGTCGCAGTACCGTCGCGAGCGCGAGCGACTCTGTCGGCGTCCATCGGTCATTCTCCACAATCCACGCGATCGTGCCAGCACTGCTTCGGTCGTCGGCGCCGTCCTCCACGCCCGCTCGGAACGGCGCGCGACGCAAGCCGAGGAAGTCCATCATGAGGCGCACGAGGCGTCGCATCATCTCATCTCCGCAATTGAGCAGCGCTGAGCGCTCGAGAACCCAGCCACACCGATCGTCGCGCCGGGACTGCACGGTCAGGAGGGCGGCCGCCCCCAACAGCACCGGTCCAACTGCCGGTTGAGCGCCCAACTCGGCGCTGAATCGTGCCAACTCGGCGCGCGCGAGAGAGAGGCTTGCGCACTCATCGTGAGGTGAGTGCCCTCGTGGGAACAGCTGCGTGTCGAGCAGCCGATTGCGGCGCTCATCAGCGCCCGCGTGGTGGCGCTTCCGAGCCGCATTCTGCGCGGCGAGCATTGTTTCGAAGCCTCGTAGCGACTCATCGCGTGTTGATCGCCACGCAGAAGGTAGTGAGCATGCGGTATTGGCACTGGCACCCGAAGGCAGTGAGCGTGCGGTATTGGCACTGGCACCCGCATTGGCATCGTCTCTGGAAAAGGCGTGTGCGCCGGCACCCATGTTGGCAATGGCGCAAGCACCGCCCTGCACACCAGTGGTGTCGATCCCGGAGCCAGCGCCTACCGGTACCGGGCTGCCTCCCCCTACCGGTACCGGGCTGGCTCCCGTGCGTAGATCGGACCCCGGTTGCTCCGTGTCGGGGCTTGCGGCGCCGCCCCGCAGCCGACGCCAGTTGGTTCCGCCGAATCTCTTGAGGACTAGTTCTGTGGGAAGTGCACACGAGCGGGCGCCTTCATCTGCCCAAGCAAGACGGCATCGCCACGCCGCCGCCGCCGCCTCCGCCACAGCAACGCCCCTCTCGGCCGCCCCAACCCCCTCGATGACCTCCTCGACGTGAGCCCTCACCTGATGAGGGGGGCAATCAGTCGTCATCAGGGTGAGGAGGGATGCAATAAGGAGGCAATCAGACGTCATCGGGGTGGCTCGTGGTGAGCCCTTACCCATCGGCGCCCGTGAGCGGCAGTGCGACATTGGAATTCGAGCAGCTCGCCGCGCGCGGGAGGAGCGCTGTCTGTGTCCGCACCGCGCTGCCCACCGCCGCTCAGCAGTGCGGTGATCACGGCGGTAGGCTCGTGAGCGGCGGCTACCCCAGCCGCCGCCATCGCCGCCATCTCGCCCGTCGCGCCTGCCGCCGCTGCCAGCGCCGTGGGCTTCAGGATGGAGAGCAGACAGCGCGGTGCACCGCCCGGTTTGCCGTGCACCGGCGCCTGAGCCACGAGGTCAAAGGCCGCTCTCAATCGCGCATCGTCCGTGAACGTCGCTGCGAACGCCTCTGTGGCGAGACATACAAAGGTGCTGGCGTGGGGCACTGAAGCGGCCAGCGCGCAGAGCAGATCGGTAAGGTAGCGAGCGTGCGGGATACGCTGCTCACGACCCCACGGCAGCGACGCCACCACCAAACCCACAGTCTTGGCCTGTTCCGTGGGCAGCGGCGTCGTGCAGTCGTGCTCCAGCGCCGTCGGTACACTCGCAACCTCCCAACCAAACTCCTGTGCCGCAAATGCCAGGTTGGCACGGGCGCCACGCACAGCCAGAGGGTTGAGGTCGCACCCCACCGCCCTTAGCCCACGCAGCCGCGCCGCGCAGAGGACCGTGCCAGAGCCGCAGCAAGGGTCGAGCAGCACGGGTGGCAGCACGCCGGCGCTAGTAGTGGTGGTGGTGCGGCCAGTGGAGGCAGCGTGGTGCTGCAGCGCGAGCGAGACGGCGAGGAGCGCCAGCTCAGGGTCGGTCGCCGCCGAGAAGCTATACGGGCGGCTCGTCCACGCTGACAGCCGCCGTTGCTGCCGCTGCTGCTGCTGTGAGGCTGCCGAACCCACATTGCGGCAGAGGTACCAGAGCCGGCGCGTCCGCACGAGCACGAGCTCTAACGCGTTGTCCGTGTCACCACGCCGAGCCGCGGGCTCGCCGGGCAAGTATCGAGCCACGCCACACAGGCACTCGTGGGCGCGCGGACCAATGTCGTCTGCTGCAAACGACTCGTAGCGCAGCGTCCAGGGTTGCTCAAGCACAGCCGGCCGACTTGGCGAGTCGAGCTCTGCCAGTAGCTTGCCATACGAAGATGCGCGTGCTATCGGCTCGAGCACGTGCATAGCGCTCTCAGCAAGGACAAGGGCCTTGGAGCTACTCTGCTGATGCTTGGCGACGTACAATCGTGAACCGATGCGCGTTGCGTCGGGGCTCAGTTCCATGTGATGCAGGTCGCGATAGCGGCGAGTTGGCGGCGTTATCACGAGCAGCGTTATCACTGGCGGAGCGAGCAGCAGCGTCGCCACATATCGAAGTCGCATCAATAGGCAGCGTGCGCGAGCCTGTCAAGCCACAAGGCCATGCTCTTTTGCTCGCGATCGTGTGCGTGAATTATGCCGTGAAGCCCGATACGGC
>Ga0164295_10004908_pt1 | contig 10615 bp, 9 predicted proteins | sample GEODES006metaG_FD_111798 | JGI IMG/M metagenome (GOLD analysis project Ga0164295, IMG submission 111798) | Oligotrophic lake water microbial communities from Sparkling Lake, Wisconsin, USA - GEODES006 metaG | ecosystem: Environmental > Aquatic > Freshwater > Lake | place: USA: Sparkling Lake...
ACCGCTGATGAAATTGCCGGGCTGCCGAAGAAGCCCTTCTTCAACCGCGAGGCGACGTATGTCGCCTTCGACGGCGACTTCAAGAGCTTCGGTGCCGAGGAGGCTAGAACCGGCTACCGCCTGTTGGGCTTGATTCACTCGACCGAGCAGGCCACGATCTTTGTGAAGCTCACCGGACCCAAGGCGCTGGTGGAGCAGAATACGGCTGCATTTGAAGCCTTCTGCCAGTCAATCAAGCCCAACGTGCCGAAGCCCTGACCGGTTTCTGCCGGCTGTGTCCTTAACTTTTTCTCCATTCCCCCGTGTCTGCTTCCTCACCATCCCCCCTGGCGCGTGCCATCACCTTCTTGTCATCCTTCGGCCTTGCCGCAGTCACGCTGTCGCTGCTGCTGCTGATCACCTTTCTCGGCACGCTTGAGCAGGCGGAGTATGGCTTGGTCGCGAGCCAGGCGCGCTACTTCGAATCGTTCGTGGTGGACCGCATTGACATCGGCGCATGCTGGCGGGCTCTGGCCCTGAATGTTTACTGGGACATCGGCAATCTGACGCTGCCGCTGCCCATTGTGCCGGGCGGCTACACCTTGATGGCGGTGCTGTTCGTGAACATGTTCATCGGCGGCGTGATCCGCATCCGCAAGTCGCCCAAGACAATCGGCGTCATCATTTCGCACTTTGCCATTCTGTTCATGATCGCGGCCGGCGCGGTGAGTTATCACTTCGCGCTGGAGGGCAACTTGAACCTGCGCGAGGGCCAGACCAGTGACGAGTTCCTGAGCTTCCACGATCGCGTGATCGAGATCGAAAAGGTGCAGACCGATGAGAAGGCCCCGCGCTCGGCCTTGGTGATTGATCAGTCGCAATACACGGACCTGTCCGATGGCAAGGGGCGCACCTTCACGCACGCGAGCCTTCCGTTTGACGTGATGATTACCGGCTGGAAGCGCAACGCCCAGCCCCGGCGCGACCGCGATGGCACGCGCAGTGACGCGGTCGATGGCTACTTCATCCAGGAGATGAGCATGCTGGATGAATCCGGTGCGGCGCTGCCGGACGAGCAGTTTGCCAGCGCCTGCCTCGCGATTGTGAAGGACAAGAAGACCGGGGCCGAGCAGAAGGGCATTCTGTGGGAGTTCGCCGCAGCGCCCTGGACCGTGACCGTTGGCAGCGACAAGTTTTTGATATCGCTGGCGCACCGTGCCTACAAGCTGCCGTTTGCCATCCGCCTGGACAAGACCGAGCAGGAAAAGCATCCTGGCACGGAGCGCGCGCGCCGCTTCACCAGCTGGGTGACCAAGATCACCGGCACGCATGAGGAGAAACGCGTGATCACCATGAACGAGCCCGTGCGCAGCGAGGGCTATGCGGTCTTCCAGCAGACCTTCGATGACGGCACCCGCAGCAGCAGCGGTATCAAGAGCAGCGGTTTCCAGATCGTGGAAAATCCGTCGGATCACTGGCCGCTGATCTCCTGCATCATTGTCGCCGAAGGGCTGCTGCTTCACTTCCTGATGATGCTTGCTCGATTCATCAAGGTGGAGCCGTGGAAGTTCTCCATCGGAATCATCGTCGCCTTCAACGCCGCTTTCGCCCTCGCGATGTGGAAGCTGCTGTAAGCCATCACCCCTCGCCGCTTGAAAGCCATGAAACCCCTTCGCCTCGCCTTCGCTGTTTTGTTCGCCGCCTGCGGCTGTGCCACGGCCGCTGAACTGCCATCCCTTGACCTGCTTCGTGACAAGGAAGTGCTGGAGACCTTTGCCTCGATCCCGGTGCAGGAGTCTGGCCGCATTAAGCCCCTGGAAAACGTGGCCAGCTACCGCTTGCTCCGCTTCCGCGCGCAGCGCAGCCTCTGGCTCACGGACAATGGCGAGCGTGGCGGCAAGCCGCTGGTGGACCCGGCGACCCAGAAGCCGATCGAGAAGGAGCCGGGCAAGCCATTGAGGCTCAGCGCCATGGAGTGGCTGCTGATGAGCTGGTTTCGCCCCGACATCGCGAGAACCGCGCCACTGTTCAAGGTCGACAACTCGTCGGCGATCAGCGAGCTGGGCCTGCAGGCGAAAGCCAAGCGCGATCAATACACCTTCGCGGAGGTCGAGCCAGCGCGTCAGCTGCTGATGGAGAAGATGAGCGAGTATCGCGAGATCCCATCGCGCAAGCAGACCCCCGAGCAGCGCATGATTGTGCAACTTGCCTCAAACTTTTTGGATTACGAGATGATCACCGGGCACTTCGATTTCATCCGTTCGCCCGTGGGAGACAAGGCGGACACTCTGCCGCCCGGCATTGAGAAGCCAGTCCGCCTGTCGAAAAGCCTCAACGCTCTGGCCAATGCCGTGCGCACCAGTGGCGGACCGCCCATGCAGATCCCCTGGTTCCGGGATTTTGGCAAAGCGGCTCTGGGTGCGATGATGAGCGGCAACCCCGAGCAGCAGTTGCGCATCTTCCCGCCGGGACCGCAGGTCAACGAGGTGTGGCATGGCCCAGGCGAGACCATCTTCAACGCGATCAACGGTGAGAAAGAGGTGGATGCCGAGCAGCTCGCTTGGCTGGCCGAGTATGAGGACTTGTATCTGGCCCTGCCAGACCCGGTGAAATTCAAGAGCGCCGCCTCGGCCTTGCTCGCCAAGATTCAAGCTGCGGCGAAGGCCCGTGGCGAGGCGCAATTCATCGCGTTAGAGCGCCAGTCGATGAAAGCGGACTACTTCTTCTACTCGCAGTGGATCTTTTTGCTCGGCTTCGTCGTGGTGGCGCTGACCTGGATCGCGCCTGGATCGCGCCTGGAGAAGATGACCCGTTTTGCCGCCTGGTTCCTGCTGGCTGCGGCTACCACCTACGCGGTGGTGGGCGTGACGGTTCGCTGCATCATCATGCAGCGCCCGCCGATCACGACGCTTTACGAAACGATTCTCTTCATCGGTGCCTCGGTGGCCTTGTTTGGTTTGATCACCGAATGGATCACCAAGCGCGGCCTGGGCCTGCTGGTGGCGGCGGTGGGCGGCACGGCCTGCATGTTCCTGGCGATTCAGTTCGAGGCTTCGGAGGCCACGGACACCCTGCAGCAGCTGCAGGCCGTGTTGATCACGAACTTCTGGCTGTCCACTCACGTGCCGTTGATCAACCTGGGATACGCGGCCTGCATGGTGTCGGCGCTGATTTCGATGATCTACTTTGTGCAGCGTCTGATTGGACGCATCGGTGCCAAGTCTGATGAGGGCCGCTTCCTCACACGTGTGTCCTACGGCTTCATCGCGGCGGGCTTGTTTTTGTCGCTGGTGGGCACGGTGCTGGGCGGCATCTGGGCGAACTACAGCTGGGGGCGTTTCTGGGGCTGGGACCCGAAAGAAAACGGCGCGCTCATGATCGTGCTGATGTGCCTGGTCATCCTGCACGCCCGCCTCGGCGGTTACATCCGCGAGGTCGGCCTGCACTGCTGCAATCTGATCCTGGGCTGCATCGTGATCTTCTCCTGGTTTGGCGTGAATCAGCTGGGCGTGGGGCTCCATGCCTATGGCTTCACCGACGGCACTTGGCCGAAGATCTACGGCTTCTGGCTCAGCCAGGGGCTTCTGCTGCTGGTGGGTCTGTGGTTCGCTTGGAAGGACCGCAAAGTCGCCCGTGACAATGCCGAAGACTGAGCCGCAGTGCCCTACTTCATGCCGACCTGGACATAAACCAGGTAGCTGAACATGGCTTCCAGGCCTTTGAATTCTTTGAACTTCACGAAGTCCTCGCTCAAGCCCACACGCTTCATCAGCTCGGGATTGCGCTTGGTGCTCTCGGTCAAACCGGCGAAGTAGATGAAGACCGGTCGGCCTTCCTGCTGGCCACGCAAGAGGAGGGCGTCCACGTCCTCGGGCTTGGCCAGCAAGTTCACATCCTTGTCGTAGCTCTGCGCCTGGCGGTCGCTCACTCCGAACGTGCCGGTCAGGGCCTCCGGCTTCTTTTCATAGATGGCCTGGACGGTTTCGCGGATCGGCTGGCGGGCATGGTCCACATACATCTGGCGCGGCTTTTGGGTGGCCAGCCCATACGCGCCCACCAGCATCATCACCATCAGCAGCGGCAGCACGCGGAAACGCACGGCCGACAAGGCACAAGCCAGCACCAGCGGAATGAGCAGATAGATGTAATAGGAAGCGAGATTCGGATGATGCTGCACCGAGGCGTGCCAGAAAGACAGGCCTCCCGCGAGCGCTGGCGCAAGCACGGCCACGCGTCCCGCGACGTTTTCAAACAGCGCGGCAAAGAAGCCCAGGCCGCCGAGCAGCAGCAAGATCCAGCCGACCACGCTGATGCCGTGCAGGTTGGCGAAGTTCATCTGCTCCCAACTGGTGCCGAGGTGTGAGCCCGTTTCCGGGTTGGCTGGCAGGATGCCCGCTGCGAGGTGCGTGGACACATCCATCAGCGAACCAAAATTCGCTGGCAGGCGCGCCGAATTGTCATGCGCCATGAAGCCGAGCAACTGCGGAACGGACGGCAGTGTCCACACCAGCACGGGAATGGCGGCAAGCAATCCGAAGGCCACGAGCGAGGCCAGTTGCTGGAAGCGACGGCGAACCAGGCATTCGATCATCACGATCACGTTTAAAGCGACGGCGACGTAGATCGACCCTGCAAAGCTCAACAGGAACCCCGCCTGACCGACGGCGAACATGACCCAGGCCCCAGGGCGATGATGTCGCAACGCGCGGATCAGGCCCAGCAGGGCGAGACAGATGAAGAACAGGCAGAGCGAGTAGCCTTTCGCCTCCGCTGCGTAGCGCACGTGCCACGGGTGCAAGGCCAGGAACCAGGCCGCGCCCACGCCCACCCAAGGCAGACCAAACTCCCAGCCGATGAAGGCCAGCAACGCCAGGGTCAGCACCCCAGCGATCAGCGACGGAAGGCGCAGGGCCTTTTCATCAAAGTCCCCTGGCTCCTTGTCCTTGCCCAGCCCTCGCCACGCATCGAGCGAGAGACGGCTCAGCGCCGAGTGCAGCAGGTGGTTGTTGCCGTTGTGATTCTCGAACAGCGTGTCCGTCCACTCGACGGGCTCGAACTCCTTCTTGCCGTCTTTCTGCACCTCCCAGCTGCCGAGCGCGAAGCGGCGCATGGCATACTCCTCGTCATTCCACAGGCTGTGCCCGGTGGCGGGCACACGGAACCAAGCACCCGCAGCCATGGCGGCGATCACCAGCAGGTAGAACAGCGGCTTGGTGGACAGCAGGCGGGCAAAGCCGGTGTCGCCCGCGTTTTCAGAGTCGGCCTCCTCCTCCAGAATCTCCGGCAGCATCAGCGAATGCTCGCCCTGAGGCATCCACCAGCGGGTGGTCAGCAGCAGGAGGAAAGACGCGCCAGCAGCGAAGGCCGCTCCATACCACAGGCCGATGGTGGCATGCTCCTTGGCGCGCAGCAGTTTGGGGTGGTCGATCTCGCTCTTCAGCCAGGGCGCGAAACCGGTCAGCGCCTTGGGGTTCTCCAGGTCCGGGGCCTCTTTTTCAATGCGTTGCAGCACGCTTTTGCTCCAGGGCATGGGACCGGAGGCGAGCTTCACAAACGAGCCGATGAACACGGCTAGCAGCAGGAACTGCAGCACGCGCAGGGTGATTTGGCGGCGGCGCACCACGTCTTCGGCTTCCACATGGATGATGTCACGGCGGTAGAACATGGCGGGAGAGTGGGTGGGTTCGGGTTGAGCGACAGCCATATTTTGCGCAGGCTGACCTTCAAAGGTCAAACTCCCATTTTTTGCTGGGCATCGGCATCGCCCCGCCTATCAGGTGTTCCCCTGATATGAACACCCCGACCTGGGACACTACTTTTCGTGAGCTTTTTGAGCGCTGTGCCGCTCTGCACCGCTCGGGCAAGACCGACGCCTCCGCTTGGTTTGCTGCGGCTGATCAAACCTTCCTTCGCAGCATTGGCTACACCGGCCAGGAGTTCTTTGATTTTGTGGACGATCACTGCCGCTATGGCGAGCCAAGCCTGGAGACCGCGCTTCTGGTCGCCGCTGTGCGCCGCGATTATTTGACTGTGATGCAGAAAGGCCAGACCAGCAGCAAGACGGTGCCGCCCTCGGACCTGCCTGCCAAGACAGCGGCGGTGGACGGTATCGTGTGGCTGCCACGCCTGATCGCCAAGGCCCGCGCCAAGCTGCGGGGTGAGATGGACCCGGACACCATGTATGGCTGCGGCGGCGACCGCGCCTTCTTCCGCGAGCACAACATTCATCCCGCTGATTTGCTGCGCGTGGCCTGGGCGGCGGGGGACGACGATCAGAAGATCATCGACTATGTCAAATCAGCCGGTGCCAAGGCATGAGCAACCGCCGCCAATCCAGCGCGCACCTTGTTCAAGAGGAAGGTTGTGTTTTGAACATTGAAGTCCTAAACTTATTCATGAAATCCCCGGCGGGTCACGCCCGGGATGGACATCCAACCAGCAACTAAACGATCATGGCGGAGCAACCAGTGGTGCAGATCGGCAATGTGCGAGTGGACGGGGTGCAGCCTTTTTTCATCCTCGGCCCGTGCGTGATTGAGAGCGAGGAATTTGTCTGGGACATGGCGCGCCGCATCCAGGCGATCGCCGCGCCTTTGGGCCTGCGCTGGCTGTTCAAGGCCTCGTATGACAAGGCCAACCGCAGCGCCATCAGCAGCTACCGGGGCATGGATTGCGCCACTGGCTGCCGCATTCTTGGTGATATTGGCGAGGAGTTGGGCGTGCCCGTGACCACGGACGTTCACACGGCTGAGGAAGCCGAGATTGCTGCCGAGCACATCGACCTGCTGCAAATCCCCGCTTTCCTCTGTCGGCAAACCGATCTCATCGTCGCGGCTGGCCAGACCGGCCGCGCCGTCAATGTGAAGAAAGGCCAGTTCCTCGCGCCTTGGGACGTGAAGAACATCGGGGACAAGCTGCTGAGTGTCGGCTGCACCCAGTTCCTGTTCACCGAGCGTGGCACGACCTTTGGCTACAACAACCTCGTCGCCGACATGCGCAGTCTCTACTGGATGCGTGAACTCGGCTACCGCGTGATCTTTGATGCCACGCACTCCGTGCAGCGCCCTGGCGGCATGGGCTCCACTACCGGCGGCGATGGCGTGCTCGCGCCCGTGCTGGCGCGTGCGGCGGTGGCCACGGGTGTTGATGGTGTCTTCATCGAAACCCACATCGACCCTAGCAAGGCCTTCTCCGACGGGCCGAATCAGATCCCGCTGGCCGATCTCCCGGCGCTGCTGGCCAAGCTGTTGAAACTTCATGCCCTGGTCCATGAGAACACTTAACCTCCTGCTCATTGCCCTGGTGCTCGCCGCGCCTGCCTTCGCCCTGGCTGAGGACAAGCCCAAGTCCTCCAGCAAGGGCAAGAACGGCACCAGCACCGGCAAAGCGAAAGGCAAGGAGGAAGAGGTCATCGTCACCAGCACGGGCTTTGACACCATCGGCAGCATGATCCCAGAGGGCATCAAGAACCTGAAGGTGCGCATCCCTGGTTTCGATGCCGGGCGCAACACGTCGCTCATCGTCGCCAAGTCCATGACCCGGGTGAACCCGCAGGAAATCTTCGCCGAGGACATGACCATCCATTTGTATCATGAGCAGGAGAAGGACAACGTTCGCGTGGACCTGCGCACCGGCACCTACCACATGGACACGAAGCTGCTCACGAGCAAGGAACGCAGCAAGGTCACGCGCAGCGACTTTCAGATCGAGGGGGATACAATGGTGTTCGACACCACCACATCCCAGGGCAAGATGGCTGGCCGCGTGCACATGATCATCTACGACAGCGGCAGCCTGGCCCCCAAGCCTGCCTCACCTGCCGCCGCCCCGAAGCCGACCACTCCTGACACCGCCCCAGCCGAACCCCAGACCAAGTGACATGAACAAAGCCGCCACTCTCAGCGCAGTCGTCCTGCTGAATCTGGGCCTTACCAGCGCCCAGCAGGCCCCGCAGCCTGCTGCCGACGCCCCGCCAGCCGTTCCGGCCCCAGCCGCGCCCAAGCCCATTGCCCCCGCGCCGCTGGACAAGCCCAAGGCCAAGAGCCTGCAAATCACGGACATCCACGCGGATGCTAATGACTTCGATCCGAAGAACTCGATCTTCATCTTCAGCGGCAATGTCGATGTGAAGAACCCCAGCTTCCATCTCACCACCGACGGCACCTTCGAGGTGAAGATGAAGAAGGAGGACAAGAAAGCCAAGGCACCAGAACCCGAAGCCAAGCCTGCGCCCACGCCTGGCACCAAGCCAGAGGCCAAATCCCTGGTCGAAGCACCCGTGAGCACGCCAGAAAAACCAGGGGCCGCCCCCGCTAAGGAGGAGAACAACATCGAAAGCGCCGTGGCCCGGGGCAAGATGGTCACCATCGAAAAGATGGGTGATGACGGCAAGATGAAGGTCGGCCAGAGCCGTTACGCTCACTACGACGGTGCCACCGGTGACATGACCCTGCGCGACTGGCCCCAGGTCAGCGACGGTGAGAACATGATCATCGCCATCGAAGCCAGCACCGTTATGGTGCTGACGGCTGACGGCAAGCTTCGCACCATGGGTGGCCGCACCGAGACACGCATCATCCAGTCCGACGGCAAAGGCGGCACCAAGACCACCAAGAGCGGCGGCATGTCCATTCCCACTCCGCGCCCCGCGCAGTAAGCTCCTCCCTCCCGACCTGCATGGCCAAGAAAAAATCATTTCAGAAGAGTGCCGCTCCGGTGGACATGCCGACCCCCGCACCGCAAGGGCGCATGTGGGATGAGCCCGCCGCTGGCTCCACATCGCCACCAAGCGCGGCCAGCCACGGCGGCAATGGCCCGGGGCGTGGCGGCGATAACCTGCTCTACACACGCGGCTTGAAGAAGGTCTATGACGGCCGCGCGGTCGTGAACGGCGTGGACATCGAAGTGAAGCCCGGCGAAATCGTCGGCCTGCTCGGCCCGAATGGCGCGGGCAAGACCACGTCTTTCTACATGATCGTCGGCCTAGTGCAGCCCAACGGCGGTCAGGTCATGTTCGAGGGCAACGACGTCACCAACCAGCCCATGTATGTGCGCGCCCGCCTCGGCATGGGCTACCTGCCGCAGGAGGAGTCCATCTTCCGCCGCCTCACCGTGCGCGAGAACATCCTCGCCGTCATGGAGACCCAGAGCTTCACCAAGCAGGAGCGCGAGGAGCAGAGCCAGGCTTTGATGGAAAAATTCGGCATCGACCACGTGGCCGACAATCTCGCCATCACCCTGTCCGGTGGTGAAAAACGCCGCCTCACCATCGCGCGTTCGCTGGTCACCGAGCCCAAGCTGCTCATGCTCGACGAACCCTTCAGCGGCGTCGACCCCATCGCTGTCAGCGAGATTCAGGAAATCATCCGCATGTTGCGCCGTGCCGGGCTCGCTATTCTCATCACCGATCACAACGTGAGAGAAACGCTCAGCATCGTCGATCGCGCGTATCTTATCTATGAAGGCCAGGTCAAGCGCCACGGTTCGCAGGACTTCCTCGTGAATGACCCTGTGGCCCGCCAGCTCTATCTCGGCCAGGACTTCAAGATGTAAGCATTCAACCGCCGGGCGACCGGCACTCAGAGACAAAACAACCAAAGCGGTAAGGAAACCGAGGAAAAGGAGACAAACGCCATGCAAGTGCACAACGTAAACCTGCCCATCACAGTGACGGGACGTCACGTGGAAGTCACCCAGGCCATGCGCGACTACGCGCAGAAGAAGCTCGAGGGCCTGCATCTTGATTACCCGCGCATCATCGATGCGAAGGTCATCTTGGATGTGCAGTCCCATCACAACCAGCAGAAGGCCGAAATCATCCTGCACTGCGCCAACCACATCGTCATCGAAGTCGACAGCACCACCGGTGATATCTACTCCGCCATCGACGAGTCGATCTCGAAGCTCACGCGCCGCATGCGCAAGTTCAAGACCCGCATGCTAAAGAGCCACCGCCCGCGCAAGGGCAGCATCAAGCACCTGGAAGAGCACATCTACAACGAGGAGCACCTGGTCGACAACGACGAGGAGCACGTGGAGCCCGCCTACTTGCACAAGGAGCAATACAAGATTCGTCCGCTTTATCCTGATGAAGCCCTTGTCGACGCCGCCATGAGCGACCGCAACTTCGTCGTCTTCCACAACCAGCGCACCCACAAACTCGCCATCATGTATCGCCGCAAAGACGGTGAATACGGCCTGATCGAGCCCGAGATCGGTGTGAACGGCAACGGCACCAACGGGCACTGAGCCTGTTCGTTATAGCATCCCACCCCGCCCGTTGCCGGTTCATCCGGCAGCGGGCTTTTTGTTGCTGCGAATAATGGCAGTTTGACTTCGTGTGTCATTTACACTTTAATAGTGTATGCCTCACACTTACCAATACGCGCGCGCGGCTTTGACCGTTGATTGCGTTGTCTTCGGTTTCGATGACGGTGACTTGCAGGTGCTGCTGATCCGTCGCGGATTGCCGCCCTTCAAAGACAAGTGGGCGCTACCCGGCGGTTTCGTCCGGGTCGAGGAGACGCTTGATAACGCCGCCCGCCGCGAGCTTGCGGAGGAAACCGGCCTGAGGGAGGTCTTCCTGGAGCAGCTCTACACCTTCGGCACCGTGAGGCGCGACCCGCGCGAGCGCGTC
>Ga0164295_10004910_pt1 | contig 10614 bp, 8 predicted proteins | sample GEODES006metaG_FD_111798 | JGI IMG/M metagenome (GOLD analysis project Ga0164295, IMG submission 111798) | Oligotrophic lake water microbial communities from Sparkling Lake, Wisconsin, USA - GEODES006 metaG | ecosystem: Environmental > Aquatic > Freshwater > Lake | place: USA: Sparkling Lake...
ACAAATAATTTAACCAATTTTACCAGTCGGGCGGGGGCTATGAATTCCAACGCCTACGTGACTAATATCGCCGCTAACATCGTCGATTACGCTGACATCAACTCCACCCCGACAACAGACAGCGTCAACAATCCAACCTACCTCGGGATTGAAAACATCCCTTGGCCCAACGAGCTTTTTGACTCCTTACAAATAAAGAATTATGTAAACAACACAGCTCCTGCACTTCCCGAACTTCGCCTTCAGCTAAAAGATTTTGTGGAGGTATGGAATATGGGGAACAAGACCATCCCAAGAGGAACGACGATCTCAATTTATAATAATTATGATATGGAGATAGTCCTTACCAACACCCTTCTTAAAGTAACAAACGGAGCGCCACCGCCTTTCTTCAGAATAAATCTAAAGAACACTACGGAATGGGACGGCACTAACCGCATAGCCAATTGGACCCGTTATCGCGATTTTACAACGCTTACAAACATTCCTCCAAACGGCTATGCTGTTCTGGAAGATACAGTTCCAGGCCAAGCACATTTTATCCTTTGCGCAACTATTACAAATACTAACTGGGTCGTTGGAGGGAAATCTCCGGCACAAAATCCTACAAATTTGGCTTGGTGCGTATATTCACCAACAAATTACCGAACTACCAACATGACCTACATAGCCCGATTGGGAAGTGGTTCGACAGGTCAGGTAATTCAGGCCTCTCTCGGTGGTCGTTGTATCATTCAACACACTGCCGCCGACAAAAAATCTATGACGAATGATTTTATCTTTTGCAATAACATTGGCTTCGCATCACAAACTGGGATTAACGGCACTCCCGCTCATTCGGGTGGAGATCCGCGTGCTCAACTATTCCTTTCCGGAACTCTTTATGATCAGAACTACACAAATCAATATGCCACTCCAGGAGGCAGAAACCGAACTCTCTACTTCCTGCCAGGAGGCAAGAGTCCGACCAAATATCCTGAAAGCGAAGTAAATCCCGCTACGTTATGGCCGGATAACGGCCATATCCCCAACGGCACCAACAGCGACGTGGGTGGAAATCCTACAAACTTCACTTCACCCCTTACTTATAACACGAATTTCGGCGTTACGAGCCCCATAGTGAACAACTATGTCATGGTAAGAAATGACTCGGGTGGTTTCACCAATATTTTCGAACTCGGCAACATCTACGATCCCATGCAGTGGTCGGATTCATCCACCTCAGTTGCTAGTCAGCCGGGACTTTGGACGAACCTAACCTTTGCAGCCACCCCCGATTCACGTTTTGGCGGTCGAAATACTCTTCGTATTGGTCGCCCGGAATTTACCCGCTTTGCCTTCACCAATCTTCCCGGGGCGCCGTTTGCAACCCCCAATATGATGACCTCCGCAGCCGCCCTCCTCGATCTCTTTTGCACCACCAACGCGCAGAAATATGATGAAAGTGGTCTGGTCAACCTGAACACCGCCCCTGCGCCGGTTTTGCGGGCTCTCGCAGCCAGCGTCGGCTGGAACAAGGATCCGGCCCAACTCCCAACTACAGTTCGCGCTTTGCCCAACGGGATGGCCGAGGCCTTCGCCCAAGGCGTCATGCGCTTCCGCGCTAAATATCCGTTTTACTCTCCCAGTCAGCTCGCGTTCATCGGAACCGATCCCACCTGGCCCAATACCACAAACTGGCCCAACAATGCGGTCTTTGGAAATACCAACAAAATCTCTCTCGTGACCAATTCGGTCAACTCGTTGACAAACACCTCGCTCGGCGTCACCGAGTGGAACGATCAGGCCGCGGAAGAATGGTTTTCAAAAATCTATGGCTTGTCGACGACCCAGAGTCGCAATTTCCGTTGCTACGTCATCGCCCAACTCGTGAATTCGAACAAGATTCCCGTCGGCCCTCTCGTCCGGAAATATTACGATATAGTAATCCGCATAAGTACCAGTAAAACGAATTCGACATCCGTTCCCCCAGTTGACGGATCAACCTTTAATATTTACGAGGCCCCCTATTAGCCCTCGGTTTAAGCGGAGCGCTGGAGTGATTTGCGGTGGCCAAAAAACGTGAGTTTTGCCATCGACACAGGCTTCCTCGTGAAGAGTGATTTCGTAATGAAAAATGTATTCAAAACTGCTCAAATAGGCCTCTTTTCCCTGATCCGGAGAACCATTCCCCTTCTTCTCCTCCTCGCTTCCAGTCTTGCACCCGCTCAGGAATTTCCAAAAAGCGCCTTGGGGGTTCTGAATCTGGTCCCACGCCCGACGATCATCAAAATATCCCTCGGAAGCAATCTCCTCACACCGGGCGACGAGGAAATCAATCCGGGCTTCTACACCGGCATGATGCCCCTTTGCGCCCGGCAAATGAAACCCTCAAGGCCGAAGCGGCCGGCTACCAGTCTGCCGAACTCAAGCCGTTCCTAAAGGCACCCGAAACACCCGTGATCATCCTTCAGGAAAATCCGCCAAAAACACTGAAACTGACCGTCGTTCCCAACGCCAAGGAAAGAAGCCCTGCCTTTTTTGATGCCGTCAATCTCACCTCCCAGGAATCCCTGCAGATTCAGGCAAATGGAAAGCCGGCCTCTCTCCCGAACAACAAAAGGACCCGGCTGACCAAGGATAAAAAGTTCTCTTTCACCATCGCCGGCAAACCCGAAAAAACAATCGATCCAGAAGATCCGAGCGGCTTTTTGCTCATTTTTTACACCCGCCCTGACGGAACGGTGGACTGCGCCGTTACGCTCGACAATTTATTATAAAAGCAGTTTGGCCGTTTGTGCCAAAGATTGGGCGCCATAGACTTCCGTCTCTCGGTGACCGCCTAAAATCAGGTTGATGCCCAGTTCCTTGGCCTTCACCTCCGTCGGATAGTCCCCCTCCCCCGTGATCAGCGTGTCCAAGCCCTCCTTCACGACCTGATCCAAATCCCCAAATCCCCCCGTCACAATTCCAATCCTCCGACAAACTTCCGGACCATGGCCTAACACCACCGCTTTTCTTCCCGTTGTTCCACTCAACCGTTTCGTGAGATCCCTCAACCTCAACCTGACCCCTTCCAACTTCCACCCGATGGTTCTTCCCATGGCCAGACCGAACGGCTTGTGCTTCGAATTTCCCAATCCCAACGCCCGCAACAACCCGATCGAATTCCCCAACTCCGGATGTGCATCCAGTGGCAGATGGGCCGAATAGATCGCCACGCCCATTTTCTTCGCCAAACGAATTCGCTTCGCTCGGATCTTCCGGTCCAAAACAGAACTCCCCCAAAACAGTCCATGGTGCACGATCAGGAAATCCACCTTCTTTTTCCCCGCCTTTCGAATCGATTCCACATCCGCATCCACCGCCCACTCGATCTTTTTCACAATCCGGTTGTGTGACACCTGTAGACCGTTGTTTGCCCCCGGATAGTCCCGAAACTTTTTCGCCTCCAAAATCCGGTCACACTCCTTAGCCAGCTCTTTTGCCTTCATCCCACTTTCATACCCCGTCATCCCATCCAACGCATCGCCAATCTTAAACTTCAACCGAAACCTGAACCTGGACTAATGTCTTTTCATGAATCCGGCGATCGTCCTAGAACATTCCTCTTTTCTGATCGTCGACAAACCGGCCGGTTGGCTTGTTCACCCCACCCGACCCGACGGGACCTTCACCCTCATCGACTGGCTTCGTGACCAGTATCCCGATGAGTTTCTTTCTCTTGTTAGCCGACTCGATCGCGAAACCAGCGGCCTTATCCTAGTGGCACGGGGCAAGGAATACGCCTCCCTCTTCGGGAAAATGCAGCAACGCCGGGAGATTCAGAAAAGCTACCTCGCCCTCGTCCATGGTCACCCACCCCAATCCGGGCTGATCGATCAGCCCCTCGACCGCCTCGGTAAACATCAACCCAGCCGTATCTACGTCCGACAAGCCGTTATCCCTGGGACTTATCCTGCCAAGACCGAGTTCATAACCCTCGAAACACGAACCCACCCCAAATTCGGGGAGATAAGCCTCGTGGAAGCTTCCCCTAAGACCGGCCGACTCCACCAAATCCGTGCCCACTTCGAATTTATTGGTTTTCCAGTCCTAAATGACAAGATTTATGGACAAAAAGACGAAGTTTTCATAGGCTATATCGATAAAGATACTGATAATAGGCCTAAAATGGCCCGCCACAGCCTTCACTCATCGAAATTATCCTTTGTTTTAGGATCAGAGGCGATTTCTCAGAAAATAGGGCTTCCTGAGGACTTGGCTGAAATTTGGGATGCTTCCACTTCGGTAGGGGCGGTTGTCCCCATCCGCCCGTGCTAATCGATTAAATTGCACTGCGGGCAGGCCCGGTCCGCCCTACCAAGTATGAAGTTTATGTTTGAGCTCTAAACCCGAACGCTTATGAAATCGGCCATGGCTTCTCCAATTTACCGACTCCCTCCCTTCCGGGTCGACAGGGTCATGTTGGCCACAGCCGAAACAATCGACTGGGGAATTAAGCTCCTCGGCATCCCCCCTCTCTGGAAAGAAACCCAAGGCCAAGGCATCAAGGTGGGCGTCCTCGATACCGGCATCGCCCTCGAGCATCCCGACCTTCAGCCCGCTCTACTCGAGGCCCGCGATTTCACCCGCAGTCCTTCTGCCGCCTACGACGCGCAAGGTCACGGGACTCATGTCTCCGGCATCATCGCCGCACGCCGCAACGCCCACGGAATCATCGGAGTCGCCCCTGAAGCAAAAATCATCATGGCCAAAGTGCTCAACGACGAGGGTGCCGGCACTTCGCAGGATATCGTAGCCGGCATACGCTGGGCCATCGAAGCCGGGGCCGACATCCTCTCCATGAGCCTGGGCAGCCCCGAACCCGATGAAGAGATTCACCAAGCCCTCCTTCACGCCATCTCCAGGGGCATCTTCGTCATCACGGCCGCCGGCAACGAGGGCCCCGAGCTCGACACCGTGGGTTATCCAGCAGGATTCCCAGAGATGGTGGCCGTCGGTTCGATCGACCGACAAAAGAAACTCTCGCGTTTTTCCTCCCGAGGCAGACAGGTCGACGTTGTGGCCCCAGGAGACCAGATCACTTCCTGCTATCCTCCCCGCGGGTACGCGGTCCTAAGTGGCACTTCCATGGCCACTCCGTTCGTCTCCGGCGTGGTTGCCCTCGCCTTGGCCAAACACCGCAAGATGGGAGGAAAAACACCTCTACGCACGCAGCAGGATCTGATCGAACACTTGTGCCGTACCTCCGCCGATGCCGGCTCGCCCGGGTTCGACCCTCTCTATGGATGCGGAATTCTGAATCCGGCAAAACTGATCAAAGGATAGGTGACATTTGGTAGGGGCGATTGTCCCAACCGCCCGTGTTGAACATCCAACCTCTCAGCACGGCTCGTTAGGGATAACGAGCCCTACCTAGTTACAAAATTCAGCTTTGTTGTGTTGGTTGCTGAATCTGGACTCCTTGCAATGGAATCCGGGAAACGATCTTTCCATCATAAAGGACATCCAACGAATACTGACCGGGAGATGGCAACCGCAACCCTGCAATGTTGAAAATAAAGTTCTGACTCCAGAAAAACGCTTGGGCCGGGGGTTCCCCCATGGTGAACTCAATTTTGGGGCCTCCATCCGGCAGAATTTTTTTTCCGTCCGAATCAATGAAGGAGAGTTGAATCACGTGCTTCCCTTCATCCCCCGTCCGAAATAGAAGCCGTAGCGCGATCGAACAATGGGGATGCACGGCCGGATACTGCCTTGCACAAATAGTGTCAAACGAACCCAAGACACATAGTTTTCCCTGATAATCACTCGCCGAATCGGCGATGAGGGCGGTGAGAACTTCCATGGGTTGATCCTATCTGATTCTTCACCACTTTGGTAGGGGCGGTTATCCTTAAGCGCCCGTGCTCATCACTCAACCCTTGAGCACGGTCCGTTAAGATAACGGACCCTACCAACTTAGGATATTTCCCGCTCCCTTTGTCTTCATCTTCATCTTAATCTCATCCCCATGCCCCCTTTCCTTCTCTTCATCATGGCCGGTGGTAGCGGTGAACGATTCTGGCCCTTGAGCCGAAAAACCAAACCCAAACATCTCCTCAAACTCGTCTCCTCCAAAACCCTGCTTGAGGAAACGGTTCTCCGCATAAAACCCCTCGCCTCCAGCCCCTCCAAACTTCTCATTCTCACCAATCACGAACAAATCTCCGGAATCCGCAGGGCTCTCCCACGATTCCCCAAAAACTCCCTCATTCCCGAACCCGCCAAACGGGATACTGCGCCTGCCGCTGCTCTCGCTACTGCCCTAGCCCTACGGACTCATCCCAACGCCGTATTGGCACTGCTTCCCGCCGATGCAGTCATTGGCAAACACTCCATGTTCCGATCCCAGTTAGCCGCAGCCGCCAGAGCGGCAGCCGTCTCCCCATCTTTTGTCACACTAGGCATCAAGCCCTCCTATCCTGCGACAGGCTTCGGTTATCTTCACTTGGGTGGCAAAACTTTAGGACAGATCCAAGGTGGCCCTTTCCTCAAGGTCCGTCGTTTTGTTGAAAAGCCATCCCTCCCGAAAGCAAAATCCTATCTCCGCTCAGGTCAGTACGCCTGGAATGCGGGAATCTTTGTCTGGAAGGCCTCCACTTTTCTTGCCGAGGCCCGACTCCAACAACCCGCCCTCGCCCGCTTTATTGAAAAGTTTCCCAAACGCGGTTCCTATGCCTCTTATCTCAAACGGGAGTTCCCCAAACTTCCAAAAATCTCGGTCGATTATGCGATCATGGAACGGGCCAATTCCGTCCTAGCCCTGAAAGCTTCTTTCCCTTGGGACGATGTTGGATCTTGGACCGCCCTCCCTTATCATCTGCCGACAGATAAAAAGGGGAATACGTTCCAAGGGCACATCACCGCCGTGGATTCTGAAGGAACACTCGCCCTTGCCGAAGGGGGGCGCCCCATCGCACTCTTAGGCACGAAAAACCTCGTAGTGATCGATACTCCTGACGCCCTCCTCGTCTGCCCCAAGGACCGCGCACAGGAAGTCAAAAAACTGATGGGCCTGCTGCCGAACGAAGTAATTTAAACTTGGTAGGGCCCGTTGTCTCAACGGACCGTCCTGTAAGTTTAAGCAAAGGGAATTTTACACCCTCCCATCAAGATTGATCCGACTTGTTAAGATTCCAACCTACCGGCATTCGAAACAGGAGAGGACTCACCAACAGTACAATCATCGGTTTGAACCAGACGTCCGTCGCCAGATAGATCGGCTTTCCCATCCCGTCACACATCAGTCCAATGCAGGCGAGCGCAAGAATTGCCCCCTTCCACCTTTCACCTTCTACCTGCCTCCAAAAGCTGACTGCAGCAAACGCGAGTAGGGGTGAGATGAGCACATAACTATTTGTTTCCACCCGTGGGTTGAAGATGGTCATAACTAGGACAGACCCAACCCAAAGAGCCCATGCGCCTTGTTGGATTCCCTGTTTTTTCTTCCGGTACCAGACAAAGAATAGAGCAACAAAACAAGCAGCCGCCCGAACGAATGCAGAGAACCAGGTTGGAGTTAGGATTCCCCATTTATCCAGCATCCCAAACAGATCACTTGCCCTAAAGTTTTCAGCAGAATAGGAACGAAAGCATTTGCTTGCGAATTCCATCCACTGGCTCCATGCATATCCGGGATTCACATTTACGAAACCGATCCCCCCCAAGGGCAATAGCATGATTCCCAAGGGAATTCGCATTCTCGGAAAAACTGCGAAAGCCAACAGCCAAGACGCCAGGGCAATGGGTTTTAAGATCACGCAGAAGGTCAGAAGAACAGAAGCCAACCACCACCTCTCTTCCATCAGTCCAATGGCCGCCAAAACCAGACAGGCAGAAAGGGGTAAATTCGTTTGCCCATTGTTGATCGAGGCCAGGGATGCGGGCACAGCCAACAGAACCAGCCACGTAAAGGTAGGGGCGGTTATTCCTAACCGCCCTTGTGGAGGGCCGAAAAGATTCCCTACTTTCCACAACGCCCATCCAAACAGCCCAAAGCCGAAGGCTCTATAGATGATTTCGCCAAGAACTAGGGGTCGGATCCAATCGATCAAACTGAAGAAAACAGCAAACTGAGGTAAGTACAGGTACCCATGCGTTCCCCCCGGATACATGGACTCAAACATCCACCAGTGTTGGGAAGCAAAGCGATAGTTGGGAACCACCCCGGTACGGGTGGGGTTTAGGATGAGATAAAGGCACATTCCCCCAAAGACCAAGCCAAGGGTAGTGAAACCCAGAATATTCCAGCGTTTGCTCATGAATGATTTGACGGCAACGCCTTTATGGATGCAAGAAGGGTTCAGTGCAGCTCCCTCGTCCCTTACCCTGACTTGGGTTCCATCCCTTGCGCGTAGCGGCCTTTTTTAAGTTTAAAAACCCCGGGAGGACAATCTCTGCCTTTCGGGGCTTTCTAAACTAACGGTGCTCTAAATAATCTCTAGAAGCTGTAGACAACTTCAGCACCAGCATAGTGAGCGGGACCGCCTGAGCCGCTTACGGCTGGCCCATCTGTCGACGCAGAAGATCCGCCAACGGCCCCTGCACCCCAATCTAATCTGTACTCCGCACGGATCATCATGTTGTCGATAACATTAAAACCCGCAGTGATTGTGTATTCCCAAAGATTATTTCCCGTGTTGTGTCCAAAACCACCATTTTGGGTCGTTTGCGCACCATTGACACCAAACTTGCCCGCATTGTTTGAACCGACAAATTCCGCGCGGCTTGCCAGGCTAAACCAGTCGTTGAACTGATATTTTGTATAGGCGGCCGCCCCGTACCAAGTCGTGGCGCCTGCGCCCCCAGAAAAAGTTCCGAGAATGGCATCGAAAGCCAAAAGGAGCTTGTCGTCAGCAAATTTGGGAGACCAATTCCCCCAGCTGTCGTAAATCAAGGTGTAGCCGTTCGCGTTACTTGCACCATAGGCTGCGTAGATAGGCTCCGAATTGTCGGGAATGGAGTAGGAGGTGTCGTTCTCTGAAGCGGTGCTGTACTGGAAGTTATGGGTCCAATTTGCATTCCCGCCCGGTGCAGTGATGTTCAAGCCCGCCAGAAGAGCGACACCATCTCCTTCACCCGAGGTTGTGGTCATGTTGTCGGAGCCCGAGCCATTCGCCACCCCCAGCTTTCCGTCCAAATATTCGTCGAATTTATAGCTCGAGAGGACGCCTGTGTAATAGAATGGCAACTGGTTCCAAAGCAACCCGAAGGTCACATTCATATTCACCGGACGCTCCAAAGCCTCATATCCGAGGAAGGAAACAAATTTTCCCACATTAAAATCCCAACCGTTGCCTACGGGGACCCGAAAGCTGACGAACGCTTGTTCTAAGAAAAGCGCATTCGAGTCTTGGTCGGCATTGTCAATGGATCCATTCCCCGAATCACGGTTTTTCATGAAGTTTGCATCTTCGCCGATCATGACATCCATGCGGAAACCCGCCTGCGCCTTGTTTTCATCCGTCAGCGCCTTTGCCAGTGCCAGTTTCACGGCGTAGAGGTTAAAATCACCTTGCTGCGCAGAGTCATCTCCAAGACGCCCGTTGACGGTCGAACTCGATTGGCTTGTGCCAGTAAAATTATAGCTATAGCCCGTATCCACATAGCCACTTAGCACCAAGCCTTTTTGGGCTGTCTCGACAAAATTGTTCTGCACGATTTTTTTTGTATCTTGCGCCATAGCAGTTTCGGTCGTGCTGTCCGCCATTCCGGTAGATACGGCGATTCTTGCTGCAGCCAAAACGACCCCAAAGAATACGAGGCATTTGCTATTTTTCATATTTTTGAATCTACGGCTTTTGGCTTGGGCCTAAAAGCCAAAATACCACCCCGATTAGCCTAGGTTATTTCGTGGAACGGCCATGCCTCTACAAGAAGTTCACCCTTCCTGTGTGCACGTCATAGACCGCACCAACCATCATCACTTTGTCCTCTCGGATAAGTCGATCAAGAATCCGGCTTTTTTCCCTAATGTAACTCATTGTGTTCAGCACATTCTTTCGAGCGACCTCATCCACAAACGCCTTCTTTTTATCATCAGCCCAATTCGAAAAATCCTTCAACAGGCTAGGATCGATGGATCCCTGGATAATGCCAACCAACTCATCCAAATGATCACATCCAGTTGCATCCACCGCCGTTTTACCAGCCACTTTGAGCTCTACCGATGCCTTCACGGCCCCACACGAGGTATGCCCCAAAACCATCAGGAGCTTGGCCCCTGCCACCCCGCACGCAAACTCCAAGCTGCCGATCATTTTGTCCCTCGCCACATTGCCGGCAATCCGTGCGACAAAGGCCTCCCCCAACCCGAGATCGAAGATGTGCTCCACTGGAGCTCGGCTATCAATGCACCCCAAAACGGCAGCAATCGGGAATTGCCCGGCCGCAGTGGCTCCTGCTTGTCGCCTTAAGTCTCTCACCAGAGGTCGGCCATCCAGAAAACGTTGATGTCCGGCCTTTAAGAGGTCCAGAACCTCCCCTGGCTTGATCGAGTTCTGCAACTCCCTGCTGGAATAGTCAGCGAAGGGAACCTGCTCATCAAATCGGCTGTACTTCTCCTTGAGTCCTACCGTTTTGAAATCCACC
>Ga0164295_10004911_pt1 | contig 10614 bp, 16 predicted proteins | sample GEODES006metaG_FD_111798 | JGI IMG/M metagenome (GOLD analysis project Ga0164295, IMG submission 111798) | Oligotrophic lake water microbial communities from Sparkling Lake, Wisconsin, USA - GEODES006 metaG | ecosystem: Environmental > Aquatic > Freshwater > Lake | place: USA: Sparkling Lake...
GTAGCAGATGGGGGAGTAGTGCGGAGATGATAGGACAGTTGTTGGGAGGTGCAGAGGCGGATAAGTGCATATACAAGTTGAAGGCATTTTTAAAACGCCGGCTTGAGTCGTTACATTGAGTTCACTTAACTTGTGAACATGACTGCACCTCATGTGCCTGGTGCGAATACTTTCGACATACACTTGCAGGACGGGTTCCAAGACCACTTTTCATTCCATGAACACCGCCTGTCCATCAAGGGCTTCAACCTGGTGGACCATTTCGAGGACCGCAACAACACGAATAAGCAGCAGTCCTACTTGGACCAGTGCATCATCAGCTGGGATGTCAAGCACGGTAAGCACTGACACTGCTACGACTTAGCTACCTATATATGTATGCATGAATAAGGGAATGACTGTGTAACTCATATCAGCTCTGCTTTGGGAATACAATCTGGAAACGATGAAGATGCGAGTCATCAACAAAATCGCCTTCCCCAATCCCAACTTCATCTGCTCCATAATCTTTTCCATCAAGATGAGAGTATTCCTTGCTGCAGCCTTGGACATGTCGTTCAAGATATATGACCGGAAGCTGGATCTACTGGAGTCCATCCGCCACGACGAGCGGGCCATCCTGCAGCTGAAATATGACGCTATCGACGATGTTTTCCTGGCATCAGGTGCCTCAGGTAAGTCCAGCATGATGCTTAATTCTAAAGTGTGTATTACACTCGGGATTGATAGTATACAGTATCTCCCTTTTACCACTACGCTTAATGACTTGCAAGAGGTAGATATACCATCAATCCCGAGTGTACTGACAATGTGACCGTGTATCAGCAGTGCTCACTCGTTGCGCACTGTCTTCTGATCAGGTGTGTCGGTGTGGAAACTGTATCGCAGCAGCACATCCTCTCATGGCAACGGTTACGTACTAGAGAAAATGTACTCTTTCGACGGGTGCACCGAGTGGGTCACGAAAATGATCTGTGAGCCATCGAGCAACCGCATCTATGCCATCCGTGACAACAGCTGCCAAGTGCTGAATATCGCGAATAGGAGCATCATGGATGAGCTGGACAACATCCACGACTCTCCGCTCAACTGCATATGCTGGTACGAGAGGAACCAGTTCTACATCACGGGTTGCAGGTACGGATGGTTATGATGATGATGATGATGATGCTTGTTTTTCGATCGCGTTATTTGGGATGTGGCTTATGTAGTTGCTTTGTTGAACAACTGTATTGTACCTCTTTAATGGGTTGATTTTTGCTGATTCTTTGGTCGGTCAATAGTCGAGGTGAGGTCAAGTGTTGGTCGTCCCATCACGACGGCATGAGCTCCAGTCGCAAGAGTGGCCAAGCGGTAATCAGCATCGCGAACAGCACGAACAACAAGTCCAAGTTCGCCTTGTTGCATGTTTTCCCCGGTCACTCGAAGGCGGTAACTGGTATCAAGCTGCACCCTACACCGGGGCTAGCTATCACAGTGGGGATGGATGGATTCATCAAGGTCCTCAATTTGGAGGCGCTGAATGAACTGTTCATCCTGCAGGTCTGTGAGGGTATTCAACAGATGGAAATCGTACTTTTGAACAACAAGACACGTGCACTGCTGTTTTCTCAGTCAAATTCGGTCATGCGACTGATGAAGATCGTCAATACGACAGGCTACTTCGCCACTTCAGTCTCCATCATTCATGGCCTCGAATCTTGTGAGAACTTTGAGTTGCTCAAGGTGGAGCAGTACCAGGAGCTGCGCATCGAGCGCATTCACCAGCAGAAGATCGACAATGCTAAGAATGAGGCCTTTCTCGCGAATGCAGTGGAAACGTTCTTCTCAGGAGAGGCTTTGGATGAGTCGGTTGCTGAGCTGTATAAGATACATACGGAGGAGGAGGAGGAGCTTAACAAGGAGGAAGAAGAGCAACAGGATGATGCGGTGGAGAGGCAGATCCGGTCCGAGCTTATCCCCAACGGCAATATATCCAGCGAGCGAAGACTCATACTTGCGAGTTCTTCCCAGGATATACGCGTGTTCACGATGGGTGGTAGAGGTGAGTGGGTACTAATGATGATCATATGTCTGCTTGAGTTGTGCTTCATATGTCTCCTCCTCTTCAATAAATATATTTCTAATGCATGCTGGTGGGTATGCATTACAACCTATCTGTTCTAGTGGTGGCCCGTATGGAAGCTGAACACATAGTAAATGGTAAGCAACGTAGTAATAATATAATGTGCGCAATGATAACTGTAACGCTTTATTCGAGTGGACTTGTAATTCAACAGGCATTAAATCGATCGCGATCAGTGTCTTCCAGAGTCTTTTGTTTTGCCTATGTGACAATGATTGTATCAAGGTCGGCCCGACATGCTGCAGTATTCTAGCGATCACTGCTAATCAACGAGGCTATGCACGTAATTTTATCTACTTGTTGCTTGTCTTACTACCGTACAGGTATTTTCTCTGAAGGAGTTCAACATGCCCTTTTTGAGAGAGCATCCAGTCCAGGACAGTAGCTACGGTGCGGAGGATCACTGCAACTGTATCGTGCTGGCCGATGAGTTACCCACCCATTCGGTGCGAAAGGCTAGTAACCAGAAAAGCAAACGGAAGATCAATCTCTCAGGTGTGACCGTCCCAAGTTACTTAGATACCTTCCTTCTGGTGGGTATGCGGAATGGTGCGATATTGTTTCTGGACGTGTTCAATGGCTTAGTCAATCAGATGCACTTCCAAGCACATAACGGCACTATCACTGACATGCACTACCGGAGAGAGAGGAAGGAGCTGTTCGTGGTGGGTAGAGGGCTCGTGGATGTGTCCTTCTCGGTCCATGTGTGGCAGCTGCCCGAGTTAGAGTTCCTCTATCGGGTGACGGATCTGAAGGACATTACCTGCTTCGCATTCTCTGCGACAATGGAAGTATTCGCTCTAGGGTCTTCGCAAGGATCTGTTCATTTATTTATAAGCAACAGTAGTAGCAGCAGTAGCTCAGCAGCTGTTGTTATGGAGGGTTCCGAAAAGAAGAAGATGAAAAATAGGAAGAAGAATGGGGAGGTAGGTGGTGTGGAGGCATCTAATGTGGTGTCGAAGCCCAGTGTCAAGGAGGTCTACAAGCCGGATCAGTATCACGATGCTACTGTGAATGCTATCAAATTCTGTGATGACCTCTCTATCTTCGTCTCTGCTAGTGAGGATGGAGTAATAAAGATATGGAACTTTGAGAAGTGTTTGATTCGAAGTCTGAAGCTGAATATGCCATGTGGGGGTGTGATCTTCAATGGTAAAGTGGGGGACATACTGGTGGTACAGGGTGCATATCTACTAACCATTGCGAAGACGACGTGGGATGATGGTAATGCGATCGAACACATGGAGAACAATCGTGATCCTTGGACATTGGATACCATTGAGAAGGCTGCTATTAGTACAGAAGAAGCTACAGTAGAAGACGAAGAAGAAGAAGAAGATATCCATAAATCGGATCTGTTGACATCAGGGGATAATGGTAAAAACCCCGAACAGGGCATTGGATCGTTTGAGAATTTGATTAACAATAAGAATAATTCTATGATCGTCGATGATGATAGTGCAGATATCGATGGTTTCGAGGACGCCTCTAGCCGCAATGCCAGTAAACGATCACCTACCAGAGTATCTATACGTGCATCCACCATATCTGCTTTGCTCAGTTCGAACTCAAGGTCGACTATAACACAACAGAGGGGAACCAAGATTAATAGCGGGATCCAACGACGAGACACTAAGCTAGAAGATGCTTACCCACGTCGAGACACTAAGCTAGAGGATGCTTACCCACTACGAGCAAGTAACGTGAATGATATAAAGAGAAACACTACTATTTCTCTCAACAAGAACTCTAAGGCTGATACAATAGTCCCTCCTCAAGTCGGTTCGGCTATAACTTATTCGAAGGCCGATAACTTAAGCTTTCTAAAGAACAGCCTTACTGGTGCGAAGCATTCATTAGTAGATCCCACGGCGGAAACAGGCGCTAAGTCATCTATCTTCAAAGCTCTGACTGAGGGGGTTGATCGAGAAGCGTTCGTTACACAGAAGAAGACCCTCTGTTCGTCCTTGAACCCTCTATTCAACCGCGATAGCAATTACTCGAAGCTACTCGTCGTCCGGAATCGGAGTAATGTACTGATGCATCCCATGAGGTCGGAGATAACTGATGACCGTTTCGATGGTGTGAACTACTTGAGCTCGGATCCATCACATCACTTGACCGGCAATTATCGCACCGTAGCCAGCAGTAATCAGCAGTATCGATCTGATGTGATTGATGTGCTACATCCAAGGTTTCTCATTCGAACAAAGCCATCAGTGCGCGAAGAACATTTATATGAACGCATCGACCACACGCTTCAACAACTAGCTAATCAGAACTCAGCAATCATTGATGCTAAATCTAGAGGTGTAGCAGTACATGACAATGATTCTGTATCCATTGAAGAAAAGCACATGAAGAGATCTGAAGATGGAGTGATGGGTCACGACAACTGTAATGGGAACAATAATACTAATAACAAGCAATCGATCCAATCGTGGCAGAACACGCATAAGGTAGCTCAACTAGGACTAAGTCCACGCGCTCGACTGACTCTCATTAGCTCTCGACCAGTAGCCATCGGAGCAGATGCACAGGAAGAGCTACAACAGATCCTACTAGATGCCGCTGGGATGGGTATCTCTGCTGATTACAGGCGGCACATCAATCATGTGAAGGAGCAGAGCGATGCTATTTATAAGCAACTCATCAGCAAAAGCAGTCCTAGTCCTCATCGATTAGCCATTCGCAAAATTTGATGCTATCAGCAGTCGAACTATACTCGTGATCATGAATAATATATAATAACGATTAAATACAATTAATCTATCGACAACAATGCTAATAGTTAGATTGTATAGATGATTTACTGATTAATGCATGTAACAAATAAAGAAGTAACCATTGTTACTGGAGTAGGACTCATCTAGAGAATCCTAAATGAAGCCTCTGAGCGTACTGAACATGCAAGTCAAAAGTTCAGAACCCGTAATCTGTGCAGTTGAGAACATACTCTGGTGCAAATTACGTACATTTCGTACAAAGGGGACAGTGAACTCCACAAAGAAGCTCTCCCTGATCGACGAGTAGTCCCGACAAGATCCAGTGCTCGATCGGGTGGCCATCTGATCGACGATCAGGGTCTAAGTAAGTGCCGCTACGTACAGCCTGTATCTTTCATGGATAATAGATAATATATCATACAGTCCTCCCTCACGATTTCATCAAAAAGTTGATCGATTCCATGCCAAAAAGAGTGGCAAAGGTTGTAGAGGTTAACGAAAATGCTATTGGATACTAGTATATGAGTTGTATAGTGCTGAGTAGCTTGGTAGAGTTGATAATTGCATTTGTTTCGAAGTACATTGTTCTGAAGTGTACGTATAATTTTCATTAAATTAAGAATACAATCAACATGATTTTAAAATCAAGATATGGTTATGATTACAAATAGAAAGTTACATCCTTAAAAGTACTTGGTTCAACCCAAATGTTTGCATAGATTGAGAAATAAGCTTTTTTTATGGTGTGGATAATTTTTTTTCAGGAACTGCTGTAATCTTCTGTTGACCGTTACAAATAATTTGTAACGGTCAACAGAAGAACGATTCAAACATGCCTCTGATGTTATTGGTCCTACTACTGGTCACTGTCTGTATCCTCGATGCTTGTCATGCTTTTGCTCTTCCTATGGTGTCCTCAACAGCAACAGATGTCAGTTGGAGTGAAAGTTTGGACCAGCAAAACCAATACTCCTCCTCCCCTTCTAACGATGACCACCTCGTCGTATTGAGCCACGGTATCATGGGATCTCATACTGATCTATCATATCTGTCTAGTCGGCTGCAACGGATCGGGTGCACTGTGTTGAATTCGAAGTCGAACGAATTCACTAAGAGTCTACAAGGCATCAGGCAAGGTGGCATCAACTTGGCTGATGAGGTGCTAGCGATGAAGAAGATCAATCCCCACCTCCAGAGAGTCAGCTTTGTCGGCAACAGCCTAGGTGGCATGTATGCCCGATATGCGGTCCACCACCTGTTCGACAACGACACCCAGTCGATAGCGGGATTAGCTCCACAGGCCTTTATGGTGATCCATTCATCTATCCATCTTTCCATATCTCCAACAATTCATTTACCCATTTCTCCATTCATTTATCCATCCATGTGATTGCATACATAATCGGTGCCATGCTTAGTGTCTTCTTCTTCTTCTTTTATTATTGTTGTTATAATGTTTTTTTATTGTTATGTATATTTCATTGTGACGAATGAATGCATACACTCGATAGACGATAGCCACTCCTCATCTCGGGGTCCAAGACTTCAATTACTTGCAAGACCAAGGCGTGCCGCTGCCATCACTAGTGAAGGTCCTAGTAGCGAAGTCGATGCAGACTACTGGAGAGGAGCTGTTTCTATTGGATAGTCGTAAGATAGCTGATCGTAATCGTAGCAGAGGCACCGATGCTCTGCTATTTCACATGGCAACGGACCGACAGTTCTTGGATCCACTGCGGTCCTTCAGAAGGAGGAGATTATTCGCTAACCTCAATGCAGACTTTGTGGTTCCTCTGGGTACGGCGGCATTCCTACCTAAATCAATCGTTGCTCTGTATAGACAAAAGTACGCCTCGAGCTACGGAATAGTGCATGTTATCAATAGCGGTGTTGTATCACCCCAGTCCAATGAGAGCCCGAGCAACTACAATAGAGACGACCTGATCGCAGCCATGAGGGCTGGACTGGACTCCATGCAGTGGGAGAAGGTACTGGTACATTTCGACAGTGTTGTACCCATCGCACACAACAAAATAGCGGCGGTCACCAAGTTCACGGACTGGATGGATTCAATACTAGGTGAGTTACTGTGAGCACATGACTATTACCAATGCTAGAATACTTCTAGGCTCGATATCGTCAAGTTCTCTCTTAATTATTTTGTAACTTCACCTCCGTTATCTTTGCTGTGCTGTGTTCTATACTAGGCTTTCCGGAAGGGCGATTCGTCATGGATAAAGCAGCGGAGTGGCTAGGAGCTACTCGGTAGACTACACTACTGTAGTCGATGCCTGCACTCGTTCACGTGCTTCGTTCTATCGATTGGGATCTATATACTACATTAAAGAATCGCGTAAGTTTACGGTCTGTACGGAAACCGTTACATTTTGATAATAAAGTAATTCTGCTGACTTACTGTAGATGCTACAGCGCTATATCCCCCACGCGACTGAAGCCATCATGCGCAATCAGCAGTGGGAGATGGATCTCCTGCCCTTCTACACCACTAATTCACCCAGATTTATAAATTTTCAGTCCATCATTATCCGCTCCAATATAGACCCATCATCATCTTCATCGTTCAACAAACAGCAGCATCATCATAACTTTTGTCGTGATGAGAAAGGTATTATTGAAGACAATGGAATCGGATTCGACCTGCAGATGACCCTGGTGCATCAAGAATACATCGCTTTGATCGAGGAGAAGATGAACAAACTGTTTGTTGCTATGAACATTACAGCATCTGAATTTATTCATTCCATGAAATCGAACTTAGACTGCAACGATGAGGCAGTGAATAGACTTCACCAAGTCATTTCTAACTATCACGACTTCATAGAGTTTGGGTCGATGATGGAGAGGAAATATAATGAGCTTTATTCAAGAGCAGCAGTGGATACAACTTTAACAGACGATGCGACGACAAGGTCCCCCATAGTTCAGAACAGAAATCCATTGGTCACCTCTAGTATGCGCATATGTCGTGTGCTTTGGGATCTAGAGAACATTCCTGTGGTTCAGAAGGATGGCATGTACACCGTGGGATTGTTACATCGGTTCCTGCGATCAGTGGACCTGATGGGGTCGGGTGTAGACACTAGGATCACCGCCTTCTTCAACCCATACAACAAGAGCATCTCCAAGAAGATCATCGAACAACTCAACAAGTCGTCTGTCGAACTGGTGCTGGCCTCGGCCAAAAGGGAAGATGCAGATCGCAAGCTAGGTATCATAACATCATCATCATACGCCTCTACTGCTCATTAAATAAAATACTCGCTTACAACCTCACCTCACTATTATATGATCAATCTATCTATTGTAGGCATGAGGATCAACCAGGACATGCTCCTATTGCAGCCTTCGCATACCTCCTTCGTGATCATATCCTCTGATCAGGACTTCAGACACCACATCCAACTGTTGGCTAACAATGGCTTCGAGGTGGTTGTCATACACGACGCTACCTCGAGCAGCTGGAAGACTGCTCTGGAGATGCATGCGACCAGGTCCTATACTTGTTCCTTTACTTGTCGCTATCTCGCATTGTCTGACAGATATCGACTGTGACAGGTCCTATATTTGGAGCTCATTCATGGTATCCAAATCGGACGGAAGTCAAGAAGTGGATGACGATACAGACGACTATCCCATCGATGATGGAGATGTAGAGCCAAAGCCATCACTTGATTCTGTAACCCATGTCGTTAGCGCTGTTCGATCCATCGATGGTAGTAGAAATCTACAGCCCTCCTCTGTTCATTTTGATAAGGAGAAGAAAGGAAGCTCTCCCGCAGCACATCCGGAGCAGAGAGACTCTTCCAGAGAGCAGCTGTCAGTAGGGTGGAGAGTTGCAACGTGTATGAGGTGGCACAGCGCCTACGGATTCCTTCTAGTCGACACCTCTCACCCACCAGTACATGAACACTTCACCATAGCTGTCGAATCGGCTGCAAGTGAATTGGTCGTTCCTGCTGAGATGCTGGTTGATAAGCATAGGAATAAAAGCTCCTCCTCCACTGTCAAGGTGTACGTACACCGCAGCGCACTCAAAAGCAAGCCTAGTTCACAGAAGATGCTAAGCAATGGAGAGTATGTGTTGGCTCTGATTCAGATAGACGACAAGGGTCCAAAGGCAGTGGTGGTGAAGGATCTCTTCTCGCGACAGGTCACACTAACGTGATGGTGATCAACCAGTAGTTACTTTAGAGAGAACACAGTTATGGATGCTCAATTCATAACAAGTGAGGTCCAGTTTCGAATGTCCACAAAGCACCTCTCTAGTAACTTACACCGAACCTCTGTTTCTCATAGATAAAGGTCGAAACAACAATAACTCTGCTATCAATCATCAATTGTAGTTGGGTGGAAGCTGCTACTTATATTAGTAACATGCTACTCAACAAACATGTAACATTCACCTCATGTAAGGATGATGATGATTGTAGAATGATGATGATTAAAGTCACCAACTCTTCGATTGTGCACTGCACTGTACACAGTACAATAATCAGTTTCGCGCAAAATAATTATTTGTTCCTTTACTTGTCGCTATATTCCATCATTTGACTGATATCGACGATGAACTAAATGGTACAAAGTCAAAGTCGTTAATCACTGCACTGCCACAACTTTAACTTAAATAACTTACAACAGTAAGTTAAGTTATGAAGCAACAGCTGAAAGGAATCATTACGAGAGTCATACGTTTATTGATTGCCCTATGCCTATGCGGAGTATTACTATCAACCACATTGCAATCAGCACAATCTGCTGCAATCTCATCATTGAAAGTAACGTCAGATAAAGATACCATTGATCCTTCGATGCCACACCCTAGTTCTAATCCTTCGACGTTAACTCGATCGGTAACTCCAAACACGGATACCTCATTATTACCTTCTACTGATCCCACTCTAATCCTCTCGATAAAACCTTCATCGACGATGGGTCCGTACCCCTCGTTGTCGCCTTCAGTCGATCCATCTGAGGCATCCTCTGGTAGATCCATTTTGGAGTTCATCTATAATGCTCTCTTCCATAGATTTCCCAACAAGTTCCATACTGATTCCCTAGTTCAGTCTAACTATACTACTGAACCTACTGTGAATCCATCTTCAATGCTCCCTTCCACCGCTCCTTCTCTAAACCCCTCAACAAGTCCCACTCTGATTAACTCGTCCAATCCAACCATATTCCCCTCAATAACCCCAACAGTGAATCCAACCGCAGGCCCTACCTTGAGCCCGACTGTTTTGCCTACAAGTGGACCATCATCTCAGCCTTCTGCGTTACCTAGCTCTCAACCCACTGGCAAGCCTTCCAGCCAACCCTCTGATGAACCCACTTGCTATCCATCTGGTCAACCTTCCATCCTGCCCAGCAAACAACCAACGAAAAGACCATCTGAACAGCCATCATCCCGACCATCTATGCAGCCAGGTTCATATCCGACTAATCAACCATCGTCGCGACCAAGTCGACAGCCATCCTGCCATCCTTCTCGTCAACCCTCTTTTGAACCAACCTTTCAACCAACAAAAGCTCCAACTGAGCAACCCACGATCCTACCGACAGGACAACCGACTCAGCAACCCAAGGCTTACCCCAGTTGTCAGCCTTCACGTCATCCATCTAGACAACCAACTGAAGTACCTACAATACAGCCTTCAGTGACACCAACACGGCAACCGACAAGTGTTCCATCCATCCAACCAAGTGTACAGCCCAGTTACCAACCATCTATGCTTCCCAGTCGAC
>Ga0164295_10004913_pt1 | contig 10611 bp, 8 predicted proteins | sample GEODES006metaG_FD_111798 | JGI IMG/M metagenome (GOLD analysis project Ga0164295, IMG submission 111798) | Oligotrophic lake water microbial communities from Sparkling Lake, Wisconsin, USA - GEODES006 metaG | ecosystem: Environmental > Aquatic > Freshwater > Lake | place: USA: Sparkling Lake...
AGTGATGAAAGAAATCGAGAGAGTTTTGAAGCCAGGGGGTATTTTATTTTTTACAGTTCCGTTTTTGTGGCCACTTCACACTGTTCCCTATGATCAATATCGTTACACACCTTTTGCTTTAGAAAGACATCTTAATAATGCTGGATTTGACACCATTCAACTGCAAGCTTTAGGTGGGTGGGATGCGTCTCTGGCTCAAATGTTAGGATTGTGGGCACGCCGAAGTTTTAGTTTTTCTAAAACAGATAATATCCTTCAAAAGATACTAAAAAAAATATTTCAATTATTATTTTCTGTAATACTCTTACCCATAGTTTGGGTAATGTACAAATTAGATACACCTCCAGAGGAATTTCAGGAAAGTTCAATGATAACTGGGATATCTGGTACAGCTAGAAAATTATTGGCAACAAACCTATTAAGTAAGTCGGCACGATAAAACCGATGTATATGTAGTTTTGTAAAAAACCTGGAATGATTTATTTTCAAGGTATTTGTAGATTTTACATTTTGTTTTTTTAACGCCAATTTACTGAGTATCCAGAGGAGGAAATTAAATGTTAAATTCATTAACCAGAAAAATCTGGCGAATTAGCCAATATTTTACAAGTATCTTCAAGAAGGATAAATATGAATGTCCGCTGTGTGGCTAAAATTTAGCATTTTGACTGAGATAAAACCTTAATTGACTGTGTCTTATAAATGCCGTGAAGTGGCTAATTTTAAATTATGACTCTTGCTGTGATCGCACCTAACTTTGGCGCTATTTCTGAAACCTTTATCCGACGACATATGGAAGATTTACTTCCAAGAAATACTGTTGTCATCGCATTTAGCAATAAACTTCCTCATTGTGGACACTGGGATGTTGAATGTCCAAAATTGATTTTCTCTCGTTTTAGCTTGGCTGAAAGAGGATTTGATAAAGTTCTTGAGAAGCTCTTGCCCGGATACATTAAATTTAGCCCTTTCGTAGAAAAGTTTTTGCGGCAGCATAATGTCAACGTTATTTTGGGAGAGTATTTAGATAGTTCTGCTAGATGGCTTCCTTTATCCCGAAAGTTGGGTATCCCTTTTTTTGCTCATGCTCACGGGGGGGATGCTTCTGCTCTTCTGCGTCAAAAGAAATGGCAAGTTGAATACTTAAACTATAACTACGCTGCTGGAGTAATTGTTGTGAATCAAGTCATGCGTCAAAGACTGATAGCTTTGGGTTTAAAACCTGACAAGATTCACGTAATTCCTTGTGGTGTTGATGTGCCTTCTCAGCCTTTTTCCAGACCAAGTCAGCAAGAAATTGTTCGCTGTTTGGCGGTGGGGCGCATGGTACCTAAAAAAGCACCGCTTCTGATGCTCGATGCTTTTCGTCGCGCTACCGAGATTTATCCTGACTTACATCTTGATTATGTAGGCACCGGGGATTTATTTCATTCCGTCCAAAAATTTATTAGGGATTACAATTTAGAACAAAAAGTGACATTACATGGGAGCCAACCTAATCAAATGGTAAAACAACTAATGAAAGAAGCAGATATATTTGTACAGCATAGTATAACTGATCCTGAAACGGGGGATGAGGAGGGTCTGCCTGTAGCTATTCTAGAAGCGATGGCATATAGTTTGCCTGTTGTTTCCACCTATCATGCAGGAATTCCTGATGCTGTAAAGCATGACGAGACAGGATTCTTAGTACAGGAAGGTAACAGTAAAAAAATGGGTGAATATCTCGTTAATCTGGCTCGTGACATTGATTTACGGCATCAAATGGGCCAATTGGCTTGGCAGAGAGCGCAAAGCTATTTTTCATGGCAGGTAGAGGCTCAACAACTGAGACAACTCATGGGACTTTAAGTAATGAAAACACACACTCAAAATCTTGCAGTACCTCAAGAAAATGTTAGTAATGTCAACCAATACATTATTGGTTTCCTATGTATAAGTTTAGCAGTTTGGATTTACGTGCCAATAATTGGTATATTTCCATTACTTTTATTTATCCAGGTTAACTTATTAAACAATGAAAACCCAGGAAAAAAAATGGGTTTGATAAATAATTTAGTTTTAATTTTAGTAGTTTTTACAATCTGTGTTTTTTTTACATCTTATACAATTTATTCAGATCTTATACAATATGTTCAAACATATGAAAAATTAGGAAATATGAATGCTTTTGAAGCAACAGTTTACTATGGAACGGGAACTGAATTTATCCCATTTTTCATTGCTTATTTTGTGTATCACTTGACAAGTGGTTCTGTTTATGCTTATCTGTTTGTCCATGCACTTATTATTAATGTATTAATTGTTTTCGTGATTAGCAAAAGACTATCAAGAAAGTACTATCCAGTTATACTAATGCTAGTTTTCTCAACCCCATTCTACTACTGGCAAATTATAATCATGAGACATGCTTTATCTAACACATTTTTAATGGCAGCCATTACCTTTATAGAATCTTCCTCTATTTCATTTTTAACTTACTTGATACTTAGTTTTTTTTCTCATTCATCCAATATTATAAATACTTGTATATTATTTTATTTTAAATTTAGTGAGTTTAATATTTTTAATTTTAAAAATGATTTTTCTGTAGTCAAAAACTCTAAAAAGACTAGAAGCACTAAAATCAAATTTATATCATTTATTTTTGTAATGTTTTTATATATATTTTTATCTGGAGGAGTTTCTATATCTGCATTTTTACCATTATTTTTACCATTCTTATCAACTTTTGGTGAACTAAATTCTGGTTTAGAAAATAAACTAGCTAGTTATGATAATTATGGTGATATGATAAGTCTGAGTATTTTTGATATCCCAATTTATATATTCATGACAATTACCATTATTTTCTCTTTTTTAAAAAGAAAGGAAATTTCAAAAAAATTATTGTCATTAACAACTATTTTTTTATTGCAAATGATTTTATATCTTTATGGGGCAGCTAGTCCAATAAACTGGAGAGTTTATTATTTGTTACTTTCAATGTCTGGACTTTTTTACCTACCTCTAATAGAAATAGAAAAAGGCTACACTCGGAGAAATGGGCGTAACAATAACAATCTTATTTTTATAATTAGTATAGCTATTGTTCTGGCTTACAACATTTTAATGTTATTTAGAGGTCTGGCGGGAGGCTGGATAGTTGGAAAAGAACATATATTTTTTAATGGTAGTCCCTTACAAAATACTATATTTGACTATATAGGATTTTTTATCAATGCCAATGCTACCTGAAGGGGAGAAATTATAGCTAAAAAGCTTATAAGGTGCCTTATAAGGCAAGGATTTGAAAGCGTGACAGAGCCTTGATTTCAAGGTACTTTGCCCCCGGTCAGCAATAGGACTCCAATTACCTGGTTATTAACTTCATGATTGAAAAAAACGACCTTAAAAAAAATTAAAAATGAAAACTCCAGTTGCATTTATCATATTCAACCGTCCAGATACAACCAAAAGAGTATTTGAAGCCATTCGTCAGGCTAAACCTCCCAAACTGTTAGTTATTGCAGATGGACCTCGTGCAGACCGTCCGGGAGAAGCAGAAAAATGTGTTGCGGCAAAGGCGATTATTGGGAGTGTGGATTGGGAATGTGAGGTATTAACTAATTATTCAGATGTTAATTTAGGATGTAAAATACGGGTTTCCAGTGGGTTAGATTGGGTATTTTCTGAAGTTGAAGAAGCTATTATTTTAGAGGATGATTGTCTACCTGACCCTAGCTTTTTTCCCTTTTGTGAGGAACTTTTAGAACGTTATCGAGATGATAGCAGAATTGCTGTTATTTCTGGACTAAATTTACAGTTTGGTCGCCAGCGAACAGATTATAGCTACTACTTCTCTATCTATAATCACTGTTGGGGGTGGGCAAGTTGGAGGAGAGCTTGGAAAAACTTCGATTATGATATGAAGTTATGGACTTTAGTTAGGGATAATGGCTGGTTAAAAGATATCTTGCAAGACGATGATTTCGTGAAATGTTTCACTAAAATCTTTCAAGATGTTTATGATGGTAAGATAAATAGCTGGGCGTACCGTTGGACATTATCTTGTTGGCTACAAGGACAACTAAGTGTGTTATCTAACATTAACTTAATATCTAATATCGGCTTTGGTGAGGACGGGACTAATACAAAAGAATCCGCGTCCATACTTTCTAATATGCCTACTCAAAAGCTAGAATTTCCTCTGCATCATCCACCATTTATGATTCAAGATACAAAGGCTGATCAGATTACTGGCAAGACTGTATACTCGTCGTCTTTAAGCAGTCGCGTTAAAGCAAAGATTAAAAAGATTTATCATAAATTATTGTGTTAATAAATTACTTAGTGCTGGTTTTTATTTGATTTGCTCACAGGGTAATGGTAATTATACATTTCTAAGAAGATAGAGACGAACAATGAAACTAATAAATATTGGATGTGGACGTAGCTTTCATACGGACTGGGTGAATATTGATATTGTTTCCTCTTGTCCAGAAGTTAGACAACATGATATTCGCAAAAATTTGCCCTACCCTGATGCTGAATTTGATGCCTGTTATACATCTCATGTGTTAGAGCATCTGAGACCACAAGAAGCTGAAAGACTTATTGCCGAGTGCAGGCGTATTCTTAAACCTCAAGGGATAATTAGAGTTGTTGTTCCCGATCTGGAGACAATAGCAAGAGAATATTTGAATGTTTTAGAAAAAGTTGCTGCTGGAGAGCAAAAACTAGAAGATAATTATGACTGGATGATGCTAGAACTTTACGATCAAACAGTTCGCAGCTTTCCTGGAGGTGAAATGGAACGGTTTTTACTAAAATCCAATCTTGCTAATAAAGAGTTCATTCTATCTCGTATTGGTGCGGAAGCTGAGAACTATTGGTTGAGTCAAACTACCCAAAAATCTGTCTGGGAGAAAATTAGTAATAAAAAACCATCTTGGTTTTTTGAAAAAACCAGAAATCTGATTTTAAAATCTTTAGTAAGAATGATAGCAGGAAATGAAGCAAAACAAGCCTTTGAAGAAGGTCTCTTTCGGAATTCTGGGGAAATTCATCGGTATATGTATGATCGCTTTTCTTTGCCGAGACTATTGAAACAATCCGGTTTCACAAATGTCTGTGTCTGTCGTCCTGACGAGAGTAGGATCACAGATTTTAATAATTATAACTTAGATGTATTAAATGGTAAAACTCGGAAGCCTGATTCTTTATTTGTTGAGGCAATTAAATTGCTGTAAATCCATACAATACAAAATACAATAGCTTAAAAATTAAGAGTTCCATATCTGACAATATAATCCATAAATGTTTAATGATTAAACCACTGCTAATTAGCACTAGTGATATTATTGGAGGTGCTGCCCGTGCCGCTTATCGTTTACATCAAGGCTTAAAAAATATTGGTGTAGATTCCCAAATGCTTGTACAAAATAAGCAAAGTGATGATTACACAGTAATTGCCCCAGAAAGCAAAGTAAGTAAAGTTATTGGTAAATTTAAACCCAGTCTTGACATTCTACCATTACAACTTTATCCCCACCGCGATCGCTCTACCTATTCCGTTCAATGGCTACCAGATCAATTAGCTGCACAAGTAGCTCAAATTAATCCTGATGTGATTAATTTACACTGGATTAATGGTGGCTATTTAAAAATAGAGACTATTGCTAAGTTCAACAAACCCATAGTTTGGACGCTCCATGATATGTGGGCATTTACTGGAGGTTGTCACTATAACGGAGATTGTATGAATTACACAAACTCCTGTGGTGCTTGTCCCCAACTCCATAGTAATAAAGAAAAAGACTTATCACGGTGGATTTGGCAACGTAAAGCAAAAGCATGGCAAAACTTAAATATAACTATAGTTACTCCCAGCCATTGGTTAGCTAAATGTGCAGCTTCTAGCTCCTTACTAAAAGATATGAGAATTGAGGTAATTCCTAATGGGCTGGATACGAAACAGTATAAACCTATTCAAAAATCTGTAGCAAGATCCATTTTAGGTTTACCTGAAGATAAGCAACTGATTCTGTTCGGAGCAATGAGTGCAACGAGTGATCCAAGAAAGGGTTTTAATTTTCTACAATCAGCTTTACAAAATCTCAGTCAATCAGGGTGGAGAGAGCGAGCAGAACTGGTTGTACTTGGTGCATCTGAGCCTAAAAACCACCTTGAGATTGGCTTCAAATCGCATTATTTAGGTAGATTAAATGATGATATTTCCCTTTCATTAGTCTATGCAGCAGCAGATGTATTTATCGCACCTTCCGTGCAAGATAATTTACCGAATACTGTTATGGAGTCTTTAGCTTGCGCGACTCCTTGCGTAGCTTTTGATATTGGCGGTATGTGTGATATGATAGGACATAAACAAAATGGTTATTTGGCTAAACCTTTTGATATAGATGAGTTAGCTAGAGGAATTGCTTGGGTATTGGAGGATGAAGAAAGATTACAAAAGTTAGGCGTTAATGGTCGTGAAAAAGTTGAGCATAACTTTACTTTAGAGATACAAGCTAACAATTATCTATCAATTTATAAAGATATATGGGAAAAGTAAAGTTTTATTCACACCATAGGTTTTGCTCTTACCATATATAACCCATTTGGGATATTTTATACCACTTTGTGTGTTTATTACTAGAGATAGTGAAACTTACAAGTTGTTTGGTGATTTGGCTACCAATGATTGATTTTTTGCGACAGGTTGTCAACTGAATAGAGTAAAAATGATGCAAAATTCAACAGAAAGTTACTGCGAAAAATATCCTGATGTTACAATTATCACTGTTTGCAAAAATGCTGGTGAAGATTTAGTTGATACTTGTAAATCTGTTCTAAGTCAGGAGGGTGTAAATATTCAATTTGTCGTCCAAGATGGAGTTTCTACTGATAATACTGTTACATACTTAAATAATCTTAAAGACTCAAGAATTGATTTATTATCTGAACCAGATTCAGGCATTTATGATGCCATGAATCGTGCTATTGAACGGGTCAAAGGGAAATGGTGCATTTATATCAATGCTGGAGATTGTTTTTATTCTTCTGAATCTTTAATGCGTATTCTCTCAGAAGCTGAAGCTGAAGCTGATACTGAACTATTTGTTTTTGGCTGTTACAACGAGTATGACAAAACTGTAACAATAACTCCCAGAAAAGTATCGTCATATTTCCTTTATCGTAATGGTATTTACCATCAGGCGCAATTATGGAGAGTTGAAGTTCTTAGGCAGTATCTTCCTTTTGATACGAGTTATCAAGTTACAGCAGATCATAATTTGCTCGTTCGAGCATTTTTTTCTGGGATTAAAATCAAATCATCGAAAACTATTGGTGTATCATACAAAGATGGTGGTTTTTCAGCAATGCCAAGTATGCAATCAATCATAGATACTGAGAGATCAAGAACTTTAAACACCTATGTAACTCCGTACAAAAGGTACTTATACTCAATTTTTGAGGTGATTTTCTTGAAGTCCCTTCGTATGTACTTTATTCGTAATTTACGAGGTACGATTATGTTTGGTTTTTACAAGTTATTCGTTAATTATATCAACCACGTATTCGGCTAGTGTGATGTATTTCGCCCATGATTTGGTTAATCAACTAAACTTGCTTTACAAGAGTTAAAAATCATGTTCAGACAAATAAAAAAAACAATAAAAACAATTGCTGTTAAATTTGTTTGAGGAATGTTTGAATACTCTATTTTTGTAACATTTTAATGCCTCCTTTTGTTTTTTGGCTCTCCTAGACTTCGTTTGATAAATTAATACTAAAACTACTCTAGGAGAGCCTGTTTTTTTATTCTGTACACATTTTAATCACTGACAATATGAGTTATTCATCTCAATTAGATATTGCATTTGTTACACCTTACCTACCCCTTCCTTTAAATGATGGGGCGAAATTGAGGGATTATAATATTCTTATCAGACTTGCACAATATGCAAATATTCACTTGATATCTTATTTACACTCGTCTGATGATATTTCGTTAATTGACAATTTCAAAGATATTTGTTCATCAGTTCATTTAGTAAATCATACCTATTGGCGTGATCGATCCAAGTTTAAAAACTTTCTCCATTTTGGCAAAAGTCTTGGTTCTTTAGAGCCATTTACGATATTTGAGTTTAACACTGAATTACTAAATCAAACTATTCAAAAATGTATTATAACCCATGATATTCAGGTGGTTCATGCCTCAAAACTGCAAATGATAAAATGTTTACAAAATTTACCTAGTCATGTTGTGCGCGGTTTAGATCAGCATAACGTTGAGAGTGAAGCATGGAGGTCTAGATGTTTAAATTTGAAAAATTCTATTCCAAATAGATTCATTGCTTCTTTACAAGAAAGTTTAACTAAAAGAATAGAGCTTAACCTTGAAAAATATGCAGATATTATTTATACTGTTTCTGAACATGATAAAAGAACATTTCAACAACTAAACAGTTTAAATACTCAGTCAACTATAGTTTGTGCTAAACAGGGTGTTGACATTAACTTCTTTAACCCTAATGGCATTGAGCCTATCTATACAGATAGACCTGGAAAACATATTATTTTTATTGGTGGTATGTCATATGCTCCTAATGTAGATGCTGTATTATTTTTTGCTCATAATATTTTTCCTTTAATAAAAGCTCGTTCTGAGCAGTCATTTACTTTTTGGATAGTAGGGACTCAACCATTAGATAGTATTAAAGAACTGGCGATTAATAATCAGGATATCATTGTTACTGGCAGTGTTCCAGATGTTCGTCCTTATCTCAAAATGGCCGATATTGCAATTGCTCCAATTAGATTTGGTGGTGGTACTAAAACAAAAATATTAGAAGCGTTATCAATGAAATTGCCAACGGTTATATCTTGTCATTCATCTGAAGGAATTGATAATTGTGGTCAAGATACATCACTATTTATTGTCTCCACTGATGATCCTATCTTATTTGCAGATAGTGTAATTAGACTCTCTAATCTTAAGTCTGTTGTTGGAGAGTTCGCACGTAATTTTGTCACGAATAACTATTCTTGGGATGTAACTGCTAACACGATCCTCAAGGAGTATGAAGCATCTTTAACAAGAAAATTAGCAGGTTTCACTAAGAATAAATAAGTTTCTTATGGAAACATTTAATAGTGATTTTTTAATCTTAACTGTAAAAATAAAAATTGATATACAAAATGTACATAATTACTATTTTCACACAATACTTCTACCCCCATCATGGCGCTACATCTCAACTAATGACAGACCTGGCTAAAGGACTTTCCCAGCATGGCTATACAGTTAACATTTTCACTGAAACCCAATCAAAGGAAACTACCCCAGAATCATTCAGTAAAATCAATATTAACCGCGCTTTTTCTCCCATCAAATCCAGTACCAGTATTTTTAGCAAAATCATTAGTTCTATATTTTTCCTAATTGGTGCTTTATGGTATGTGATATTTAGTGTACCTAGTAATACAGCCCTTTTAATTGCTTCTAATCCACCCTATGCAGGTATTCTAGGAATTTTATTCAAAATTGTCCGTCGCGGTAAATATTATTTTCTCCTGCAAGATATTTTTCCAGAATCAGCGGTGATGTCTGGAATCGTGAAACAAAATAGTATCCTATATAAATTATTCAGTAAGCTAATTTATTTAACTTATAAATATTCTGAATATATAATTGTTCTTAGCACATCAATGCAAGAATTTTTAGAGAAAAAATATCCAGATTTAAAATTCAAGATTAAAGTAATTGAAAATTGGGCAATTGAAGATATTCCCGTTGTCAGCAAACCAGAAAATAATTTTGCTCAACAGTATGAAATTGATGAAATATTCACAGTTTTATATTCAGGTAATCTAGGGAGACTTCATGATATTGAAACAATTACTGAAGCAGCTAAAATACTGAAAGATGAGCCGATTAAATTCGTTTTTATTGGTGACGGGGCAAAAACTAAAATTGTCAACCAAGCAATTGAGAATTATCAGCTAAAAAACATTCTCCTATTACCTTACCAACCTAGAGAATTACTTCCTCTATCACTAACAGCCTGCGACATTTCCTTAGTTAGTCTCATCCCTGGTGCTGAGTCAATTGTTGCACCATCTAAACTCTATGGAATGCTGTCAGCAGGAAGAGGAATTATATCTATATCTGTACCTAATTCTTATATAGATAACCTATTAACTAATTCTGGTTGTGGGGTTAATGTTCCTCCTGATGATCCTCAACAGCTTGCTGATATAATTCGTCAATTAGCAAGTGACAACCAAAGAGTTAAGTCAATGGGTGAAATAGCACGTCATTTATATGAAACTAGATATACATTCAAGAGGGGGCTTGATGAGTATGAAAAGTTAATTTTTCCGATTGAGGAACGTTTTTGTTAACTTCGTAATACCAAGTATTCACAGATTTAACCTCAGCAACTAACCTTTTTAGCCATTTCTGGAAATGCCACTCATATTATCAAAGGACAAAAGACTAGGACTTACGCATTGACAAAAAACATTATCTATGTATTCTAGATCATGCGATCGCTATTAAGATTAGCAAAAATATGCTCACGTACAACTAAAGTAAACAGATTCCTCTGTACTTCATAC
>Ga0164295_10004918_pt1 | contig 10606 bp, 11 predicted proteins | sample GEODES006metaG_FD_111798 | JGI IMG/M metagenome (GOLD analysis project Ga0164295, IMG submission 111798) | Oligotrophic lake water microbial communities from Sparkling Lake, Wisconsin, USA - GEODES006 metaG | ecosystem: Environmental > Aquatic > Freshwater > Lake | place: USA: Sparkling Lake...
CGCACCGTCGCCCCGGCAGCCTCAGCGAGCACGTTGATCGCCGCACCGCCGGTCTCGATATTGGCCACCATCTGGGCAGTGACCTCAGCGGGGTACGCCGACACACCTTCGGTGGTAACCCCGTGATCACCGGCGAACACCACGATGCGGGCGCGCGCGAATTGCTTTGGCGGACAATGTCCTTGGCACGAAGCCACCCAGACCGACAGTTCCTCAAGCCGGCCCAGTGCGCCACGCGGTTTGGTCAACAGGTCCTGGCGGCGGCGTGCCGCGGCACCGGCGCGTCCGTCCGGCGGCGCGACCTCGGAGAATTCGGTCAGCATGACGCCGTCATTGTGGTGGGTTTGACCAAGACCGGTTGACCGGCGATCACCAGCACGACTCGCTCGCAGCAACCGGCGATTCGCTGGTTCAATGCACCCAACTCGTCGGCGAAACGGCGGCCGGACTCAGTAGCCGGGATCACCGTCAGGCCCACTTCGGGGCTCACCAGAACCAGTGGCGCACTGAAGGCGCCGATCGCCGCCACCAGATCATCAACCTCGGTGGTGATTGGCCCGCCATCCCAACCGCGGCGGTCCAGTGTCGTGGTGAGCCAGCCACCGAGATCATCAACGAGTGTCGGAGTATCGGTCTCGGCCCGCAATTGTGTTGCCACATCGGCATTTTCGATTGTGCTCCACGTCGGTGGCCGACGTTTATGATGATCGGCGATGCGCTTGGCCCAGGCCTCATCCGAAGCCCCCGACGACCCGGTTGCGATATAGCGCACTGAAACCTCGGGTGCGATTGCCGCCTCGGCCCACTGCGACTTACCCGACCGAATCCCGCCGAGCACCAGTGTTCGCATGGTGCGGGGGCTCAAACGACTTTGGTGCCGAGCGAGACAACCGGCCGTGGCGCGCGCATCCGGCGCATCTGGGAGGCCCGACTGGCCGCGTACAAACCGAGTTTGAAACGGGTTTCGGAGTTCTCGGGGAACTTGGCGTCGACGGCCTTATTCACCTTGCGCGCCAGCAGGAGTGCGTCGATCGCCATCACGCCCATCAGCAGCAGCATCACCGGGGAAATCAGAATCTGCACCTTGGGCATGGCCAGCATGATGAAGAGCATCACCAGTGCCGAGGGCATGAACAGGCCAAGCACGTTGCGTCGGGAGTCCACGATGTCGCGCACGTAGCGGCGAACCGCCCCCTGGTCGCGCGGTAGCAGATAGGCCTCCTCGCCGGCCATCATTCGCTCACGGCGCTGGCCCATGGCGGCGCGCCGCTCGAGCTTGTCGGCCTGGCGTTCCTCCTTGGTCATCGTGTTGCGGAGCTCTTTGCGGCGCTTGCGGGCCTCGGCCGCCGTGGCGGGCGCGGGTGCTATCGGACCTCGGCGCTTGGTGCCCTCATTGCGCTTGGGAGTCGGCCGACCCTTCGGTGCGGTCGCACGTGCGGCGGTCGTCGCCTCCGTCTCCCCGGCAGTGTCGGCCACCGGTGTACCTTCGGCGTCGTCGTCCTTGCGTCGGCCCAGCAGTTTCACGACTGCCAGGTTACTTCGCCGTGGTCCTCTCCCGTGTATGCGGTGGCAGATGACGGGCCTTACCCTGCTGTAATGATGGGCTCGCAGGCCGCCGCGCTCCGGTTACGGGTGCTGATCGCCCCGGACAGCTTCGGCGACAGCCTCACCGCCGTCGAGGCTGCCCAGGCTATTGCCGGGGGCTGGCGTCGAGCCCGTCCCGGCGACAGTCTGACCGTGGCGCCCCAGTCCGATGGCGGGCCTGGCTTCGCCGACGTGCTTGCCGCCGGGCACCCGGGGATGCAGGTTCGCCGCACCCGTGTCTGCGGCCCGCTCGACGGTGATGTCGACGCGAAGTGGGTATTCGACCCCGAGACCGCCACCGCCTATATCGAGTCCGCGCAGGCCTGCGGGCTGGCACTGCTGGATGGCGCACCCACCGTGCACACCGCCGTCGCCGCGCATAGCAGAGGTGTCGGACAGTTGATCGATGCCGCGCGGAGCAGTGGTGCGCGCACAATCGTTGTCGGACTCGGCGGCAGCAGTTGCACCGACGGCGGCCGCGGCATGGTGGAAGCACTTGGCGGATTACCTCAGGCCGCGCGTCAGCTCTCCACATTGGAGCTCGTCGTGGCCACCGATGTTGAGCACCCGCTGCTGGGTCCCCGGGGAGCGGCACGGGTGTTCGGCCCGCAGAAGGGCGCCGATGAGCCCACGGTGATGCTGCTGGAGAACAGACTGACCGAGTGGGCTGCCGAACTCGAGGCCGCGGCGGGCCGTGTGGTGAGCACTATTCCCGGGGCCGGTGCTGCCGGCGGCCTCGGTGCGGCGCTGCTGACACTGGGCGCCCGCCGGGAATCGGGCGCCGGCATCATCGCCACCTACACGGGTACGGCCGATCGGATCGCCGCGGCGGACCTGATCGTGACCGGCGAGGGCCGCCTCGATGACCAGTCGCTGCACGGCAAGGTGGTCGGCGCTCTGGCGGCAGCAGCCAGGCCATATGCCGTACCGGTACTGGTGCTGGCGGGTCAGGTCGCCCTGGAGCCGGTGGCACTGAAGGCGGCCGGAATCACCGCTGCTCACGCTCTCGCTGACTACGCCGGATCGGTCCGTAAAGCGATCGACGACGCCGCCGGGCAGCTGGCGGGCCTTGCTGAACGCACCGCGGCCGAGCTGGTGGGGGAATAGCAGGCACACCAGGTACCGTTAACCCGGTAGGAGTTCCACCGAACCCCACCCCAGTGCATTAAGGGAGACGTAATGACGGTGTCCGATAAGTCGATGACCGATGAGTCGCTGGCTGTGTCCGATGAGTCGGCCGCCTCGACTGAAACCCACGGCGTGATCATGACCGAAGCCGCCTCCGTCAAGGCCAAGGCCTTGCTGGACCAGGAGGGCCGCGACGACCTCGCGCTTCGCATCTCGGTGCAGCCTGGCGGCTGCTCCGGTCTGCGCTACAACCTGTTCTTCGATGACCGCGCCCTCGACGGCGACCTGCACGCCAATTTCGGAGGGGTGAGGTTGACCGTCGACCGGATGAGCGCGCCGTATGTGCAGGGCGCGGCGATCGACTTTGTCGACACCATCGAGAAGCAGGGCTTCACCATCGACAACCCGAACGCCACCGGATCCTGCGCCTGCGGCGACTCGTTCAACTGATCTGTTTTTACGGCGTTCAGTACTGGGGCTGATTCAGTCCTTCACTGCGTTCAGTACTGGGCAGCCGTACGGCGCAGATACGAGCACACCAGCAGTTGATTGCCCTGCCGGAGCAGTTGGGCGACACCCTGCTCGTCCTCGCGAGCCGGGCGTGAGTTCAGTGCCGGTATGGCCTTCATGGTGAACAGCACCTGTGCCTGATAGGACGAGACCAGCACGGTCTCATCAATCGACGTGACATCGGCGCGCTGGAATTGTTTACGGAAGGCGTCGCTGGCCAATCTGGCCAGCGCCAGATCGGACTTGCGGTCCTTGATCGCGTCGAACATGCCGCACGCGTTATTGCGGGCGATTGCTTCAGTGTCACCGGTCGACAGCGCGGTCAGATAGCCCTGAATCGCGGCTTTGGATGCGGAGTCGGTGAATCCCGCGGTGGCCGTCCGATTACCGCCTACGGTCAGCACGGCGGCGACCAGAGCCCCGACGAGTGCAATACCCAGCAGGCTCCACCAGAGCACCCTGCGGGATCTGGCCGGCTTGGAAAACCCGACCGGCGGTGGCAGCGGGCCGGGGTATGCGCCGGGGTATGCGCCGGGGTATGCGCCGGGATACGGATACGCCTCGGGGCTGCCGTAACCCGGCGCCGCGACCGGTTGCCCCTCGACGTCGCCAGGCCGGTACGGCGGATACGGGCCAGCCATCGCTTTGTCTCCTGGAGTGTGTCGGGTCTCGCGGTGAGTGGTCGGCCCGTGTACGCAGGCTAGCGCACCGCAGGGCGGGACAGGGGGCGGCGTTACCGCGGGTATTGTGAGCAAACTCAGCTCAGAGGATGCTCAGCTCAGCAGATGAAGGGGATGCTTCGTGGCCATCGCGGTGACCGGATCCATTGCAACCGACCACCTGATGCGGTTTCCCGGAAAGTTCTCCGAGCAGCTGCTGGCTGAGCACCTGCAGAAGGTGTCATTGAGCTTCCTGGTTGACGACCTGGTGGTACACCGTGGCGGCGTCGCCGGAAATATGGCCTACGCGATCGGCGTACTCGGTGGAAGCCCCGTGCTTGTGGGTGCGGCCGGCGTCGACTTCACCGACTACCGGGAATGGTTGGAAGCTGCGGGCGTGGACTGCGCTCACGTTCTGATCTCTGATACCCAACACACCGCGAGGTTCGTGTGCACGACTGATGTCGACATGGCCCAGATCGCATCGTTTTACCCAGGTGCGATGTCGCAGGCCCGGAATATCAAGCTGGCCAACGTGATCGCCGCTGCCGGTGAGCCCGACCTGGTGATCGTCGGAGCCAATGACCCGGACGCCATGTTCGCCCACACTGACGAGTGCCGGAAGCTGGGGCTCGCCTTCGCCGCTGACCCCTCCCAGCAGCTGGCCCGACTCAGCGGGCAGGAGATCACTCGGCTTGTCGATGGCGCGACCTATCTGTTCAGCAACGACTACGAGTGGGATCTGATGCTGTCCAAGACCGGCTGGACTGATGCGGCCGTGCTCGACCAGGTAGGCCTGCGGGTCACCACATTGGGCGCCAAGGGTGTTGACCTGGTCAGTGCCGACGGAACCAACATCCACGTTTCGGTGGTTCCCGAGACGGCTCAGGTCGACCCAACCGGGGTCGGCGATGCGTTCCGGGCAGGTTTCCTCACTGGCCGGGGCGCGGGGCTCGATCTTGAACGCTCCGCCCAGCTGGGCTCGCTGGTGGCGGTGCTGGTGCTGGAAACCACGGGTACCCAGAACTGGACCTGGCACCTACCGACCGCCAAGACCCGTCTCGCCGATGCCTATGGAGCCGCGGCTGCGGCTGAGATCGTCGCGGCCCTGTCTTAGAGCTGTACCGGGTTGCCTGGCGGGGAGTCGCCGACTGCGGTGGAGGAGAACAATGAACACCGAAGAGTTCGCAGGCAAGGTCGCCGTCATCACGGGTGCCGCCGGGGGGATCGGGCGCGAATCTGCTCGCCTCTTCGCCGAGCGAGGCGCATCGGTCATCGTGGCCGACATCAACCTCCCCGGTGCACAGCAGACCGTTGACATCATCACCGCCGGTGGTGGAGTCGCCGCCGCGGTGCAGGTCGATGTCGCCTCGTCGGCATCGGTCAAGGCGATGGTCGAGACCACGATCGCCACCTATGGTCGCCTTGACATCGCCCATAACAATGCGGGGATCAAGGGCGCTGACGAGACGGTTGTGGATATGCCCGAGGAGGTCTGGAGCGCGGGAATCAGCATCATGCTTGACGGCGTCTTCTACTGCATGAAGCACGAGATCCCGGAGATGCTGAAGGTGGGTGGCGGAGCGATCATCAACACCTCATCGGGGGCTGGACTCATCGGCGTGGCGCGATTCGCGAACTATGTCGCGGCCAAACACGGTGTGATCGGCCTCACCAAGGCGGCGGCGCTCGAGTACATCACGCAGGGCGTCCGCATCAACGCGATCTGCCCAGGAACCGCGCGTAGCCAGATGGTCGAGGAATGGATGCAGGGCTCCGCTGAAGCCGAGGCGAGCGTCGCTGCGCTCCACCCAATCGGTCGTATCGCCGGACCAGAGGAGATCGCCGAGGCTGCGGTCTGGCTGGCCTCCGATGCTGCATCCTTCGTCGTGGGCACCGCGATGTCGGTCGATGGTGGCTACACCACGCTCTGAGTCGTTGAACGTCGACGCGATTAGCGTCGCAGCGTGACGCTTCCCCGATCGACATAACCTGATCGTCGATCCGACTGGATCACCGGTACGCCTAGACGTTCATCCCAGTACTTTCATCCCAAAACTTTAAAGCTGGACCGGGTAGCGCGGCTCGCTGATCCGCGGCGCCACGCTGCCGTCGACGAATATCGCGTACCAGAGCAGGAAGATCAGCACCGTCCATAGCCGGCGGCTGTGATCGGCGCCGCCGAGACGATGTTCGTCGAGCATGGCGCGCACGGTCGCGAGGTTGATCAGGTGCCCGGCCGCCGAGGCGTCGATCATGCCGTAGGCCCAGTCCATCAGCTCCCCGGCCCGCAGCCAGTGCCGGATGGGTACGGGGAAGCCCAATTTCGCACGGTTGAGCACGTGCGGCGGCACGATCGGCTCCAATGCGCGGCGTAGGGCGTACTTGGTGGTGGTGCGGGTGATCTTCTGGTCAAACGGTAACCGGGAGGCCACCGCGAAGACCTCAGGGTCGAGGAACGGGACTCGCAACTCCAATGAGTTCGCCATCGTCATCTTGTCGGCCTTGACCAGGATGTCTCCGCGAAGCCAGGTGAACAGGTCGAGGTACTGCATCCGGGCGACAGGATCCCAGCCCGCAGACTCGGCGTAGATCCGTGCGGTCACGTCGACGTGCGTCCACGCCGGGTTGAAGTCCGGTAAAACCGCCCGCAGTTGCTCATCGGAGAAGCTGCGCGCATTGCCGTAGTAGCGCTCCTCGAGGGTCAGTGATCCGCGGTGGAGCAGACTTTTCCCGCGCATCCCGTCCGGCAGTGGCCTTGCGGCCCTGCCCAGCGACTTGCGCAACGGGCGGGGAAGATAGTCGAATCCCTTGAGCGACAACGGTTCCCGATAGATTGTATAGCCACCGAATAGTTCATCGGCGCCCTCTCCGGACAGCACGACCTTGACGTGTTTGCGTGCTTCGCGGGCGATGAAGAACAGCGGTATCAGCGCCGGATCGGCCACCGGCTCATCGAGGTACCAGACGATCTCGGGGAGAGCGGCGACGAATTCCGATTGGCTGACCACTTTGGTGACATGGCGGGCACCGATCGCCTCCGCGGATGCGACGGCTACATCCACCTCCGAGAAGCCCTCACGCTCGAAGCCGGTGGTGAAGGTGATCAGTTGCGGGTTGTGCCGGATCGCAAGCGCGGCAATGGCGGTGGAGTCGATACCACCGGACAGGAACGCCCCGACGGTGACGTCGGCGCGCATGTGTTTGGCCACCGAATCCTCAAGCACGGCCGTGATCTCGTCATAGCGAGCCTGCTCGCCACCGCCTCGAAAAGGCACGGCGGTAAAGCGGGGCCGGAAGTATCGGCTCACCTCGGGTTCGCACCCGGGGCGGATCACCGCGTAGCTGCCTGATTCCAGCCGGCGCACACCGCGATGCAGCGTTTCGGGTTCAGGCACGTACTGCAGGACGGTGTAGTGCTGCAGAGCCCTGGTATCGATATCGAGATCCAAGCCAAGGTTGGCAGCCAGGTCCAGCAGGCACTTCTTCTCGCTACCGACGGCGGTACCGCCTGGCCCGGTCGCCATGAAAAGCGGTTTGATGCCGAACGGATCGCGCGCGCAGAACATCTCCCGGCGCTCGGTATCCCACAGCGCGAAGGCGAACATGCCCCGCAGGCGGCTCAGCGCCTCGGTGCCCCAGTAGTGGTAGGCCGCGACGATGGCCTCGCCGTCGCCGTCGGTGGTGAAAATCGCACCTCGAGCTTCGGCGAGCTCGGCCCGAAGCTCGAGGTAGTTATAGATCTCACCGTTGAACACCAATACATAACGCCCGGGTTGGCCCGGCGGCCCCCAGCGCAGCGGCTGGTGCGAATGGGCGATATCGATGATCGAGAGCCGGTTGAAACCGAGCACCACCTGATCATCGGCCCAGGTGCCCGGCTCGTCGGGGCCTCGGTGACGCATGAGGTGCGATGCCCCGGCTACCGCATCGACGGTCTGGGTGGTGATGCTGCCCGCGGCACGTCCTACCAGGGCAAGCAGTCCACACACCCGGCCTAGTATGCCCGAACCGCGGGGTGGGCCCGGACTCGCGACCAACCGAATCGGCAGGCGTGTCGGCTCGCTCTTGATCGGTGGTCTACGCTGCGTAGTATTCGGGTGCAGATGCGTTTTCGGGTGACCCCTGCCGGTGCCAGACGCCGGGTCGTACACAGGGCCAATCCGAGGCCATCGGCCCAGCTTGTGACACAGGAGGTGCCAAGGTGACACCACGGGGGCTCAGCCTTACCGCGACCGGCCCACGTCGGCGTCGAACCGCGGCGATGGTCACCACGCTTGCAGCGTTGGCGCTGACGCTGAGCGGCTGCAGTTGGCAGCATGCACTCGGGCTCGGGTGGCCGAAAGGCATTACCCCGGAGAGCCACCTCATGCGAGAACTGTGGCTCTGGTCGGTGATCGCCGCGCTCGTCGTCGGCGTGATGGTGTGGGGTTTGATGTTTTGGACCGCCGCTTTCCACCGTCGTAAGAAGGGCCAGAGCGAGCTGCCGCGCCAATTCGGCTACAACATGCCGCTGGAACTTGTGTTGACCGTTGTTCCCTTCGTCATCATCTCGGTGCTGTTCTACTTCACCGTCGTCGTGCAGAACCGAGTGCTGGACAAGGAATCAAACCCCGAGGTTGTCATCGACACCACCGCATTCCAGTGGAACTGGAAGTTCGGTTATCAGAAGATCGCCTTCGCAGATGGATCCTTCAACTACGACGGTGCCGATCCGGCCCGTAAGGCCGCGGTGCTCTCCAAGCCCGAAGGCAAGGATGCCCACGGTGAGGAGAAGGTGGGTGCAATCCGGGGGTTGAACCCCGAGGACCGCAGTTACCTGAACTTCAACAAGGTCGAAACCATCGGAACCAGCGACGAGATCCCGATCCTGGTGCTGCCCGTCGGGAAGCGAATCGAGTTTCAGCAGGCCTCCGCCGACGTGATCCACTCGTTCTGGATCCCGGAGTTCCTGTTCAAGCGTGACGTGTTTCCGGATCCGGTGGCCAACCATACGGAGAACATCTGGCAGGTTTCCGAGATCAACCAGACCGGTGCCTTCGTCGGGCGCTGCGCTGAGATGTGTGGCACCTACCACTCCATGATGAACTTCGAGGTGCGGGTGGTCTCGGCTGCCGACTTCAAGACCTATCTGCAGGCGCGGATCTCCGGAAAGACCAACGCCCAGGCATTGCAGGCGATCAATCAGCCGCCGTTGGCGATCACCACCCGTCCGTTTGATACCCGTCGCGGTCAACAGGTGATTCCGCCGGCGCAGGTGTCCTCGCAGGCGAGCGATTCACAGGCGATCAAGTAGAGGCGGCACATCTCAATGCGTATCGAAGCCAGGCTGTTTGAGATCCTCACCGGGTTCTTCGTCCTTGCCGCGATCGGCTACGGCGTTCTGACGACGCTTTTCGCGCGCGGTGGCCTGGAATGGGCCGGCACCACCGCTCTGGTTCTCACTGCGGGCCTTGCGTTGATCATCGGAACGTTCTTCCGTTTCATCGCTCGTCGTCTCGATACCCGGCCCGAGGATTACGGCGATGCCGATATCGCCGACGGCGCCGGGGAACTGGGCTTCTTCTCGCCGCACAGCTGGTGGCCGATCCTGATCGCGCTGTCCTTCTCGACGGCGGCCGTGGGCGCGGCGTTGTGGCTTCCCTGGCTGATCTTCGCCGGGATCGTCTTCGTCCTCGCGGCGGTGTCGGGATTGGTCTTCGAGTACTACGTCGGGCCCGAGAAGCACTGAGCGCGAAGGTCACAATCCGGGCGGTATCTGGCCGTCGTACGGTGTGCTGCGCAGCCGCTTTGCCATCCGGTTGGGTAATGTTCTGCCGGGATGGGGCTGGTGCCTGCGAGTCGCGTGCCGCCACCGCCTCTCGGATGCTGTCGAAAGAGGATAGGCAAGGATGAGCGGGCCAAATCCGCCGGATCGGGAACCGGGCGGTCAGCCGACCGAGGAATATCGGGAGGAACTGACCGACACCGGTTTCTCGCGGGCGTATTCAGCGCCGGAATCCGAGCAATACACCATCACTCCCTATATGCCTGCTGAACTTGAGTTGTACGACTACGACAGCTACGACCAGGCAGGTGCTCCCGCCGACCTGTCGCCGCCCAAGTGGCCGTGGGTGGTCGGTGTGACCGCGATCATCGCTGCCATCTCACTGGTCGTATCGGTGTCACTGCTGGTGACCAGAACTGATACCAAGGACTCGGCCTCCCCGACGATGACGACGACGGCGCCGCCGGTCCAGGATGAGATCACCACGGCTGTGCCGCCGCCCCCACCACCACCACCAAGTGAAGTTCCGCCACCGCCCCCGCCACCGGAGACCGAGACCGTCACGGTGACGCCGGAACCCGAGCCGCCGCCGGTCGTGACGGAGGCCCCGCCGCCGGAGACCGCCGCACCGCCACCGCCGGTCACCACCACTCCGGCAGGTCCGCGGCAGGTGACCTACTCCGTCAGCGGCACCAAGGCGCCCGGTGACATCATCACGATCACCTATGTCGATGCCTCCGGCCGCCGACGCACCCAGCGAAATGTCTATATTCCTTGGTCGTTGACGGTCACACCCATCTCGCAGTCTGACGTCGGTTCAGTGCAGGCTTCGAGCCTGTTTCTGGTCAGCAGACTGAACTGCTCCATCACCACGAGCGACGGGACGGTGTTGTCATCGAATCAGAACAACGCGGCGCAGACGAGCTGCTGATGGCCTCGGACCCGGTGGACATCGAAC
>Ga0164295_10004919_pt1 | contig 10605 bp, 6 predicted proteins | sample GEODES006metaG_FD_111798 | JGI IMG/M metagenome (GOLD analysis project Ga0164295, IMG submission 111798) | Oligotrophic lake water microbial communities from Sparkling Lake, Wisconsin, USA - GEODES006 metaG | ecosystem: Environmental > Aquatic > Freshwater > Lake | place: USA: Sparkling Lake...
CAGCAGCTTGTCGTTCGCCGTGGGGATCACCCGGCTGTAATCCGGGAAGGTGCCGTCGATCAGCTTGCTGGTCAGCGTTGAATCGGCCGAGAATTTGAAGCGGATCTTGGCCGGGGACAGGCTGATCTCCACCGGCGCATCGCCGGCCAGTTCATCGAGCAATTTGCGCACTTCGTTCACGCATTTGCGCGGCACGATCACGCCCGGCATGTCGGCGGCACCCGCCGGCAAATCAAGCTCGATCCGCGCCAGGCGGTGGCCATCGGTGGCCACGCCGCGCAACCGCGGTGCCGAGCCAGCGGTGGCATGCAGATAAATGCCGTTGAGATAATAACGCGTTTCCTCGGTTGAAATCGCAAAGCGCGTCGCGTCGATCAATTCCTTCAGATCGGCCGCGGTCAGCGTGAAGTGCACCGGCAGATCGGTTTCGGCAATCACCGGGAAATCGTCGCGCTTCAACGTCGAAAGGCTGAAGCGGCTGCGCGCCGACACCACGCTCATGCGCTCGCCGGACACCGCCAATTCCACCTGCGCGCCTTCCGGCAGCTTGCGGGCGATATCGAACAAGGTGTGCGCCGAAACCGTGGTGGCGCCGTTCACATCGATCGCCGCCGGGATGGTTTCCACCACCTGCAGATCAAGATCGGTGGCCATCAACCGCAAGCCATCGCTGCGCGCCTCGATCAGCACGTTCGAAAGGATGGGAATGGTGTTGCGGCGTTCCACCACCGACTGGATATGGCCCAGACACTTCAGCAGCGTTGCCCGTTCGACAGTGGCCTTCATCCTGATCCCTGCAACATTGAAAAATTCATCATCACTATAACCATTCAGGGCGCGCGTGGTAGTGGCCTTCTGCGGCAATTCGGGGCTATGCCAAGGCCATGGATCTGATTCTCGCCCGCCACGCCGAAACCGTGTTCAACGCCGCCGCCCGCATGCAGGGCCACATGGCGCACACCCCGCTCACCCGCGCCGGCATCGCCCAGGCCGAAGCCATGGGCGTGGCCCTGCGCGAAGCCCTCGGCCACGCCCCCGATCTCGACCTGTATGTCTCCCCGTCGGGCCGCACCCAGCAAACCGCCGCCATCATCGGCGAACATCTCGGCCTCGATTTCTTCCGCTGGCAAAAGGACGAACGCCTGCTCGAAATCGACGTCGGCGATTGGGAAGGCCGCTGGTACCACGACATCGTCGCCGAACTCGGCCGCCCCATCGTCGATATGGAGCGCGGCCTGTTCTGCGAACCGCCGCCAAACGGCGAATGGTTCCCCGCCATCGCCGACCGCCTGAACGACTGGATCGCCAGCCTCTCCCATGATCGGCCCATCCTCGCCATCAGCCACGGCATCACCGCCGGCGTCCTGCGCGGACTCCTCACCGGCGGCGACCCTTGGCACGGCGTCCCCGTCGCGCCGCGCGCGCCACAGGGAACCGTGTTCCGCATCGTGAATGGGGTGGAGAGCGTGATCCACACCGGCAGCGGGACGGTGGCGTCGCGGGCGGCTTGATTTTAAGTATGAGAGCCTACGGCGGGCCAGCGGCAGCCGCGCGCGCCGAATCTCAACGCCGTTTGGCGGTTAGGTGGCTGATCAGCCAATCGCTGCCGTCGGTATAGATCTGCACCAATTGTTCGAAGGTGAGATAGAGATCGTGGGTCTGGCCGGGTAGCACTTGCTGGCGATATTCGACCTGCGGCTTTTGGCGTTGCAGGGCGTATGACAGGGCGATGCCGTCGTTGATGTTGACGTTCATGTCGTCATCGCCCTGGGCAACGAAGATCGGCGATTTCCAGCCGTCGATCTGCCCGATGGGCGAATAGGCCATGCCCGGCGCATCCTGGGTGAAGTGCACGCCGGCCATATCGAAGCCGACGCTGAAGATGTCGCTGTGTTTGGCCAAGGCGGTGGCGGTGATGTACCCGCCCCATGACAGGCCATAGATGCCGATGCCGTTGGCGGTCTGCTTGCCGTACCGTTGTTTCAGCCAGCGTGCGGCACCCACGACATCCTTGATTTCGGAATTGCCGGCGAAGCCCCAACCCGGCGGATTGCGGAATTCGAAACCGCGCATGATCGAGCTGCGATATTCCACCGAGAGCACCACGCAGCCGCGGCCGGCGAGATACTGGTTCATGCCATAGAGATAATGATAGGCATCCATATAATGGTAGCTGGTGAGCATCTGACGGCGGATGCCGCCATGCGCGAAGACGATGGCGCAGCCGCTGGGTTTGGCCGGCACGAACAATTGCCCAAAGGCGGTCTGACCATCTGAGCCGGGGAATTCCACCAGTTGCGGCTTGACCAGCCGGTCGCCGGGGAAGCCGGCTGGCGCGGCCGGCAAGGCGGCTGGGGTGATTTCACCGGCGGCAGAACGCACCACGACATGCTGCGGGTGGGCCCAATCCGTGTCGACATAGGCGACCGCGCCGCCGGCCAAGGGCACCGGGGTCCACTGGTTGCCATACCCGTTGGTCAGGGCGACGGGCGGTGTGCGGCCATCGGCGGCGACCTGGGCAATGTGGCGGCGGCCGAGATCACCGATGTTGGTGGCGTAAACCAGGCTGGTGCCATCGATGCTGGTGGAGAAATACTCGACCTCGCCATCGCCCGGGGTGAGCAGCCGGGCGCTGCCGCCGCTGGCCGGGACGGCATAGAGGTGGCGCCAACCATCGGCTTCATGGGCGAAGACGATCTCGCCGGCCGGGGTCCACGCCATTTGCGCGCCCTGCATGATCGGGGCGTAGGCCTGATCGAGGGCGTAGAACACCGAGCCGGGGCCGGGGCTGGCCTGCCAGATTTTCCGGGGCTGGGTAGGAGCGCTGACATTCACCGTCCAGATCGACCAGGGATCATCGCTGAGCACCGGTCCGCAGGAGCGTGATTGGCCGCACAGGTTGCGCGGCAAGTTGGGAGAGTTCGCAGGTTCACGGCGGAAGGCCAGCGATTGGCCATCAGGTGACCAGACCGGGCCGGCATCGGCGGCCGTGCCGTGGGGGATGGCGACCGCAGTCTTGCTGGCGAGATCGAGGATTTCGACGCCATCACCGCGGACATAAGCGAGTTTGCTGCCGTCGGGCGAGAAGCGCATGTCGCGGCGATCGCCTGCCAGAAATTCGAACGGTGCGCCGACGCCGGTGAGCCGGCCGCCTTCCCAGGTGAGCGCGGCGGCCATGATATGGCCATTGCCGGTCCACAGCACCAACCGTTCATCCGGCGTGAACAGCGCGCCGCTGCCCGGCCCGAGCAGGCGGGGGCTGTCGGTGCCATCGCTGCCGATCAGCCAGACCTGTTGGTCCGGCAGATCAGCATTGGCCAACGGGTCGGCATGATCGCCCTGTTTGTTGGCACGGCTGCCCCGCACATAGGCGATGGCGCCACCATGAGCTGAGATGGCTGGGGCCACCGCCAGTTCCTGGCCATCATCGCCGCCATAGGCCACCAGCCGGCGCGCCGGCTGACCCACGCGCAGGACGTAAAGGTTTCGGAACTGGGCTTCGCGGGACACGTAGGCGACGGCAGTGCCGTCGGCAGAGCCGGTGGGCGGATAGAGATAAGGCGCGGCCAGCACCGCGGCCATGGTGAAGCGTTCCTGCGGGCGCTGCGCCGGCGGTTGCCAGGCGGCCCGTTGCAGGCGGGTGACCGGGCGGGTCAGCCGCTTGTCGGGCAGGCCGGGGACGGCGCGGGTGAAGCTTATGCCTTGGCTGTCGGCGGACCAGACCGGATCGGAGTCGCGATCGAACGACGGATCAACGAAATTGGTGTGCCGGGTGGCGATGTCGTGGACGGCGATGAACGACCAGCGATCATGCTCGGCACCGTTGTCGAGCCAGGTGCGGGGGTTTTCGAAGGCGATGGACTTGCCGTCGGGCGAAAAGCGGATCTGGCCGATGCTGCCGCGGATGGTGAGCAGTCGGTCGGGCGCGGCCCAACCTGTATCACCAGTCGCGCGGCTGGCGCTGAACAGGCTGCGACCTTCAGCCCAGGCCGCGCGCCGACCATCGGGCGAGAGCGCAGCATTGGCCGGGGGATTGACCTGCCGGCCGGCAGCTTCGGCCCAGGGCGGGACGTAGACGGGCGGGATTGACGGGGTTTGCGCGCCGGCCCCGCCTGCAAGCAGCAGCCCCGCAACGAAGCTGAGCGCGCGCGGCGGGCTCAGCATGGACGGATCGGCGGAGGGACAGTCTGCATGAGGGGAGAGGCTACAAAGCCAGATGGGGCGATGCAAGTGGGCACCTGTCCCCCCGGTGAAGAGGCGATCCTTCAAAAGGTGCCGAGTGTTGCAAAACGCGCCTTCAGCTCATCCAGCCGCGTCAGCAGGGCGTTCATGGCGGTGACCGCCTGGGTGGTGGGCCGGGCGTCGGCTTGTTGGATCAGCTTCAGCATGAAAACGAGCTTCTCCTGCAAGCTGACGATGCTTTCCTGATCGGCTGGCAGGGCGGTGATGCTGCCATATTTGATGTCGGGGTTGGGCGCGTCGCCATCGCCGCGCAGGCGGAGCAGGGCGGTGCGTTGCCTGGGGGTGGCGGTGGTGAGGCGGGTGTCGATCTGGTCGCGCAGGGCCTGGGCGGCCTCAGTGGCGCGCAGCAGTTGCAGGCTGTGGCGCGATTGCAGGGCGAGGTCTTCGGGCGCCACCTGCACGCGGGGATCGAGGCGGACGTCGAGGTCGGCCTCGCGCAATATGCCATCGGCGGTGAGGCGCGCGCGGTAGCGGCCGGGCAGCACGAACGGCCCGACCGGATCGCTGCGCGTGTTCTGGAAGGTGGCGGCGATGTCGTAGCTGCGGCGGATGCCGGTGGGCGGTTCGTGGCGCAGATCCCAGACGAAGCGGTGGTGGCCGGGGGTGGTGCCGAGGCGCTGTGGCGGCGCGATCCAGTAGGTGGGGTGCGGCAGGCTTGTCGGGTCAAGCTGTTCGGGCGCGTCGCTGCTGGCATGGCGGCGGACCAGCGCGCCGGCGCTGTCGAAGATTTCGAGGGTGACGCTGGCGGCATTGGCAGGCAGCAGATAATCCAGCGTGGTGCCATCGGGCGGGTTCTGGCCGGTCGGCTCTTCGGGCGGCAGCGGCGTATCGCCGAACATGTTGGCGCGCACGCGGGTGGCCAGCGTCGGCTTGAACAGATGCAAGCCCGTCGCGGCGGCCAGCTCGCGCAGCATGGCGATATTGTCCATGATCCAGATCGAGCGGCCGTGCGTGCCGATGACCAGATCATCATCATGCACCACCAGATCGCGGATCGAGGTGGCCGGCATGTTCAGGCGCAGCGGCTGCCAGGTCGCGCCATCGTCGATCGAAAAATACACGGCGCGTTCGGTGCCGGCAAACAGCAGGCCGGGCTGTTTCGGGTCTTCGCGCACCACGTTCACCGGGCCGTCGTCGGGCAGGCCGGCGGTGATGCGCGTCCAGTTGCGGCCGAAATCATGGGTGCGCCAGATGTGCGGGCGCTGATCATCCAGGCGGATGGCGTTGACCGCGGCATAGGCGGTGCCGGCATCGAAATGCCCGGCATCGAGGGCGGACAGCTTGTCCCAGGCGCGCAGCGAGGGCGGCGTCACGTTGCTCCAGTTGCCGCCACCATCGCGCGTGATGTGGATCAGGCCGTCGTCGGTGCCGGCCCAGATCAGCTTCACGTCACGCGGCGACGGCGCCAGCGCATAGATCACCCCCAGCCGATCCATTTTCGCCAGCGCAGGTGTGCGGAAATCGCCGATGCTTGCGGGCACGTCCGGCCGTTCGCGCGACAGGTCCGGGCTGATGATCGACCAGCTTTCGCCGCCGTTCACGGTTTTCCACAACCTGTTGGTGGCATAGAGCAGCGCCTTGGGATCGGCGGGGTGGAACATCAGCGGCATGGAGCGCTTGATGCGGTAATCGCCGGACCGCAGCGCTTCCGGCGCAATGTTGCGGGTCTGCCCGGTGCGCTTGTCGAAGCGCACGACGCGGCCGCCATAGATGAGATCGGGGTTGAGCGGATCGGCGACGACATAGGCATATTCGTCGGCGCCCACGCCCACCCAATCACGGAAGCTGATCTGGCCACCGTTGCCGCGGCTGGCGATGCCGATGGCGCCGCTTTCCTGCTGGCCGCCATAGATCCAATAGGGAAACTGGCGATCGGTGGAGACATGGTAGAGCTGCGCGGTGGGCTGGTTGTACCAGCTGCTCCAGCTGCGGCCGCCGTTGACGGTGATGGTGGCGCCCTGGTCCGCCGTGTAGATCATGATGTCGGGCTGTTTCGGGTTGATCCACATGCGCTGATAATCATCGCCGCCGGGCGCGCCCTTGTGCGAGGTCCAGGTCTTGCCGCCATCGTCGGATCGATAGCTGGCGGTGTTGGCGAGGAAGACGCGATTTTCGTCTTCGGGGTGGACGATGATCTCGGCATAGCTGCCGTCGGCGCCCCACAGGCGCTTGTCGGCGCTGACCAGCGCCCAATGTTCACCGCCGTCGTCGGAGCGATAGATGCCGCCGCCGGTTACGGCGTTGATCACGGCATAGACGCGGTTCGAATTGCCCGGCGCGATGCCAACGCCGGTCAGGCCCAGGCCCTGCGCCGCGCCCGGCAGCCCGGCGGTCAGCTTGCGCCAGGTGGTGCCGCCGTCGGTCGATTTGTACATTCCGCTGTTCGGCCCCGAAAAACGCGCATTCTCCCACGGGCCTTCGCGATGCTCCCACAGATTGGCGTAGATTATGTTGGGGTCGTTGGGGTCAAATTCGATGCGGTTCGCGCCGGTGTTGGCGTTGACGTACAGGGTCTTCTCCCAGCTCTTGCCGCCATCCCGGCTGCGGAACACGCCGCGCTCGCTGTTCGGGCCATAGGGGCGGCCCATGCCGGCGACCAGGACGATGTTCGGATCGGTGGGATGCACGATGATGCGGCCGACCTGACTGACGTCCTTCAGGCCGATGTGCGCCCAGCTCTTGCCGCCATCCACGGATTTGAAGATGCCATCGCCGGTGCTGAGATCGGGGCGGTGCAGCCCTTCGCCGCTGCCGACGTAGATCACGTCCGGATGCGAGGGCGACACGGCGATGTCCCCCACCGATCCAGTGGATTCCGCATCGAAGATCGGCCGCCAGGTGCGGCCATAATCATCGGTTTTCCACACGCCGCCATTGTTGACGCCGACGAAGAAGACATTGGGCCGGCTGGGAATGCCGACCGCGCCGACAGTGCGCCCGGCACGAAACGGGCCGACCAGCCGCCAGCGCAAGGATTGATATGCATCCTGCCCCGGTGCTGCACTGGCCGGCGCAGCGCTGGCGGCAGCCAGGCCAACCATCAGGGCAGCACAAAAGGCGCGGATCACCGGCAGCAGCGACATGATATTGTCCCCAATCAACAATCTCGTGGCAGCATGCCAGCGGCCCGCGAAAACACAACTGCTGGCGTGTTGGGCAACTCAAGGGAGATCACAGCTTCTCGCCCGGAACTTGGCAAAGTTTGCTAATGGCGCAGACCCATGCCAGCATCCGTGCATGCCCACACGCAACATCAACCTGACCGACCATCAGGATCGGTTCGTGGCCGAGGCGATGGCATCCGGCCGGTATCAGAATGCCAGCGAAGTGGTGCGCGACGGGCTACGCCTGCTGGAAACGCGGGCGGCCGAGGATGCAGCGCGACTGGCGCGCTTGCAGGCGGCACTGGCGGAAGCGGAGGACGCGCTTGCGCGCGGCGACTTTCACGATGTGCAAGTCGATGCGCTTGATGCGTGGTTGGACAAGCCAGGCGCCGACGCGCGGTGAAGCTGCGGATTGCGGGCCCGGCGCAGCGCGACATCGCATCAGCGCTGACGTGGAGCGCCAGCACCTTTGGCGAGTCCGCCCGTGATCGTGATCAAGCATTGATCCGTCAGGCGCTGGCCAACATCGCATCCGGGGCAGTGCCGGCGGCCGTTGCCCGGCCCGAACTCGGCGACGGATTGCAGCTTTATCACCGGCGCCACGCGCGAGGCAGCCCAGGCGTGCGCGCGCCGCGCCATGTGCTGGCCTTTCGCATCGAGGGCGATACCGCGATCATCCTGCGCTTGCTGCATGATGCCATGGACCTGCCATCGCATATGCGTGATATGTAGCGCAGCGTAACCCCCGTCAGGCCGAAGCCCAGGCCGCCACCATCGCTTCGAGCACGCGCATCGGGACCGGGCCGGCCTTCAACACCAGATCGTGGAAATCGCGCACGTCGAAGCGGGCGCCCATCCGGGCGCGGGCGGCTTCGCGGGCGGCGGCGATGCGGTTGGCGCCCACCTTGAAGGCGCAGGCCTGGCCGGGGATCACGCAATAGCGCGCGATCTCGCGGTCGGTGGACAGGGGCGGTTCGCCGGCGTTTTCGACCATCCAGCTTGCGGCCTGCTGCGGCGTCCAGCGTTCGTGGTGCAGGCCGGTATCGACGACGATGCGGGCGGCGCGGAACAATTGCGATTGCAGCGATCCGATGCGGCCGAAGGGATTGTCTGCATACACGCCGAGTTCGTCGGCGACCTGTTCGGCGTAGAGGGCCCAGCCCTCGCTGTAGGCGGAGAAACGCACGAGTTGGCGGAACAGCGGCAGAGCCGGCGTGCCGCGCATGATGCTGGCCTGATAATGATGCCCCGGCACGCCTTCGTGGTGGATCAGGGTGGGCATCCGCCAGGCCGCATTCTCTTGCGGGTTTTGCAGGTTGACGGCGATCAGGCCCCGGCCGGCGCCGCCAAGGCCATAATACATGGCGCCCGGTGAACCCTGCTCCACGGCAGGTTCCATGCGGCGGACATCAACCGGGAGGACGCTGGTGGTGTGGAACCCTTTACCGAGCCTGGCGGTGGTGGCGGCGATCTGGCGTTCGGCCAACGCCAGCAATTGCGCGCGGGCGGTGTCGCCCGTCACCCGGAAGCGCGGGTCGGCATCCAGCGCCGCAAGGCGGGCACCGACATTGCCCTTGGTCAGGCCTTGCGCCTTGAGCAGGCGATCAATCTCCGCAGAAAGCGCGCGGCATTGCGCCAGGCCTTCGCGGTGCAGATCGCCGGGCGCCACATCGGTGGTGGTGTTGGCGCGCAGAGCCGCAGCGTAATAGGCCTCGCCATCGGGCAGCCGCCACACGCCGCCAATGTCGGACGCTTGCGACCGCAGCGCGTTCAGCGCGGCGATCTGGCGGTCGAGCGCCGGCACGATGCGGGTGCGCAGTATGGCCCCGGCGCGCGCCGATGCATCGGGAAAGCCCCTGGCGGCGATGCGCGCCAGCATCGGTGCCATCAGCCGGCTTTGCGCCAGGGGTTCATCGCGCAGCGCCATCAACTGCGGCACGGTGCGATCGATGACGAAGCCCGGCGGCGACACGCCGCCGGCGGCATCGTGGCGGACCCATTCGGTTTCCTGATCGAGCGCCGTGGCAAAGCCATCCAGCCGCGCCAGCCAGATGTCGACATCGGCCGGCGCCGCCAGCGGTTGCCGCTCGCCAAGCGCGCCCGGCAGCCAGTACCAGGCGCCGCCCATCTGCTGCACGACATAGGGGCTGGGCCGCAGATTGAGATCGACGAAGCCATAACGGCCGAGCAGATCATCGAGCGCGGTATAAACAAAGCGCGCCACGTCAAGATCGAGCGCGGCTGCGGGCGAGAGCGCCGCGCGATCAATGCCCGACAATTCGATGAGCGCCAGTTTGACCGCCGCGCGGTCGCCGGCGCGCGCCGCCAGGGAACGATCATCGAGCCTTGACCGCAGGGCCGGCGAGGCGCTGTCCGCGCGCCGGCCGCCGGTCGCCTCCTCCGGCATGCGGGTGAGATAGGCTTCGGCATGACGCTGCAGCATGGCCGCCAGTGCGGCATCGGGCGCGTCTGCGGCGAACGCCGACCCCGCACCGCTCATCGCGAGCAGTGCTGCACCGGCCAGGAATTCGCGCCGCTCGATCATGTCAGGCTCCGTCTGTCAGACCGATGGCTTAACGCGTCCCTGCGCGCGGCCTCAAGCCTGTTGTGCGGTCGCTGGCCGCTGTTTCCGCTTCCCGCGCTGGTGGGCGCAGCCTATGTGCAGTGCAGCAAGCCAGCCGGAGTCGTCATCATGTCCGCTGATTCCCCCAACGATCCCATCGTCATTTCCGCTTATGCCCGCACACCGATGGGCGGGTTTCAGGGCGCGCTCTCCGGCATGAAGGCCACCGAGCTTGGCGCGGCGGCGGTGCGGGCAGCGGTGGAACGGTCGGGCGCAAACCCCGAGACCATCGCGCAGATCATCATGGGTTGTGTGCTGCCCGCCGGGCTGGGCCAGGCGCCGGCCCGGCAGGCGGCGCTGGGGGCGGGCCTGCCGCTCGGCATCGAGGCGACCACGGTCAACAAGATGTGCGGCAGCGGCATGCAGGCGGCGATCATGGCGCATGATGCGATTGCGGCCGGCAGCGCCGACATCATCGTGGCGGGCGGCATGGAGAGCATGACCAATGCGCCCTATCTGCTGACCAAGCATCGCGGCGGCGCGCGCATCGGCCATGATGCAGTCAAGGATTCCATGTATCTCGATGGGCTGGAGGATGCCTATGATCCCGGCCGGCTGATGGGCAGCTTCGCCGAGGAATCGGCGCGGGATTATCAGTTCACCCGCGAAGCGCAGGATGAGTTCGCGCTGACCAGC
>Ga0164295_10004920_pt1 | contig 10604 bp, 5 predicted proteins | sample GEODES006metaG_FD_111798 | JGI IMG/M metagenome (GOLD analysis project Ga0164295, IMG submission 111798) | Oligotrophic lake water microbial communities from Sparkling Lake, Wisconsin, USA - GEODES006 metaG | ecosystem: Environmental > Aquatic > Freshwater > Lake | place: USA: Sparkling Lake...
AAATAACCTATTCTAATTCTCCAATTGTAATTTCTACATGGGATTCAGGTATGGAAGTAAATGCAGCAGCTTGGAAAATATTATCTGCTAAAGGAAGAGCTTTAGATGCAATTGAAGCGGGTGCTAATCAAATTGAAGATACGATTAACTGCTGTGTTGGTTTAGGCGGAAATCCTGACCGGGATGGTATTGTTACACTAGATGCATGTATCATGGATGAAAACTCGAATTGCGGGGCGGTTGCAGGCTTAGAACAAATAAAACATCCAATTTCTGTGGCAAGAAAAGTAATGGAAAATACACCCCACGTTTTATTAGTCGGTAATGGAGCACAACAATTTGCAATTGAAAATGGATTCACTAAAGAACCGGCAAAACTATCGCAAAGCGCCGAAAATACTTATAAAGAATGGTTGAAGAAAACCGATTACAAACCACAGATTAATATTGAAAATAATAATGGCAATGGACCTTTTGCACCTAATTTTTTTCCAGATGGAACCCCTAACCATGATACGATGGGATTATTAGCAAAAGACTCACAGGGAAATTTATCAGGTGGTGTAACAACTAGTGGGATGGCTTTTAAACTCCATGGGCGTGTAGGAGATTCTGCTGGTATTGGTGCAGGATTATTTGTAGACAATGAAGTAGGCGCTGCAACTAGTAGTGGCGTTGGGGAAGAAGTTATTAGAACATGTGGTACACACTTGGTAGTAGAATTGATGCGTCAAGGTCATAGTCCTGAGAAAGCATGCAAAAAAGCGGTAGAAAGAATTATCAAAATAAATCCAGAGAGAGCGAAAACACTTCAAGTAGGATATTTAGCAATGAATAAAAATGGAGAATATGGTGCCTATGCCATCCAAAAAGGTTTTGTGTTTTCAGTAAAAACCAATGACGAAAATAAAATACACGAATCAAAATTCATATTGGGCGCTTAGTCTTATTTCGTAAAAGTTTACCTCATGAAATTTAAGTTAGAAGTAATCGGCTTTACGATAGAGAGCTGCATGATAGCTCAAGCTGCAGGAGCCCATCGCATTGAGTTATGTGATAACCCTTTTGAAGGTGGTACCACTGCGTCTTATGGGTTTATCAAAACTGCTAGAGAAAATTTATCCATTGAGCTCTACCCTATTATCCGACCAAGGGGAGGTGATTTTTTATACAGTGAAATTGAATTTGAGGTAATGAAAGCTGATATAGAAAATTGTAAAAGTCTTGGATGTGATGGTGTGGTGATTGGAATTCTCAATGCAGATGGAACGGTCGATAAAAAAAGATGTAAGCAACTAGTAGAAATTGCTCACCCAATGAAAGTAACTTTTCACAGAGCATTTGACCGAACAAATGACCCATTCAAAGCGATGGAGGATATTATATCGATTGGTTGTGAAAGAATTCTTACTAGCGGACAAAAAAATTTAGCCATCGATGGTGAAGAACTGCTGAATAAATTAGTAAATCAAGCAAATAACAGAATAATCATTATGCCTGGAAGTGGTGTAAAATCAGATAATATTGAAACATTGGTTAAGAATACCAATGCCACAGAATTTCATACCTCCGCAAGAACTTTTATTAATAGCAAAATGGAATTCATCAATGAAAGTATGGACGAACAGTTGATTAGCGTGTCAGCGATGAGCGATGAGATAAAAAAAATAATCGAAATATTTGAGAACTGTTAAGGTACAACCATCTTTAATACAAGATCCTCACCTTAATAGTTGCCTTCACCTTTTTCAGTAATTCCATTGCATTTTTACTTAGCCCCTTATCTACATCCAATACTACATAACCGATTGTATCATTAGTTTTTAAATATTGCCCTAGTATATTGATTTTATTTTTTGATAAGGTAGTATTTATTTCACTCAATACACCAGGCACATTGTTGTGAACATGAAGGATTCTATGAGTTCCCTCTTGAGGAGGCAAACTAAGCGCTGGTATAGTGTGTGAGCCATAACTAATTCCTTTCTCGAGGTAGTTAAATAATTTAGAACTTACATCATCCCCAATATTATGTTGCGCCTCTTGAGTACTTCCACCAACATGAGGAGATAGTAATACATTGTTTAATCCCTGTAAAGGAGAAGTAAATTTATCGCCACTTTTTTCAGGTTCCCATGGAAATACATCAATCGCTGCACCACCCAAATGGCCATCAGATAAAGATTTAGCCAATGCATCGATATCAACCACTTCACCTCTTGCATAGTTGATTAAAATACTTCCTTTCTTAAAAGATTTCAGAAGGTTTTTATTAATCAAATTTTTTGTGGAAGGTAATTCAGGAACATGCAGAGATACAATGTCAGATTTACTTACCATATCCTTTAAAGTCTTCGCATTCACTGCATTTCCCAAGGGAAGTTTAGTTTCAGTATCAAAATAAATTACTTTCATTCCTAGTCCTTCAGCCAACACGCTGACCTGGCTTCCAATATTACCATAACCGATAATCCCCAATGTTTTTCCACGTAATTCGAAACTACCAGTAGCATCTTTGAGCCAAATTCCTTCATGAGCAGCTTTGTTTTTATCCAAAATTTTTCGAATAAGGATAATAGATACGCCAATTACTAGTTCCGCCACACTTCTTGTATTGCTGTAAGGAGCATTAAAAACTGCCACTCCTTGTTTGGTAGCAGCTTTTAGGTCTACCTGATTAACTCCTATACAAAAACAGCCAATAGCTTGCAATTTTTCGGCAGCAGCTAACACCTTAGCAGTAAGTTGCGTTTTACTTCTTATTCCAACTAGGTGAACATTTTTTATTTCTTTGATCAGTTGCTCTTCACTAAGAGCACCGTTTAATTTCCTAACATTCACGTAGCCAGCAGCATTGAAGTACTTTACAGCCACATCACTAATATTTTCCAAAAACAAAATATTGATTTTCTCTTTGGGATAGCTGGTTATTTTTTTGTCTACCATGATTATAACTCCTTATTTTGCACAAATATATTCTATCTAAGCCTTAATACTAATATGATCTCATTTTTTTGTTCTTTATACAACACTCAAAAGTCTATTTCTAGGTATAAAATAGCCATAACAAGGTATGTAATTATTTTTATATCTATTGTACTTGTGGCTTGTAATATTTCATCAAAGCAAGAGCCTGCTAAGAATCAAATTGAATTACCCAATCCAGGTTCGTTGAACAAAAAAGAGTTAGAACGCCTGCGGATTGCTTGTGAGAATTGGTATTTGTCGGTATTAAAAACAAAGGGCTTTAATGGCGGAATACTCGTTGCCAAAAAAGGGAATATTATTTTTGAAGCATACAATGGAAACGTCCACCTCAACGGACTCGATCCATTGAATGACAGTACTTCGCTTCATATTGCCTCTGTTTCCAAAACCTTTACAGCAATGGCAACTTTAAAACTTTGGCAGGATGGTAAATTAAATATTGACGACCAGTTCAATAAATATTTCCCCTCGTTTAATTATCCTGGAGTTACTATTCGCACTTTATTAAATCACCGAAGTGGACTCCCTAATTACGTTCACTTCATGGAAAATATGGGATGGGATAAAAGAATCAAAATTAACAATGAGGATATTCTTAACTTTTTAATCATCAAAAAAAAATCGATACAAAATATTGGGAAACCTGATAAAGGATTTTCCTATTGCAACACCAACTTTGCTTTGTTGGCCTTATTAATAGAAAATGTAAGTGGTAAAAAATATAGTGATTATTTACAGGAAACTTTTTTTACTCCACTACAAATGAATCACACATTTTTATACAATAAAGATTCTGGGAATGTTACAATGAGTTATGATTATAAAGGAAAATTGATTCCGTTTAATTTTTTGGATGATGTTAATGGAGATAAAAATATATACAGTACACCACGCGATCTACTAACATGGGATAGGGCACTTACAGAAGGAAATTTATTTAATAAAAAAACACTCGAAGAAGCCTATACTCCTTATAGCAATGAAAAGCCAGGTATTAGAAATTATGGTCTAGGATGGAGAATGAATAATTATCCTTCTGGAAAAAAAATGATCTACCACAATGGATGGTGGCATGGAAATAATGCAGCATTTATTCGTTTAATACAGGATTCTGCAACCATCATTGTACTGGGCAACAAATACAACCGAGGTGTTTATCATGCAAAAGATTTGTCTAGTTTATTTGGAAGTTATTTTGGTGCTGGTGAAGAAGATGAATTAGAGGCTAGCTTTTCAACTGTACCTAAATCAAATACTCCAGTTGCAAAAGTTTCTCAGAAAAAAAGATATACAAAGAAAAAAGTTATTACCAATAAAAAGCGTAAGGCACCTATAAAAAAAATAGCTCCTAAAATAACAAAGAAATCAAACAAAAAAAAATCAAAGTAGTTTAAAAATGAGATTCAATAAACTACTATTAATCAATAGAATTCTTCTTTTAAAATTTATCTTTTGTTGATAAACAATCAATCCTCTTTCTATCCAAAGAAAATATAGCAAAGCACAATGGAAGTAATTATTCCTACCAAATCAGCCAATAACATTGCACCTACCGCATAGCGAGTATTCTTGATAGATACAGCTCCAAAATAAACTGCTATCACATAAAAAGTAGTGTCGGAAGATCCTTGCAAAATACAAGATAGACGGCCTGCAAATGAATCGGGTCCAAAGGTTTTCATACTATCCACCATCATTCCCCTAGCACCGCCGCCACTGAAGGGTTTAATCAAAGCAGTAGGAAGTCCATCTACAAAACGAGTATCGGATCCTAGCAGGGTAAACATATTTTTAATAGCACCTATTACAAAATCAAAACTACCACTGGTTCGCAACATACTAATAGCAACGAGCATGCCCACCAAATAAGGAATAATTCGGATGGCCGTTTCAAATCCTCCCTTTGCCCCTTCCACAAATGCATCAAAAACGTCAATTTTTTTATACAACGCACCAACAATAATTAATAAAAAAATAAGTAAAATCAAACCGCTACTCAATGAACTTGAAAAAAATTGAATGGCATCTGAATTTAACGAACGGATATAAACGACTAACAAAGCAATAACAGATGAAATCCCCAAAACCCATGTTAAAATAATAGGCTGAAACAAATTTATCTTTTGTTTAAAACCAACAATCATCATTGCAGCGATGGTGGCAACGAATGTAGCGATCATGCAAGGAATGAAAATATCCATAGGGTTCGCTGCTTTTGCAGCAGATCGCAAAGCAATAATACTAACCGGAATTAAAGTTAGTCCCGATGCATGCAAGCACAAAAACATGATTTGGGAATTAGAAGCAACCGATTTGTTGGGATTGATTTCTTGCAAGCTTTCCATTGCTTTAATTCCAAAAGGTGTGGCAGCATTGTCTAACCCAAGTAAATTGGCAGAAAAATTCATCACCATATGTCCCATGGCAGGATGGCCTTTAGGAATTTCAGGAAATATTTTTGAAAAGAAAGGACCAATAATTCTTGATAAAAATCTAATTCCACCTGCCTTTTCAGCAATGGATAAAAAACCCATGAACAAGGCCAAGAATCCAATTAATTTCAAACACAATGTTACGGCAGTCTGACAGGTTTCTATAATCCCATCTGCTGACTGTATGCGATAAACCATTTGTTTATTTTCACCTACCTGAATTAACTTTTCACCATCACCTAATATTGATTGTGTTTTATCAACTTTGGTCGAGTCAATAAAGGCATCGGAAATAGAGATAGTTTTAATTTTAATAGTATCACCAGACTTCCCCGTAACCATATTTGAAAAAACGGCTTTTTGGGAAGGTGAAAAAATTGCCAACAGACCTGCTGATACGATTGCAATAATTATAAACGACGACCAAATTCGACTAAGTGTCATAGTTATATTTTATGAAAATAATGTTGGAAATTAGTTATAAAATACCAAAATACACCTTTCCCTTTAATTACTAAGGTCTATCCTACTATTCGCATGATACAAATACAGAATCTTCAAATTAACCCATTACCTTTGCCCACGTTTAAAAATCAATAAAGCAAATCAACAATGGCATTACAAGCAGGCATCGTAGGATTACCCAATGTAGGAAAATCAACTTTATTTAATGCAGTTAGCAGCAGCGCTAAGGCTCAGGCTAGCAATTACCGTTTTTGTACCATTGAACCCAATACAGGTTTGGTAAATGTCCCTGATCCTAGGATTGATAAATTAGTTGAATTAGTTCAGCCTATTCGGACTGTGCCCACTCAAATTGAAATTGTAGATATTGCTGGGTTAGTTCGTGGCGCTAGCAAAGGCGAAGGATTGGGCAACAAATTTTTAGCCAATATCCGTGAAGTAGATGCCATTATTCATGTAATCCGTTGTTTTGAAGATGAAAATATTCTTAGAGAAGAAGGTGCCATCAATCCGATTAGTGACAAAGAAATTATAGAAACAGAATTGCAATTGAAAGACCTAGACAGTGTAGAAAGGAAGTTATCTCGCATGGAAAAAATGTTGAAGACCGGAGATGCTAAGATGAAATTAGAATATGATGTATTGCTTCAATGTAAAGAGCAGCTGAACAAAGGAAAAAGTATTCTTTCGATGAACTTAGGTAAGGAAGAAAAAGCAGCCATTGCTGAAAACTTTTTACTAAGCGAAAAACCAGTTTTATATGTTGCCAATGTGGATGAAGCATCGATGCATACGGGTAATAAATATTCGGATGCATTAATAGAAGCTGCTAAAAATGAAGGTGCACAGGTAATCGTGATGACCAATGCCATTGAAGCGCAAATTGCTGAGTTTGAAAATCCGGATGACAAGGCAATGTTTATGGAAGAATATAAAATGACAGAACCAGCATTAGATCGTTTAATTCATTCTACTTATAAATTACTTAACCTATCTACTTATTTCACCGCAGGTATTCAAGAAGTAAGAGCTTGGACAATTCACCAAGGATGGAAAGCACCACAAGCGGCGAGTGTAATTCATACTGATTTTGAAAAAGGATTTATCAAAGCCGAAGTTATTTCCTACGAGGACTTTATCACCTATCAATCAGAAGCAGCTTGCCGAGAAAATGGTCGATTAAGAATTGAAGGAAAGGAATATGTAGTAAATGATGGTGATGTAATGCACTTTAGGTTCAACGTTTAATTCAATTTCTAATCTCCAGCCAAATACTTTCAAACGGGTCGATTTATTCGACCTGTTTAGTTTAAGTAATAATGTAGTTTAAAATTAAGCGATACTTTTTACCAATCCATTGCTGTACTACTCTCCAAGTTTATTGTAAATTATATATTAAAAAATAATAATTTATTACTATCTCTCAAATATTATTTTAAGTAGGTTTCCCTTCAATTCTATAACTTTATTGATTATCATGTAATTCTTTTATTTAAATAAACTTCTTCAACATCATGAATCGCTACATTGCTTGCTTTAAGGCTGTTGTTATTTTTACAAGCCTTCTATTTATTTTTTCTTCCTGTTCCAAACGTTCAGGTGATCCAAGAATTTTGGTTTTCACTAAAACAACAGGATACCACCATGAATCAATTGCTGCTGGAATCGATGCGATTGGGAAATTGGGAATTCAAAATAAGTTTCTAGTAGATACCACTTCTGATGGGAGCTGGTTTACAGAAGATAGCCTAAAAAAATATTCTGCAGTAGTTTTTTTAAGTACTACAGGAGATGTGTTGGACAATTATCAAGAAGCAGAATTTGAGCGCTATATACAAGCAGGTGGCGGATTTGTGGGAATTCACGCGGCAGCAGACTGCGAATATGATTGGGGTTGGTACGGCCGACTAGTAGGCGGATATTTTACAAGTCATCCAGGAATTACTGATACATTTAAAAATATTCAACCAGGTGTATTCAACGTGGTTGATGCAAACCATATTTCAACAAAGCACCTTCCTAAACAATGGAGCCGCACAGATGAATTTTATAGTTTTAAAAAATTAAATAAAGAGGTTAAAGTATTGCTCACCATTGATGAAAAATCTTACAATGGTGGCCAAAATGGAGACAACCATCCAATGGCTTGGTACCATGATTATGATGGAGGAAGAGCATTCTACACCAACCTAGGACATACAGATGAAAGTTTTTCTGAAGCGGCTTACCTCACTCATATTTTAGGAGGAATAAAATATGCTATCGGAGAAAATAACAATCTAAACTATTCAAGAGCTACCACCTTAAAGGTTCCAGATGAAAATCGTTTTGATAAAATAAAAATGGTCAGCGGTCAATTTTACGAACCAATGGAGATGTCTATATTGCCAAATCTAGACATTTTGGTTGCTCAGCGTAGAGGAGAAATCATGTTGTATAAAAACGGAGATTCCGTAATCAAGCAAGTAGGTTTTTTAAATGTTTATCACAAAACGGGCAATGGATCCAATGCAGAAGAAGGGTTATTAGGAATTAAAATAGATCCTAATTTTAAAGAAAATCATTATGTATTTATTTTTTACAGTCCAATTGATACTTCGGTAAATAGACTTTCACGCTTTACATTTACCAATGACAAAATTGATCTTGCCTCTGAAAAAATAGTATTACAATTTTATTCGCAACGCGAAATTTGTTGTCACACAGGTGGATCCATTGCCTTTGACAAAGACGGATTACTTTGTTTATCAACAGGCGACAATTCAACTCCATTTAATGAAGCGAATCAACCATTTGTAAACAATGGATATGCTCCAATTGATGACAGACCAGGTCATGAACAATATGATGCTAGACGTAGCTCAGGCAATGCGAATGACCTTAGAGGAAAAATTTTAAGGATCAAAGTAAACTCGGATGCAACTTATGAAATTCCAGAAGGAAACCTTTATCCAAAAGGAACTGCGGGTACTCGTCCAGAAATATATGTTCAAGGAAACCGCAATCCATTCCGTATTTCAATTGATCAAAAAAATAATTTCTTGTATTGGGGAGAAGTAGGACCAGATGCGGGTAAAGATAGTTTTGACGTTCGTGGACCAAGAGGTTATGATGAAGTGAATCAAGCAAGAAAAGCTGGCTTTTTTGGATGGCCTCTTTTTGTAGGAAATAATTACGCTTATCACAAATACGATTATAGCATAGGTAAAACAGATTATTTATTTGATACTGCCAAACCTATCAATGACTCAAGAAACAATACAGGTATTAAAGAATTGCCCCCAGCTCAACCTGCTTTTATTTGGTATCCTTATGCCAATTCAAAAGATTTCCCTCAGGCAGGAAGTGGTGGACGAAATGCAATGGCAGGGCCTGTTTATTACACAGACATGTATCCTAAAGAAACTAGATTGCCAGATTATTTTAATAAAAAACTATTTATTTTTGATTGGATAAGAGGTTGGGTAAAACTAGTGACTATGAAACCCAATGGAGATTTTGATAAGATGGAACCTTTTATGGGAAGCACAAAATTCAGATCCTTGATTGATATGGAAGTGGGTCCTGATGGAAAATTATACATACTAGAATATGGTAATGGATGGTTTCAACAAAATCCAGATGCTGGACTTTCTAGAATAGAATTTAATCCTGGAAATCGTTCTCCAAAAGTTAATTCATTTACGCTAGATCAAACTTCTGGCAGCTTGCCTTTCACTGTTCAAGCAACTACTGAAGCAACTGATCCTGAAAAAGATGCGCTTCATTATGTTTGGAATTTAGGAAATGGAATTACAAAAGAAACTACTGAACCTACGCTTAAATATACTTATGATAAACCAGGTGAATACACAATCACGGTTTCAGTAAGTGATAATAAAGGAGCTACAACTAAGAGCAAAGAGATTTCTGTATATGCAGGAAATCAAGCTCCAGTGGTGAATTTTGTTGTGCCAGGAAATAAAACTTTTTATTTCCCCAATAAGCCAGTTGCTTATAGTTTACAAATTGAAGACAAAGAAGATCCTACTGCTATCAAAAGGGTTGAAAGTATTTTTATTTCAGCAGATTATGTTCAAGGTTTAGACAAAGCTTCTGCTTCATTAGGTCATCAAGTAATGACAGAAGCATTGGTGGGTAAGAGCTTGATAGAGTCGAGCGATTGTAATTCATGTCACAAACAAGCAGAAAAATCAGTAGGACCTTCATATTTAGATATAGCTAAGCGTTACCAAAAAGAACCAGGTGCAGCAGCTACTTTGGCTACTAAAATAATCAAAGGAGGTTCAGGCAATTGGGGTGAGGTTGCAATGGCAGCGCATCCGAATTTGAAAGAGTCAGAAGCAAAACAAATCGTTGCTTGGATTCAAACATTGGCTAGTACCACTGAGATTAAAAAATCGCTTCCAGTCAATGGATCTATTAAAGATGTTACGCTTGGTAAGCCTGTAAAACAAAATGGAGTACTAGTACTTTCTGCTACCTATATTGATAAAGCAGCACCTGGATTAAAATCACAGAGTGCATTGGGATCGGTTGCTTTAAGGAATCCATTATTGAATTTTAATAGAGCGAATAACTTAACTAAATACACCGCTTCAACAACCGATGATAATTTTTTATTGGTCGTTCCAAAAACAACTGGCTCATTCAGTCTTGACAAGATCGATGTTACTGGAATTTCTTCAGCGGAACTTAACTTTGTTTGGGATAAAGCTC
>Ga0164295_10004921_pt1 | contig 10602 bp, 8 predicted proteins | sample GEODES006metaG_FD_111798 | JGI IMG/M metagenome (GOLD analysis project Ga0164295, IMG submission 111798) | Oligotrophic lake water microbial communities from Sparkling Lake, Wisconsin, USA - GEODES006 metaG | ecosystem: Environmental > Aquatic > Freshwater > Lake | place: USA: Sparkling Lake...
AGGCGAGAATGATCGCGAGCTGGTCGGAAAGTGTGCGTTCCTCGAGCACGTAGAACACGCGCCGACCACGGCCACGCGGCTGCTCGGCCTCATCGACTGGCAATACCTTGGGGACCAGCACGAGGGCGGCGACACGCGCAGCCAGCGTCAACAGCACGCGGTCGAGGCCAAACAGCGTCTTCACACAGAGACTCCTTCGCCCGCCAGCGCCAACTTCGCGGCACGGGGCAAACGCTTGATAGCTGCCTCGCGACGCAAGGCGGCACCGCGGTCTGCGCAGGGCTCGAGATAAACGAAACGGCGCGGGGCGCGACCGCGGAACCAACGCGCACCCTTGCCACTGGCATGCTCGCGGAAGCGTCGCTCGGGCTCGGTGGTAATACCCGTATAAAGCAAGCCCTGCTCACTTTCGATGATGTACACCATCCAGCCACCCGCTGAGCGGGTAGACCGGGCCGCTACGGGCTGTGGTTCTAGACCAGACTCCATGCCACGAGTGTACCGTGCGCCGCCTTGCCTAGTGCGGCGCTAAGGGGCAAAGTCGCTTCATTCAGGTGGAGTTTCGCCATGCCGCAGCGGTTCTCAGGTCAGGTAGTCCTTATCACGGGGGCCAGCGAGGGTATCGGCGCTGCCGCCGCTGTGGCGTTCGCTAAAGAGGGCGCGCACCTCGTGTTGGCAGCTCGTTCAGCAGAACGTCTGGCTGCTGCTGCGGCCAACTGTACCGCCGCCCAGCCGGGTACGCAGGTGCTTTGCTACCCCACGGATGTGGCCGATGAAACCGCCGTGAAAGCCTTGGTAGCGGCAGCCGTGGAGCGCTTCGGCGGCCTCGACGTGGTGGTCGCCAATGCTGGCATGACCATGTGGACCCGACTGAATGCGCTTGAAGACCTAGGTGTGCTGGAGCGTCTCATGCGCGTGAACTATCTCGGCGCCGCTTGGTTAGCCGCCGCTGCCCTGCCCCACTTGCGCCGCTCACGGGGGCGCTTGGTTGCCGTGGCCAGCCTCGCCGGCCTCACGGGTGTTCCGGAACGTTCCGGCTATGCAGCCAGCAAGCACGCGATGTTCGGCTTCTTCGATTCGCTACGCATCGAGGAAGCATCACATGGTGTGTCGGTCACGCTGATAGCGCCCGACTTCGTGGTGTCGCAAATTCACGCCCGTGCGATTGGCGCGAATGGAAAGGCCTTAGGCGCCAGCCCCATGCAACGCGAGCGCATCATGACCGCGGAAACCTGCGCCGCTGCGCTGGTGAACGCCACCCACCAGCGCCAACGGTTATGGCTTGGCTCGCTGCGCGGTCGCGTGGGCCGTTGGGTGCGTCTTGTGGCACCGGGCTTGGTGGACCGACTGGCTGCGCGTGCTATCGCGCAGAAGTATTGAGCACCAGCGAACACAGCTATTGAAAGTCGCCGTGGTACGAACTGACTACTCGGCCATTCGCTTCAGCTCATTCGCTGCAAAAAGATGGCGAACAACTGTGCCAACTCCGGAATCACTGCATGCATGCGGTGTTCGGTGTCGAGTAAGTGGACGCGCGCCGCACTCGGGCGTGCCCATCGCAGGGTGTTTGCCACCGGCACGATATCGTCGTGCCAGCCATGAACAATCTCCACGGGGCACGTGGGCACTGCGGGTGTCAGCGCCTCAAAGCCGGGCATAAAAAATGCCGGCGCGAGTAGAAACAAACCACGCACCGGCAATTGCAGCGCCGCGGCCGTGCACACATGCCCACCCAAACTACTGCCCACCAGTACGAGTGGGCCGGCGGGTGCACGCCCAGCAGCCACCAGTTTCGCTACGCGCGCCGCCGGGTCCACCATGCCTTGGTAGTCGATGGAATCCACTGCCCACCCAGCAGCCGTGGCCACCGCCGCCAAGGCGCGAATCTTCGACCCCCAGGGCCCGCTTTCCTTGCCGTGGCTGAACACCACATGCCGCGCGCTGTAAGGCGGGCCCGCGTGCACGGGAACGTCATCGATGGTCATCGTTTGCTCCTCTCCGGCGCCCAGAGCAAGGCGTCCAGTTCCCCTTCCTGTTTCAGCGCTGGCAGCGCCACACGGTTATTGCGCACCATATGCCCCTCGCGCTCGAGCCGTCTTACCTGCTCGGCATGAGCCTCACTCCCCATGGGCAAGGCAATACGCCCGCCCGCGGCGACCACCCGATGCCATGGCAGACGCAACGACCTTGGCGCCTCCGCCAAAGCCCGAGCCACCTGACGCGCCCCGCCAGGCATACCCGCACGTACGGCAATACCACCATAGGTAGCCACTTCCCCCTGCGGGATAGCGGCAATGGCGGCGTAGATGCGCTGCAAAGCTTCCATGGAAGGCAGTTTACTGCGAGCGTGAGGCTACCCTTGAGACCGGCTTCGCTCGCGGCGCCGAACCGTTAAACTCGTGGTCATCGTGAATCCACTTTCTACCCTCCATCCGCAGCCCGACGGTAACGGCAACCCCAAGGGCTGGCATTTCTGGATTGACCGCGGTGGCACCTTCACCGATATCGTCGCGGTTTCGCCCGCGAGCCACTGGCACACAGAAAAACTGCTGTCGGTGAACCCTGAACACTACGAGGATGCGGCCAGCGAAGGCGTCCAACGCCTACTCCACCGCCACGGTTCGCCTGGCGATGCCGTCGCTGAAATTCGCCTTGGTACCACCGTGGCCACCAACGCCTTACTCGAGCACGTGGGCGCCCAAGTAGCGCTGGTGGTGACGGCCGGCTTCGCGGACTTGCCAGTGATACGACAGCAGGACCGCCCGCAACTGTTCCACCGCGAACTACGCCGGCCTGCGCCATTGTTCGCTTGCGTCATCGAAGCGACAGAGCGCGTGACGCACGACGGCGCCGTACTCATACCTCTGGACATCCCCGCCAGTCATTCCCTGCAAACGGCGTTGGCAGCCGCGCGCGCACAAGGCTGTGAATCGGTCGCCATCTGCCTGCTGCATGGCTGGGCGCATCCAGGTCACGAACTAGCGGCCGCCGCCGCAGCGCGAGCGGCAGGCTTCACGCAAGTATTCTGCTCGCATCAGGTATCGCCGCTGCCACGGTGGGTACCGCGCGCCGACACAACGCTAGCCGAGGCCTATCTCACCCCTGTAATCCAGCGTTACATTGCGGGCTTCAGCGAACGGGTGGCGCCGCTGGCTCCGCGCGAAGTAGCGTTCATGCAAAGCCATGGCGGTCTCACAGATGCCGCGGGGTTTCGCGGCGTGGACGCTTTGTTGTCGGGGCCGGCAGGCGGCTTGGTCGGCCTGCAAGGGGTTGGCCGCGCGGCCGGTTTCGAGCGACTCATCGGCTTCGACATGGGCGGTACCAGCACCGATGTCGCACTCATCGATGGCGCACTGCCCCGACGTCCGGTGAGTTTGCTGGCGGGCCTCACCCTGCAAGTGCCCATGCTCGACATCCATACCGTGGCGGCCGGCGGTGGCAGCGTGTTGCGCCACACCGATGGCCGTTTGACTGTAGGCCCGGCCTCGGCAGGCGCACACCCCGGCCCGCGCTGTTACCGCCGTGGCGGGCCACTCGCTGTTACCGATGCGAACGTGCTGTTGGGCCGGTTATTACCGGAACGCTTCCCGCAAGTCTTCGGCCCGGCTGCCAATGAGGGGCTAGAGGTCGCAGCCGTGCGCGAAGCCTTCGCAGAACTGGCGGGCGAATTGACAATGCCCACGGCCGACGAAGCCACCACTAGCCAGGCAAGCGATGAAGGCACAAACCACAGCGCACAACTCGCAGAAGATTTTCTCGCCGTGGCCGTGGGAGCCATGGCCAATGCCGTCCGGCACGTGGCCCTGCGCGCCGGTCACGACCCGGAACAGTTCACGCTCGTGTGCTTCGGTGGTGCCGGCGGCCAACATGCCTGCCAAGTGGCCACCGCGCTTGGTATGCGCCGCGTGTTGGTACACCCCTTAGCCTCGGTACTCTCAGCGGTGGGTATCGGTCTGGCGCCACGACGGCAAGTAGTGCGCCGTGGCGAAGGGCGCAACCTCGCGGACGTCGTGGCTGCCGGTCTGGCAGCAGCTTTCGCGCCACTGCAACAAGCGTCATGGCCGGACACGCAGTGGACACGCTATCTGCATTTACGTTTGCCAGGCACGGACGCAACGCTGCCAGTGGAATGGCTGCCGATGACGCCCGACAACGCCACAGTCTGCAACCTGCTCGCCCAACGCTTTGCAACGCTCTACCGGCAACGCTACGGTTTCCTGCCGCCCGCAGAAGAATTGCGAACAGAACAGCTCATTGTCGACGCGCTGGAAGTGGAAGCCGTAGCCGATGCAGACCGCGTACTCGTGGGTGCGCCAGCGTTGAATCGTCAAGTTTTCGCGCCCGCTTCCACGCGCGCTTGGTTCGACGGCGCGTGGCACCACACGCCCGTACTGGATCGCGCCACACTCGCTGCCGGCACCGTAATCAGCGGTCCTGCGCTCATCACTGACGATGGCGCCACGACGGTCATCGTTCCGGGCTGGCAAGCGACTTTACTAAAGCACGGAGAATTGTTGCTCGAGCCGGCGAGTGCAAACACTCCCCACGATGCCATCGGCTGCACAGGCCTCAACACGCTTGAGTCGAACCTCGACGCCCGCAAAACAGCAGATGAAACACCGACCTCTGCGCGCCTCGAAATCTTCAACGGCCTGTATATGCAGGTGGCCGAGCAAATGGGCTTGGTGCTACGCGATGCGGCGCGCTCAGTGAACGTGAAAGAGCGCTTGGATTTTTCTTGCGCCGTGTTCGCGGCGGACGGCTCGCTCGTCGCCAATGCACCGCACATGCCCGTGCACTTAGGCTCCATGGGCGCCAGCGTGCGGGCAGTGCAGGCCCGCCTCGCCGAACGCGCACAACAAGCCATTGAGGGCGATGCCTGGCTGGTGAACGTGCCTTGGGGTGGTGGTACCCACTTACCGGATGTCACGGCGGTGTCTCCGGTGCTACTCGCAGGCGAAACCACTCCTCGCTTCTGGGTTGCCTCACGGGCGCACCATGCCGACCTAGGTGGCATCACGCCCGGGTCCATGCCCCCTAGCAGCACCTGTATCGAAGAAGAAGGCATTACCTTCGACGCCTTCCAGATAGTGGCCGCCGGAAAGTTTCTCGACGCCGAATTGCGTCAGCAATTGGCACAATCCTCATGGCCTGCGCGCAACCCCGCACAGAACGTAGCAGACGTACAAGCGCAGCTAGCAGCGAATGCGCGCGGCGCAACGGAATTGCGGCGGCTCTGCGCACAGAATGGCACCGCCCGCGTGGTCGCTTACATGGGCCACGTGCAAGTCAATGCGGAAGCGGCCGTACGCCAAGCCATCGGCGCGATCTCGCCGGGAGAATGTCGCGTGCCGCTAGATGCCGGCATGGAAATCGTAGTGCGCATTACCGTGGACCGTACAGCCGGTACCGCGTGTATCGATTTTACCGGCACCTCCGCACAAGATTTTCCTCGCCCCCACAACTTCCACGCGCCGTTCGCTGTGACCACTGCCGCGGTGCTGTATGTGTTCCGTACCCTCATCGACCATGACTTGCCGTTAAATGAAGGCTGCTTGCGCCCCTTGCAGATTGTGGTGCCGGAAGGATGCCTGCTGAATCCGCGGGCGGGTGCAGCAGTGGTCGCCGGCAATGTGGAAACCTCGCAGGCCGTGGTGGATGCCCTTTATGGGGCACTAGGCTTGTTGGCCGCCAGCCAAGGCACCATGAACAACTTCACTTTCGGCGATGCCAACCACCAGTACTACGAAACCATCGCTGGTGGCGCGGGTGCTGGCCCAGGCTTCGTCGGTGCGTCTGGCATCCAGACGCACATGACAAACTCGCGCCTGACCGATCCGGAGATTCTCGAGCAGCGCTTCCCGGTGCGTCTTGAAAGCTTCGGCTTCCGTCGTGGTTCCGGAGGTGACGGGCAATGGCGCGGTGGCGATGGCCTGACGCGCGTGGTGCGTTTTCTGGCGCCACTCACGGCTGGCTTGCTCAGCCAGCGGCGGATATTTGCGCCTTTTGGTCTGGCGGGCGGTGGCGCCGCCCTACCAGGGCGAGCGCTACTGCGGCGCGCCGATGGCACCGAACTGCTGCTCGATGCCTGCGCCATCGTCGCGGTAGCGCCGGGCGATGTGCTACAGATTGATACGCCCGGTGGTGGTGGCTACGGCAAGCCGGCTTAGTGGTCGGTGGACGGGGCTAGACGCTTCGCAAGCGTGGCGCTGTCGATATTCGCGCCGCAGATAATCAACCCCACCCGCTTGCCGGCCAAAGTCTCGCGCAACGGGCCCAGTAACGCCGCAGTAGCCGCGGCAGCCGCCGGCTCTACCGCCAGCTTGGCGCTTTCTGCCAGCAGGCGCATCGCCGCCAATAGTTGCGCGTCGCTCACCAACACCAAGCCGTCGAGATGCCGTCGACACAGCGTGTAGCTAATGGGCAGCGCGAACGGCGCACCCAAACTGTCGGCAATAGTAGCGACGCGCTCGATGGGCTGCGGGCTACCAGCCGCGAAACTGCGATGCATGGAATCTGCGCCTTCCGGTTCCACGCCATAAACCAGCACCTGCGGCGCCAGCACCTTCACCGCCGCGGCTATACCCGCGGCGAGTCCGCCACCGCCAATGGGCACGATCATGGCCTCTAAATCCGGGCACTGCTCCAGAAACTCCAGTGCGACGGTCGCAGTGCCCAAGGCCGTAACGCGCCCCTCGAAAGGGTGCAGCAAGGTGCGGCCTTCCTCTTCGGCAATACGGCGCACCCACTCAAAACCCGTGTGCACATCAGGGGCAGAGACCACTTCGCCGCCATAAGCCCGCACGCGGGCCACGCGCAACGGGCTGGCACTGGCCATCATAACCACCTTGGCGTGCGTGCCCGCCTCGCGCGCCGCAAACGCCGCGGCAATGGCATGGTTGCCAGCGCTGATGGCAGTGATGCCGCGGGCTTTCTGCTCCGCACTCAGCAGGTCTGTGTTCAACAAGGCGCCACGCGCCTTGAAACTGCCCGTCCGCTGGAATAACTCGAGTTTCAGGATAAGACGCGTGCCTAACGGCACCATCTCCGCGAGTAGCGGGTCTTCCCAATGCAACACGGGCGTCGTAAGCACACGCGGCCCAAGCCGCGCACGGGCATCGCGGATTTCATCGGCGGTCAGGTCTTCGACCACATTCGACATCTGATTTTCCATAATCGAATAATGCCGCAACTACGAGTCCAGCGTTACAGCACCGACCATCTTCCGGATGAGTGACCCAGTTCACAACCGATTGTCTGCCGCTGGTGGGACACTGACTTCCCGGAAAATCTCCCACTCCCTAGGAACGGGATACCCCCATGGACCGCAGGTTACACACCCGCCATCGCGCGAAAACTACCGTCTTTGTGACGGTGCCGGGCCGTGCAAGCCGCGTTTGCAAGGCTCACAATCTGAGCGCCAACGGCGTATTCGTGGAAACACCGGATCTGCAACTGACCAAAGGCGCCTCGGTAGAGTTGGCGTTCGCCATCAACCTCGGCCCAGTCACGAAGATTCATCGGCGCAACGCCATCGTGGCGCACTCCTCGCAGAGCGGCACCGGCCTGCGAATGGAGAATTTCACCGACCAGCAGGGTTAAACGGTCCCACGCGGGCCAGACCAGACTCGGGCTAGCGCCATTCCAGCAGCAACTCGGCACCCGTGCGCGCCACGGTGTCATTGACTGCGCAGGCCGTGCAACTTCCCATTGCGGCGCTTCGCTTGGCAAGCAACCACCGGTGATGCATACGGTGTAGTTGCGCTTCCAGCAAAGGGTCCCATGGGCCCTCTGCCGCTAACGCCAACCGCACCATCGCCCAACACAAGACAGGCGTTCCGCCCGTCTCGCTGTAGGCCAGCGTGAACCGCCAACCAGCGCGCTCACCACGGGCGCGCCACGCACCAGCGACCGCTTCCTGCCATTCGAAGCCCGCCGGGGCCCAGTTAGCAGGTTCCACGCCAGCCGGGCGCGCCAGAATACGTGCCCCATCGGCGAAGTGGACGCCCTGCGTATCGAATGACCAAGCCCCGGCGACCTGGGCCTCTGCCAAAGCCGCGGCGGCGAGCGCGCGACATTCCACACGCGTGCGCTGCCGCCAAAAGACCCGCGCTGCCGGCGGCAGACCCGCCGGCAGTTCTGCCACACGCAGCGTCATGACAGCCGCGCCGTTCAGCGCCGCATCGACGCCGCACTCCACCACTCCCCACGCAGACCGTTGCTGTGGCGGCAAACCCCAACGCGTGGCCAGCGCTTGTTCTTGCGCCGTCGGCTCGCCAAAGCGCGCCGACCACCAGCGTCGCCATGCACTCCGCCGCGGCCGCAAGCGCAACAACACGCAGCGCCCTTGTACCGATACCTGTTCCGCCAGCCAACGCCGGCCAGCATTCAGGGGCTGAGTGACCACTGCACTATCAAGTGTGGCGAGGTCCGCAGGCAGCTGAGCACCCCCGGGCAATGGCGCCACCAAGGCACCAATACCGGCAAGATGCTGCCCCTCCACGGATACGAGGCCTGCCGCTGAAACGCTGATGCCAGGCACCAGCAGCCCGTCTTGGTGCAGTTCAGCGTCCGAGATCGATGGTGCCGACATGGGCCAGTCCCTCCGTCCTTGTCAGGAAATATTGCTCGATACCACCCTTGCCATGCTGCAGGTTGCTGCCCGCAATGCTCACGGCGCCACCGATAGGCTGGGTAACGCGGTACACCTGCACCTGCGTCCAGCGCCCATGGTTGTCACTGGTGCGCATTTGCAAGCCATCGTACAACGCCGCCGCACCCGCAGCCCGCGCCTCGGCCGGCGACAGCGCGAAGAAATACGGGCCCGGGTCGTTCGCACGCCCGAACTGCAGCAGGACCGTACCGGGCTCCAGCACCTTCGTCTGCCAGCGGTCAGCGCGACCATAACGCGGGTTCACCTCTTGGTGGCGCATTGCCTTGGCCACCGCTCGGCGCGCCTCCAACTTGTCTATGGCTTTGCGAAATAATTGGAAGTTCTTTAGCGTGCCCGCGACGGGCACCATCGCCACCGCTTGCTCCACTGCCTCGCGGGGTTCGCCACGCAGCAGCGATACCAAGCCATTGAGCCCATCGAGGGCGACACCCAAAGGCTCACCGACACCGGTCAGGCCTGCGCCTGCCGAGGCGGCGTTCAAGCCACCCTGTAACAAGTCCAAGCGCTCACTGCGGCCAACTGTGCCGTCGTTGCCGGAGAAACGAAGTTGGAAGCCAGGCCCGACCTCCTGACGAAAATCCGGGTCGTCCCAGTCGTAGAAATAACGACCATTCGGCCCGGAAGGCACCACACCGAAGCCGAAATCGCTGCACTCGGCGTTACCGTCGGCCGTGCAGTCGCCACCACCCACGCGAATACCGAAACCATCGGTACCGACAAAGATCTCCACCTCGGTATTGCCGCGTGGGTCCGCCACTGCATACGGAGAATTCCAAGCGTAGGCATAGCGGTTCCAGTCCTGGCTATTACCGGCCTGCGCTATCAACGGGTCCGCAGAGAGGAAGCGGCCTGTGGCTGGGTCCAGTACCCGTTGGCCGAAATGCACTAGCCCGAGATTGTCGGCATGCAGCTGCATGCCAAAACCACGACGCGTGGTTGCCGCAATGGCCGTTTGCTCCTGGGCCTGCAAGCCACCCGAATTTCCAAGAACACCGGAGGCCCGCGCACCGAACGGCGAATAGCGCAGACGCGACACCACCGTGCCTTGCGCATCCGTGAGCGTATCGAGGCTTCCCATCGCGTCCAGCGTGGCGTACCAAGTGTCCTTCGTGCCATCCGACCGCTTCACCACCCAAGCAACTGGGCCTTCAGGCCCAATGATGGCTTGGCGTTGGTGTTCGCGCGCCGCGCTAACTACACGCTCGACGAGTTCACCCACATAAGCCGTGCTCTCGGTGCCACTGGCAAACAGTGCTTCCTGCGCCACCAACTCCCCCTCCGGCCCATACGTGTAGCGGCTCTGCAAGCCATTAGCACGCAATAGCGCGGGCTGGTCGTTGGAAGTCCACGTGAGGCTGGCACCATCGCGTACTGCCACGTTGCCATTGGCGTCATAGGTGTAGGTGTGGGTGCCGGCCTGTAGCAAACGCCCGGGTACCGCTGGGTCGTAGCGAAACGCACCCACATCACTGCGCTGCAGCACGTTGCCAGCAGCGTCGTACTGCACGGCAAGGCTTGCGGCGGTCGGGCCCGTCACCCCGGTCAAGCGCCCCAGTAAATCGTGACGGAAGGTGGCGTCCACGCTGGCCACAGCGTCCAAATGACGCGCCAGCAAACCACGCTCATCGAACGTGAACCGCACATCCTGCAGAGTACTGCCGTCCGCACGTCGGGCCAGGCGCCAATCGGGCAGGCCCGTCACTCCATCGCGCGCGGCGGACCGGACCACGCCATTCCCCAGCAACTCGTCGATGGCCCGGCCACCCACATCGAACGCGCGGGCTTGCCAGAACCACTGCCCACTGTCGGCATCACGCAAGGAGAGCAGCTGCGTGCCATCCCAGCCATGACGGACACGTAAGCGCGTGCCGTCAGCCGCCGGTGGGTACACCAGAACGTCTAACCGACCGGCGGCATCGTAGGTGTAG
>Ga0164295_10004922_pt1 | contig 10602 bp, 10 predicted proteins | sample GEODES006metaG_FD_111798 | JGI IMG/M metagenome (GOLD analysis project Ga0164295, IMG submission 111798) | Oligotrophic lake water microbial communities from Sparkling Lake, Wisconsin, USA - GEODES006 metaG | ecosystem: Environmental > Aquatic > Freshwater > Lake | place: USA: Sparkling Lake...
ATTCCGGTAATTGACCAGTTCTCTTGTTGCAGATTGGCCGCGATGAGTTCGCCCGCCTTCCACGTATTGCCAGTGAGACTTTCGATAAGGATTGCTGCCTTCATGACATTATTTCTACTACTCGCGGCCCTCTGAAAAGAACTTCACGAAAGTTTTGTCAGTGGAGCCCACGCGAGAGCCAAGTGTTTGGTGCCCTTATCGCGGAAGCGGACGGTGACTTCTGTCTTGTCACCAGTGCCCTTGATCTCTATGACAACACCTTCGCCAAATACGGAATGCATCACGTCGTCACCAGGCTTGAGGTCAACAAGGTGGTCTGTATTGCGAGGTTCTGCTGCAGGGCGTACGGCACGTTCAGCGCGACGCCCGTATGAGCGACCAAACGAATCATCGTCATCGTTCTCGTTGCGACGCTTGTAGGCCGGAAGTTCTGCATCGTTCCAATCAGTGGAGGTACGACCAAACACTCGCCCATGATCAGAACCTGAATCAACATTGCCCTGACGGTCGAACAACTCAGCCGGTACTTCAGCTAAGAATCGTGACGGTGGGTTGTACTGCGACTGTCCGAACAACATGCGTTGCCATGCGTGTGACACCAACAGCCGTTCGCGCGCACGCGTAAGACCCACGTACGCCAGACGACGTTCTTCTTCAAGTTCTGCAGGGTCAAGTAAGGCGCGGTTATGAGGGAAAATGCCTTCTTCGCAACCCACCAAGAAAACAACTGGATATTCAAGGCCTTTTGCGGAGTGCAATGTCATGAGCACAATGTGGTTTTCCGCATCGAGGTCATCAGTATCTGCAACAAGCGCAACTTGCTCTAGGAATTCTTCTACCTGTGTGAATTCAGCAGCAGAACCAATGAGTTCAGAGATGTTTTCAAGGCGTCCGGCAGCTTCAACTGTGGCTTCTTGTTCAAGTTCAGTGATGTAGCCGCTGTTGTTCATTGCGACTTCCAGCAATGCTGACGGCCCATCAGCAAGCGCAGCGTTCATTTCATCAACCAATGTGACGAACATCGCGATTCCCTTAATAGCCCCGCCCGAAACACCCGCTTCACTTGCTCGCCGCATTGCATCAATGAATGAGATGCCATTCGCTGTGGCAAAAAGATCAATCTTTCCAATGCTGGTGTCGCCAATGCCACGCTTTGGCACATTGAGAACTCGCTTGATGCTGATTTCATCAAGAGGGTTCGCGCCAGCCTTCAAATACGCAATGGCATCTTTGACTTCACGACGTTCGTAGAACTTTGTACCGCCAACAACTTTGTACGGAATTCCCGAGCGCATCATTGATTCTTCAATGGCACGGCTTTGGGCGTTGGTGCGATACATGATGGCAATATCGCCCCATGCACGCTTTTCTTTGGTGTGAATGTCTTGCGCAGTTGAAGACACCCAAGCAGCTTCGTCGTATTCGTTTTCTGCGAAATAGCGAACAATGCGTTCACCATCACCGGCTGATGTCCACAAATCTTTTGGACGCCTGCCAACGTTTTGTGAAATAACCGCATTCGCTGCCGTAAGAATTGTTTGCGTGCTGCGGTAGTTCTGCGCAAGTACTACAACCGTTGCCTCACCAAACGCGCTTTCAAACTGATCAATGTTGCGCATGTCTGCGCCACGGAATTTGTAAATGCTTTGGTCACTATCGCCCACCACACACACATTGTGATGTAACGCACCCAACATCAGAACAATGCGGTTCTGCGCTTGGTTCGTGTCCTGATACTCGTCGATGAGAATGTGTTGAAAACGCTCTTGATACTGACGCAAAACTTCGGGGTGAGCTTCGAAGAGGCGCACCACGTTGACCAACAAGTCATCAAAATCCATTGCGCCTGCACGAATAAGACGTGCTTGATACTCACGATAAATCTCAGCATTACGGCGCGCAGAGATATGTTCTGCAGTATCAAACGCAACGGCCGGCGTAATCAACTCGTTCTTCCACAAACTGATTTTTGATTGCGCAGCATTGGCTGGAAACTTTTTGGCGTCGAGGCCCATGTCACGAATGACATAACCAACAAGACGCTTTGAATCTTGCGAATCATAAATAGTGAACTGTTTCGGGTACCCAATGAGTTCGGCATGTTGGCGCAACATACGAACGCATGCCTTATGGAATGTGGTGACCCACATTGAGCGCGCAGTAGGGCCAACTAAATCAGCGACGCGGTGTCGCATTTCTTCAGCAGCCTTATTGGTAAACGTGATGGCCAAAATGGCCATCGGCGATGTGCCTTGCGAAATCAACCATGCAATGCGCTGCGTAAGAACCCGAGTTTTGCCAGAACCAGCACCGGCCACAACAAGCAGAGGGCCACCTGGGTGGTACACAGCCTCTTGTTGGTCAGGGTTCAGCGGCGTGCTGTTACCTGAAGAGCTAAAGAGTTGATCTGACATGGTCCCGCCATCTTACGAGCGGACTGTGTCGGCGCGAAGAATGAGGTGTTATGCGCGAGTGTTGACCACGAATGGCAAGGTACGAGGTCCTCGAACCTGACCCGTGCTCCACGTAACGATTTCGTTTGAATCTACTGAGAAGTCTGGGAACCGCTGAAGGAACACTTCAACGGCAACATTCATTTCCAAACGAGCAAGGTTCGAACCAAGGCAACGATGAATACCAAGACCAAAAGCGGCATGGCGGTTCTCTTCGCGGTCGATTACAACTTCATGCGCGTTTGCAAATTGCTTGTCGTCACGGTTTGCAGCAGGGAAAGGAAGAAGAACCCAATCTTCTTTCTTCATCTGTACGCCATGGAATTCCATGTCTTCTTTCACAACGCGTGCCATGGTGACAGGCGCATATGCACGAAGGAATTCTTCAACAGCTGCAGGAATCATGTCTGGGTTTTCAACCAAACGACGACGGTCCACTGAGTTGGTTGCAAGATGCCACAACGATGAACCGATACCGCTCCATGTTGTGTCGATGCCGGCAATCAGCAACAGAATGACTGTGCCCACTGCATGCTCAAGCGACAACTTCTCACCGAAAATTTCTGCATTCAACAAGAACGAAATGAGATCCTCGCGAGGATTCTCCTTGTGGTCATTGACGTGATACGCAAGGTATTCATTGAATTCCATGAATTTCTGCATGCGCTCTTCTGTGCGCTCTTCACCAATTCCGCTGAGAACAAGATTCACCCATCCGCGGAACTTGTCACCATCTTCAACTGGCAAACCAAGCATGCGCGCAATAACCATTACTGGAATGTGCTGTGAGTACTGCAATGCAGCATCAATGTGATCTGCATCACCCATGTCATCAATAAGTTTGTTACAAATTTCGATGACTTCGTCGCGCCAAGGATCAATCATCTTTGGAGCGAATGCAGGAAGCAACAAGCGTCGAGCCTCATTGTGGAATGGAGGGTCTGAAGAGATTGGTGGTACCGGCCCGATAGGTGCACCAATACGCTCAGGCACTTCACTTGGCTTTAACTGACCAACAACTGGTCCCTCACTTGAGAAATGATCTGTGTCATACGCAATGGAGTGAACCATTTCGTGTGTCAGTGGCAACCACGTGCCGCCGTAACGATCGGTGTGTGCAATTGGGCAACCTGAGTTCTTCAGGTCATCCCAAATTTTGTGCTGGTTCGCTGCATACGCAGGTGAGCCATGGTCGAAGTCTGTCGCCCAGTCTGTGACGGGGCCGTAAACGGTTTCACTCATGACTATTCCTCGATTGAGATTGCAAATTCGGGACAGTTAGCAAGCGCAAGGCGTGCTTTGTCTTCGAGGCCGGCAGGGACAACACCGTCATTACGTTCGAAAGCGTTGCCGTAATCGTCAACATCGAATAGTTCGGGAGCTAAGGCATAACAGCGGTTATGTCCTTGGCATTTGGAGGGGTCTACGTGTACGCGCATAAGCCAATACTAGGCAGTAAGTGACACAATCTCATAGATGGCGACACAAGATTTTGTATTACTTCTTCCTCCCTCTGAAGGAAAAGCTGAGGCTGGCGACTCCTCACGCCCATGGGCCCCTCGATTAGGGACTTTTGGTGCCGTACTCGAGACATCCCGCGCACAAATCGTCACCCAATTGCGGAAAGAAAAGGGCGGCACCCAAAAACTTCTTGGAGTAAGTGGGGGGCACCTTACGCGTGCACAATATTGCAATGTACAACTAGTTGATGCACCGTGTCTTCCTGCTTGGCAGCGGTACACCGGAGTCGTATGGGATCACTTAGATCTCGAATCACTCACCGCCACACAGCGCAATGCATTCGTAAAGCGCATCATTGTGCCGTCTGGCTTACTCGGACTTGTACGTGCTGATGACCCAGTCCCCGACTATCGATTAAAAATGGGCGCACGCCTCGCACCGTTTGGCACGATGTCGAAATTCTGGAATGAAACAATCACCGATGCACTAGTTGCCGTCGTAAAAAAGAACGCCGTGATTGACCTGTTGCCAAATGAACACAGAGCTGCCATCAATTGGAATCTGCTCGACAACGTTGTCCGCGTTGACCTTGTGTCCCATTCAGGAGCTGTGGTGGGCGGCCATAACGCCAAGGCAGCAAAGGGATTACTCGCCCGACATCTCCTGGTATCGACCAATGCTGACCTGCGACGTACCGTTGCGTCATTCAAACATCCTGAGTATTCAGCAAAGGTAACGACATGACAGATCTTTTTTCTCTAGAGGGCCAGACCGCCATCATCACCGGTGGTAGTCGCGGGCTTGGCCGCGAAATGGCATTGGCATTCGCAGAACGTGGTGCAAACATTGTTGTCGCTAGTCGCAAAGTTGAGAATTGTGAAACTGTTGCGAGTGAGGTTCGCGCATTAGGTCGCCGTGCACTTGCAATCGGTTACCACGCGGCATCTTGGTCTGATGCGGAGATGCTTGCCAACACTTCCATTGCGGAGTTTGGACATATCGACATTCTTGTTAACAACGCAGGTATGTCACCGTTGTATTCCTCGCTCGTGGAAGTCACGGAAGATTTGTACGACAAAGTTCTTGGCGTGAACTTAAAGGGCCCATTTAGATTGTCGGCTCTTATCGGAACTCATATGACTACAAAAAGTGCAGATGGCACCGTACGTGGTGGTTCCATAATCAATGTGTCTTCTATTGCAAGCCAACGACCATCACCAAACGAAGTGATCTACGGTGCAGCCAAGGCTGCAGTTAACAACTTGACCATGGGACTAGCACGAACCTATGCCCCACATGTTCGAGTGAACTGCATCGTGCCAGGACCCTTCTTAACGGATATCTCAAAGGCTTGGGATATGGAACGTTTCAACAAGGCAGCAAAAACTGGGTACATGCTTCAACGTGGCGGCGAACCACATGAAATTGTTGGCGCTGCTTTGTACTTGGCCAGTAACGCAAGCAGTTATACAACAGGAACAATGCTGCCCGTTGACGGCGGCCCGCAGTAGCTACTTCAGTTTTTCACTGAAGAACGAAAGTACGCGTTGCACGCTTTCTTCATCACGCTGTTCAGTAAGCACGCTGTGATCTTTCGGAGACTGCGATGGAATCTCAACCGCAATGAAGGCATCACCAATGAGGTTGCGTAATGAAGCAAATCGATCGCCCACTAATTTGTCTTGAGTGAACCGCAAACCTAGAACCTGACATCCGTCTGCTGCCCGTTGAGTAACGACCGCAGCATCATCAGGAGACAAGTTGAGATCTAGTCCACGCGCTTTACCCACTACGAACGGCAATGAAGGTTGCGACAGTACTGGCGCAATCATGATGTCATCCACCATCATGCCAAGCGCAAAACCGCCTGAGAAACACATGCCAACTGCGCCAACACCTTTGCCGCCTATTTCATTATGAAGTGCACGCGCTAACGCACGCAACCACGAGATGACCGGTGAAGTTTTTTGAAGAGCCAACGTAGTGAATTCTTTTGAAATACAAATCTTCAACATCGACGATGCCAAGTATTTTCCATCAACTTTTCGGCCAGGAGTTCCCACTAGATCTGGCATGACAACTGTGAACCCTGCATTGACGACATCATTCGCAAAACGTTCGACTGCTGGGGTTATGCCAGGAATTTCATGAACAACAATGACAACAGGACCAGTCCCCTTGCGATACGTGTCACGCGTCAACGATGCAGATGTAAATGAACCTTTGACCCAGCCGTCTAAAACACTCATGATTACTTCCCTGTCAATGCTGCAAGTGCAGACTCAGCCAATGTCTCTGTTCCCAACTTCATCGGTTCAAGATCAATATCTTGGTCACCCATCGCACCATGTAGATAGCGCGCATAAACACCTTCAGAAATAACCGCTAAACGGAAACTAGAAAACGCTTTGTAATACGCAACATTTGAAACATCACGACCAGTTCGTGTTGCATAACGTTGAACCAAGTGATCAAAGGTGCACGAACCGGGATGCCCGGATGGGTCGTTGTGACGCAACATCGGAACACCTGGATCAGTCCAATAGATACCGACATACCCGAGATCTGCCAACGGATCGCCAAGTGTGCACAATTCCCAGTCGAGCACAGCTGTGATCTTGCCCGTTGAAATATCAGTAAGACAGTTACCGAATCGGTAATCACCATGAGCAATTGATACACCGTGTTGAACCGGAATGTTTTCTGCTAACAAACGTGCAACTTCTTCCACTGCGGGCAACTCGCGCGTTTTTGAATTAGCCCACTGAGTGCTCCAACGCTTCACTTGACGCTCGACATAACCTTCGCGCTTGGCCAGGTCTCCAAGGCCAACGGCATCAATGTCAACAGCGTGAAGATCAGCCAACACATCAATGAGGTTTTCTGCAGCAGTTGTGCGCAATGCTTCGGGCAACAACAAGCCCTTGTCTGGACTATCAAGTACAACGCCATCAACAAATGCCATCACATAGAAAGGTGCGCCATTGACTTCTTCGTCAGTACATACACCAAGCGTGCGAGGTACTGGCACGTTGGTCTTTCCAACGGCGGAGATAATGCGATGTTCGCGCGCCATGTCATGTGCCGTAGCCAATACGTGCCCCATAGGTGGACGACGCAACACCATTTGTGTGCCAAGGGAGTCAGTGACATGGAAAGTCAAGTTGCTGCGGCCGCCTGCGATGAGGTCGTACGTATACGGGCCCTGCGCACTTTCAATATTGGCGTTGAGCCACGCTGCTACTTTGACTTCATCGATCCCCTGCATGGAGATAGACCGTATCGCTTATCAACCAGGCCGAACGACGCCGACAACTTTCCACCAGCGAATTGGCCCAATCTTTACAACGTCTCCAGTTCGTGGCGCATGCACCATGGTTCCGTTACCAAGATAAATACCGACATGATGAATGGGAGACCCTGTGAAAATAAGGTCGCCTGGCATTGCCAGTTCTTTCGGGATACGAGGCAATGAATTGTACTGCGCACGTGAATTTCGTTTCAGTCCTACCCCAGCTTTGCCCCATGCATATGTGGTGAGACCAGAGCAGTCAAAAGCCTTACCAGGAGAATTCATGCCGTATCGATACGGAACTCCAAGTTGTGACAAGGCCGCTTTGATAGCCGATTGACTGCGCGCCGAGACCTTCGGAATGTTTCCGTATTTCTTCTGAATTGACGCGTACTTACTGCTGAATCCAGCAGCCTCTCGTTGTGCGTCAGTCAGTGCTTGCGCTTCACGACGATTACGTTCTTCACGCAGTAGATCAACAAGGTCGCCTTGGACAGTTGATTGCAACTGCTCATACCGCGCAGCTAAATCCTCTGCAGCACCTAGACGTTTATTAGCAACCTCGCCAATGCTCACTGCTTGTTTGCGCTTTTTTTCTAATGCTGCTTTTTTCTTCGTTAGCGATGTCGCGGTTGCATCAAGAGAATCAGTTGTCAGTGAGCCTTGGTTCATCGCAATTGATAACAGCTGACTGCGCTGTAATGAATCTTGTACTCCGCCTGATGATGCGAAAAGATTTGTCAACGTTGAATTACGACCACCATGCATGAACTGGGTAACTGCTGACATGTACAACGTGCCGCGCATTTGCGATAGTTGCGCTTCGGCTGCCGCCACATCTGCCTGAGCTCTATCGATCTCTACGGCAAGGTCGGCTTGGTCGGTCAATGACTGGGCGTAATCTTCGCCCAAGGCATCCATCTGCTCGGCCAGGTTGTCCAGCTGATCAGCGATATTGGCTGCCTGGCGGCGCTTTTCATCTACCGAGTCGGCAGAGGCCAGCCGCGGAGAAATGACCGTGCCCCCCAAGATGCCAACGGCAAGAAGTGAGACCAGTACGGACCGAAAGGGTCCCCGGTGGTGACGGGTCGAAAACATGACCCTGTCAGGCTACTTGGGTTGCGTTATGGCCTGATGGCGCCCTCTCAGAGCCTTACAGGCGTGGATATGAGCCCGTATGGGCTATTCCCACTCAATCGTGCCGGGCGGCTTTGAGGTGACGTCATAGACCACTCGGTTGATCCCCGGCACCTCGTTGAAGATGCGGCTCGACATCTTTTCCAACAGGTCATAGGGCAACCGAGCCCAGTCTGCTGTCATGGCATCATCACTGGTGACGGCACGAATGATGATGGGGCGCCCATAGGTTCGCTCGTCGCCCATGACTCCAACGCTACGAATATCTGCGAGCACCGCAAAGGCCTGCCAGATTTCCCGCTCGAGACCAGCGGCCTTTATTTCGTGACGGACAATCTCATCTGCATGTTGCAGTGTTGCCACTTTGTCTGGTGTGACCTCGCCAATGATTCGAACACCAAGACCAGGACCAGGGAAAGGTTGACGCCACACAATGTCGTCGCTGAGACCAACTTCAACTCCAACCTTGCGAACCTCATCTTTGAATAGTGCACGCAGTGGTTCACACAACTCAAGTGTCATATCGTCAGGCAGTCCGCCAACGTTGTGATGGCTCTTAATTACGGCAGCAGTTCCGTCGTGTCCACCACTTTCAACAATGTCTGGATACAGCGTTCCTTGCACCAAGAACTTCGCATCGGTCAGTCCACCAGTGTTTTCTTCGAAAATGCGCACAAACAATTCACCGATGGCTTTACGTTTCGCTTCTGGTTCTGTGATTCCAGCAAGGGCAGCAAAGAATCTGTCGCCTGCATCGATATGAATTAACTCAATACCCATGCTCTTGCGAAATGTCTCAACCACTTGTTCGCTTTCACCACGACGCATAAGCCCGGTATCCACATACACACACGTGAGTTGTGACCCAATAGCTTGATGCACAATTGCTGCTGCAACCGATGAATCAACTCCACCTGACAAACCGCAGATTGCCCGTTCCGTTCCGACCTGCGCACGAATTGCTTCAATCTGATCTTGAACGATGCTCGCCATTGTCCAATCTTGTTTGCATTGCGCAATGTCAACAAGGAAGCGAACTAACAAGTCTTGACCGCTGGTCGTGTGCACGACTTCAGGGTGATATTGCACACCATAAATTCGACGAGCATCATCTTCAATCACAGCATTCGGTGCATCAGGTGTAGAAGCGGTTCCCACAAAACCGGCTGGAGCATCGCTTACGAAATCGAAATGACTCATCCAAACGTCATGCACTTGTGGAGTGGATTCACCAAGAAGTTTCGAATCAGCAGAATTACGCGTCAGAGTCGCACGTCCATATTCACCACGACCTCCGCGGGCTACAACGCCACCTAATTGTTGTGCGACCAATTGACAGCCATAACAAATGCCCAGTATGGGAATACCTAATTCATAAATGGAAGGGTCAAGTATTGGAGCACCATCTACGTGAACGCTTTTAGGGCCACCCGAGAGAATGATTGCTTTCGGTGCTTTTGCCATTACTTCAGCTGCAGAAATTCGATGGGGGACGATTTCTGAGTACACACGAGCTTCACGAACTCGGCGGGCAATGAGTTGGGCATATTGAGCACCAAAGTCAACAACGAGCACTACATCGTGCTGGGCGGGATGTGACTTTGTACTCATAGCGTTGTAAACACTAGTTGGCGTGAGACGATAGTCCCATGCCCCGTATCGCCCCTATCACCTGTGCTGTTCTTCTTACGCTTGCACCGTTCGGACTCTCTAAAGTCCACGCAGCTGATGCCCCAACCGACTCAACTGTTGCAGCAGCTGAAGTGACGGACACAACATATGTGTACGACTTGGTGAACGATCCGTCGGAATGTATCAATTCAAATCCACGCCCAGATTGTGGAAAGAAGCCTCAAAGCTCAGGCGATCGCGGAGGCTGGATGCAATACACAGTGTTTCTAATAATGCTTGCTGGCGTCGGTGTCGTTGGCTCTGTCTTGATTCGTAATGTCATTCGTCGCGATCGAGAAATCGCCGAAAGAATGTCACAGAACAAATAATTCAGTCTTTGCGACAGAACTCAACTGTACGAAAAATAAATTCTTCCGCAGCCTCCCACGGCACAAAATGACCGCAGTTCTCAATGCGAATCGGCCCATCGTGAATCTCGAACACAGTTGCAGCCATTAGGTCAAAATCTGGATAAATCACATGGTCACTCGTTCCGAACAGAATCAGTGTTGGTGTAGCCGTATTTCTCCCATACAAAGGTTTCTCAATACGTTTGGTTGCATCAAAAGCAGATTCATAATTTGCAAA
>Ga0164295_10004924_pt1 | contig 10599 bp, 7 predicted proteins | sample GEODES006metaG_FD_111798 | JGI IMG/M metagenome (GOLD analysis project Ga0164295, IMG submission 111798) | Oligotrophic lake water microbial communities from Sparkling Lake, Wisconsin, USA - GEODES006 metaG | ecosystem: Environmental > Aquatic > Freshwater > Lake | place: USA: Sparkling Lake...
ACGGTGCTCAGGTTCTTGTTGTCTTTGAAACCTTGGGTTAAATCTTGGTCCTCTGTTCGGTAATGCCATTAATTGTTAAAACGTTGTTTAAGTTTGTAAAGATAGTCAATGTTATGCTTCAGGTGCTTTTCTTTCGGCTATTTCTTGATGGATCTGAGAAATAAAGGCAGTTTTATCCATCATCCCTAAATCTCCTTTCCCTTGTCTTCTGATAGATAATTGACCCTCAGTCATCTCTTTTTCTCCAATAACAAGCATATAAGGCACTTTCATCAATTCGGTATCACGGATTTTTTTACCAATTTTTTCGTTTCTATCATCAATCTCGGCACGAACACCTGCTTTACGCAATTCAGCTAAAACTTCCTGTGCATAAGGCATAAATTTATCGCTAATTGGCAAGATCTTAGCTTGTAAAGGTGCCAACCAAACAGGGAATTTTCCAGCATAATGCTCTAATAAGAAACCAATAAAGCGTTCGTGCGTGCCTAATGGTGCACGGTGGATAATCAATGGTGTTTCTGGCTCGTTGTCTTTATTTGTGAAACTTAAATTGAATCTTTTTCCTTGTGCAAAATCCACTTGATTGGTCGCCAATGTAAATTCACGACCTATGATACTCCAAATTTGAACATCAATTTTTGGTCCGTAGAAAGCACCTTCATCCTGCACTTCTATAAATGGCGTTCCTGTTTCAATCAATACTTCACGCACCATTTGTTCAGTCTCTAACCACAACTCAGGTTCGTTGATATATTTCTGACCCAATTTTGCTGGATCGTGTAAACTTAAACGCATTACGTATTTGTCAATGCCAAAAATATTAAAGTACTTCAAGTACATGTCATTCACTGCTCTAAATTCTTGTGCAAATTGTGCTTTAGTGCAATAAATATGCGCATCATTCATGTGTAAACAACGTACACGCATTAATCCAAATAATTCACCAGATTGCTCATAACGGTAACAAGTGCCGTATTCTGCAAGCCTTAGTGGCATGTCTTTGTAGCTCTTTGGCTCTGCATCAAAAATTTTATGGTGATGAGGACAATTCATTGCTTTCAAATAATATTTTGTGCCATCCAACTCCATTGGAGGGAACATACTATCTTCATAATAAGGTAAGTGTCCACTCTTAATATACATACTCTCCTTGGCGATATGTGGAGTCACTACGCGCTTATATCCTGCAGCTTCTTCGGTCTCTTTTGCAAGGCGTTCCAATTCTTCGATAATAATGGTACCATTGGGCATCCACAAAGGAAGTCCAGGTCCAACATCATCATCCATGGTATAAATGCCTAATTCTTTTCCTAGTTTTCGGTGATCTCTTTTCTTTGCTTCTTCTAATAATAACAAGTACTCATCTAATTCTTTTTGATTCGGGAAAGTCACACCATATACACGTGTCAACATTTTATTTTTTTCATCCCCTTTCCAAAAAGCACCTGCAATATTGGTGATTTTGATGGCCTTAATCGCACTTGTATTTGGAATATGTGGCCCACGACATAAATCTGTAAAGCCACCTTGTGTATAAAAAGTAATGGTCCCATCTTCCAATCCAGACAATAAATCTAGTTTGTATTCATCCCCCTTCTCGGTAAAATAAGCCACTGCTTCGGGCTTTGACATTTCCTTACGGATATAATCATTGGCTTTCTTTGCCAATTCATTCATTTTCTGTTCCAATAAAACAATATCCTCTTCCTTAATGTTGTTTCCACCTAAATCGATATCATAATAAAAACCTTTTTCTAAGGCAGGTCCTACCCAAAATTTAGCACCTGGAAATTGCATTTCTACCGCTTCTGCAAGCAAATGGGCAGAAGAATGCCAGAAAGTATTTTTGCCATCGGCGTCATCCCATGTCAATAATTTCAATGCTGCATCATTGTTAATTGGACGCGTTGCATCCCATACTTCCCCATTGATAGAAGCAGCTAATACTTTTTTTGATAGGCCTTCACTAATTGATTTAGCAATACCTAATGCAGTGATACCTTTTTCATAGGATCTTACTGCCCCGTCTGGAAATTGAATTTGAACCATGTTTGTATGAATAAATATATAGCTACAAAGATAACAAAAAAAAGGATGCTTGTTTATACTTAGATTAATACTTAAATTTAAAGTTCTAATCATTTTATGACAAGGTCAACCCTACTCCTCTTTTCATGCATTTTTTTTACCCAATTAAGTGCCCAAAACTTAACTGGCCGATGGCAAGGTAGTTTTATTGACAATGGAGATGCGATAATCAATAATTATACCTACGAACTGGTGATTAAAGAGAATGCAAGTCATCAAATTACGGCACAAACCATTACCAAAAAAGGTGATCAGTTTTATGCAAGTGCTTTTGCGAGAGGCAGCCATAGTCCTCGTACCCAATTAATACAAATCAATGAAACTAGTTTTGATCAAATTAAAATAGCCAATGAACTAGAGGCTTGTTTGATGTCCAATTTTTTGACCTATAAAAATATAGATGGACATGAGATTTTAGAAGGTAGTTATATGTCTACTTCGGTAAATGGTAAAAGAAATTGCGGAAGCGGGAAAGTTTTTTTAGAAAAAGTACCAAGCTTATTAAGTATTAAAAATACAAGAGTCGAAAATAAAAAAACGGATACCCCAAAAACAAAATTAACAACCACTCAAAATACACAGCCAAAAACCAAGCCCTCAACAACTTTTTTGGCTAAACAAAGCGCTCCTACTTCAACCAAAAATGCATCTAATTCGACCAGTAAATTGATCGCTTCCACAGAAAATACCAATTCAAAAACTACCGTAAATCCAACTACAGAAGGAACTACAGATGAAGTAAAAGTTGAAAATGAACCTTTTTCCACAAATACAATTGCTCAAAATACAATCCAAAATCAACCTATCAATTTGCCTTGGGTATTGGTGGGAAGAGAAAATAAATTGATTAAAAAAATCATTACCAATAGTAAAAAAATTAGCCTCGATTTATTTGATAATGGAACTATTGATAATGATACAATTATTGTTTTTGATAACAAAAAATTATTGGTTAATAAAAAAAGATTAAGCTATAAAGCAATCCACCTCGAATTTGATTTTACTGAAAATTTAAGAGAGCATGAAGTCATCATTGTAGCTCATAATATGGGTACAGTGCCACCAAATACCGCATTGCTTTTATTTAAAGATGGTAAGGTTAGACAGGAATATTTTATTACTTCTACCAATAAAATCAATGCTAAAATATTGATTGTCTATGAGCCTCTAATCCCAGAATAGAATACCCTAGTGAATGTCCTTAATTGAGTTCCTGTAAAATTTGTATTGGCTGGTATTGCAGATCCACCTGGATTTGATATGGATTAGTCCCTTTATTTTTCAACCCCATCCAACAATTTTCTTCCTTATCTCTAAAAATATAGATTCTTTGCTTTTGATAGCCAATAGCTGCCAAGAACTCAATCCACTGTAAGCTTAACATTTGTGCACCTATGATGCGCTCCTCTGGATTAGATTCCATTAAAATAGCTGTCATTTCGTTTTGAATATTCATTAATCCTTGAACAGCCTTATTTTGAGTCGCTGTGTCAATGGATAAATCCTGCTCGATCAAACTATCTGCTAACAAGATCATATTTGCACCATATAATTGCAAATTGACACTGTCCTTTTCTTGCAAATACGCCATGACAGCAAAATATTGGCTTAATAAAGGTTGAATTTGTTGATCCAAGATTGGGTCATGTCTTTGACCCGCAAATTTGGTGGTAAGTGTATCTGTTGATTCATTTATCTTATTTTCACAAGCCATTAAGCAAGTCATTAAAAGCAGTATGAGCAATCTAGACATATACATTTTTTTCAAAAATATGCATAAATAGCCACCACAACTCTGTAACTTTGCGCTCAGAATTAAAATAATATGTTAATAGGCTTACAAAATGTCACTTTTGAGTTTGGTGCTAGAGCAATCGTAACGGATGCTTCTTGGCATATCCAACCAGGTGAAAGAATAGGATTAATTGGATACAATGGAACAGGAAAATCAACCCTTTTAAAGCTATTGGTTGGACAGTACACGCCTTCAAAAGGTACTGTAGAAAAAGGCAGAGACACAACTATTGGCTATTTACACCAGGATTTATTGAGTTTTGATACAAGTGAAACCATCACAGAAGTCGCATTAGGCGCTTTTGAAAGAGTGCGTGCATTAGAGAAAGAAATTGAGGACCTTGGCATCGCCCTTGAAGCCAACCCCGAAGACAATGATATCTTAATCAAGTACACGGATGCATTACATGAATTGGATGTGTTGGATGGCTATAATATTGAACATAAGGCAGAGGAAGTATTGCATGGATTAGGTTTTACAAATAAGGATTTAATCCGTCCCTATAAAGAGTTTAGTGGAGGATGGAGGATGCGTGTGTTATTAGCTAAAATGATTTTACAAGCCCCAGATGTACTCTTGCTGGATGAGCCTACTAACCACTTAGATTTACCAAGTATTGAATGGTTGGAAAAATATTTATTGCATTATAAAGGCAGTGTGGTGATAGTGAGTCACGATAAATATTTCTTGAATAAAATGGTGAATAAAATTGTTGAAGTATACCAACAACAACTTAATTTTTATACCGGTGATTATGCATATTATGAAGTGGAGAAAGTGCAACGCGTAGAGATACAACAAAGGGCATTTGAAAATCAACAAGATTATATTAGACAACAAGAACGTTTTATTGAGCGATTTAAAGCCAAGGCTTCTAAAGCGGCACAAGCTCAATCTATACAAAAAAGATTAGACCGATTAGATGTCATTGAGGATGTGCAAATTGAAAGACCCAATATCAGGATCAATTTTGCAGTAGATAAAACCCCTGGAAAAGTCTTGGTAGATTTAAAGGGTGTCAGTAAAAGCTATCCTGCTCAATGCATTTTAGAAAACGCATTTGCAGAGATTGAAAGAGGCGATAAAATTGCCTTAATTGGCGCGAATGGTAAAGGAAAATCTACCCTATTAAGAATTGTGGCAGGCATGGAAAGCTATGAAGGAGAAAGGGTTTGGGGCCATAATGTAGATGAAAGTTTTTATGCACAGCACCAGTTAGAATCTTTGAACTTGAACAATACTATTTTACAAGAAGTGCAAGAATGTGGTACTAAAAAAACAGATTTAGAGCTTCGTGCTTTACTAGGTTGTTTCTTGTTTGGTGGAGATGAAATTGATAAAAAAATTAAAGTATTGAGTGGAGGAGAAAAAGCAAGGGTGGCATTAACTAAAACTATTATTAGCAAGGCGAACTTTTTAATGTTAGATGAGCCTACCAATCACTTAGACATGGCTACTGTGGAGCTATTGGCAGAAGCCTTGACAAAATATGATGGCTCTATTATATTGGTAAGTCACGATCGTTATTTTATTTCAAAAACAGCGAATAAGATTTGGGAAATTGAAGATGAGCAAATCATAGAATTCAAGGGAGATTATGACGAATGGGTAGAATGGAAAGAAAGAATGGCAAAGCAAAAAGCTGCCAATCCAGAAGCACCAAAACCAATTCCAAAGCCAGTCGAAAAAAAAGTTGAGCCAGTATTAGTTAAGGAAGTTAAAACGGGCCCAATTGATAAAGACCAACAAAAATTAGTGCAGAAATTACAAAAACAAATTGCACAATTAGAAGAAAAGATGGGGCAAAATCAGTCCGCTTTGAAAGCGATTGAACTAAAAATGACTGACCCAAGCATCTATACTGATATAGCTGGTTTTCAACTAATAGAAAAAGACTATCAATCTAAACAAGAAGCACTCCAACAAATGAATCAAGAATATGACCAATTGTTCAGTGAATTGTTGGATTTAGAGGGTAAATAATAAATTCATAAAAGGTTAATGGCAATCTGTTCATAAAATCAATGGTGAATTGCTTTCAATTGTTTAATTTTGGGGCTCCGTTCTTTTGGTAACCAATTGGTTTACGATTGTAAATCAACCCATTAAATGACAAATTGAATCAATATGTCTACAAAAAAAGTCCATAAAATTGCAGTTTTAACATCTGGAGGTGACGCCCCTGGTATGAATGCCGCCATTAGAGCTGTTGTAAGAACAGGATTGTATCATGGGTTAGAGATTTTTGGGGTGACTAGAGGCTATAATGGAATGATCGAAGATGATATTTTTCAAATGGATTCAAGATCGGTTGCTAATATTATTCAAAGAGGTGGGACAATTTTAAAAACAGCAAGAAGCAAAGATTTCTTTGAAGTTGAAGGACGTAAAATTGCATACGAAAATCTTAAAAAAAGAGGCATCGATGGCATCGTTGTCATTGGTGGAGACGGAAGTTTCAAAGGCGCACAAAAATTTAGCAATGAATTTGATATTCCATGTATTGGAATACCAGGAACAATTGACAAAGATATTGCAGGTAGTGATTTTACCATTGGTTTTGACACTGCTGTCAACACTGCTGTAGAAGCGATTGACAAAATCAGAGACACGGCAGATGCACATGATCGATTATTTGTGGTAGAAGTGATGGGACGTGACGCTGGTTATATTGCTTTGCATAGTGGTATTGCCACTGGTGCAGAAAATATTTTAATTCCAGAATCAAAAACAGATATGATCGCATTGGTTGCTAATTTAACCGAAAAAGAAAAGCGTAGAAAATTAGTGAACCTGATTGTAGTTGCCGAAGGAGATGAATTTGGTGGCGGAAATCAAGTGGGTGATTATTTAAAATCTAAACTACCAAATGCAGATATCCGTGTATGTATTTTAGGACATATTCAAAGAGGAGGCGCACCAACTTGTTTAGACCGTTTGATTGCTAGCAGAATGGGCTACCATGCTGTTGAATGCTTGTTGAATGGCACGCATAATGTCATGGTAGGTATATCGGACAATAAAATGAAATACACGCCATTAGATAACGCTGTAAAAGCAAAACAGAAAATTTCAGAAGAGTGGTTAAAGATTGTAAAGATCTTAGCTAGTTAAAAGATAAAAAAGAAAAACAACCCCAATTATTACAATGAGCACACCCACTTACAAACAGACACACCATAAAACAAAAATCGTTGCAACAGTTGGTCCAGCTTGTGAAACCTACGATCAATTAAAAAATTTAGTGATTGCAGGTGTGAATGTATTTAGATTAAATTTTTCTCATGGGACGCATGAAGACAAAAAGAAAATCATTGACAATATTAGAGGCATCAATAAAGAATTAAATTGTACAGTGGCCATCTTAGGTGACTTACAAGGCCCTAAATTAAGAGTAGGTGAAATTGAAAACAATCGTTTAGAAGTAAAAGAAGGCGATATCCTAACATTCACCAATACAAAATGTGTTGGTACCCTTGAAAAAATATATGTATCCTACCCGAACCTTGCAGGAGATGTGGTTGTAGGAAATACCATCATGATTGATGACGGTAAGATTGAAGTGTTAGTGCACAGTGTAGAATCCAATGATGACGTAAAAGTAAAAGTAACCTTGGGAGGTATCATTTCTTCTAAAAAAGGAATCAACTTACCTGATACAAAAATTTCTTTACCCGCATTAACGGAAAAAGATTTAGAAGATGCCGTTTTTATTATTAAAGAAAAATTAGACTGGGTTGCATTAAGTTTTGTGAAGCGTGTAGCTGATATTGAGATGTTAAGGGCAATTTTGAACGAACATAAAAGCAACGCAAAAATTATTGCAAAAATAGAAATGCCAGAGGCTTTGACTAATATTCGTGACATTATTATTGCAAGTGATGCCATTATGATTGCACGTGGTGATTTAGGTGTTGAATTACCAGTAGAGAAAATCCCATTGATCCAAAAAGAATTAATTAGAAAATGTATTCATAGAGCGAAGCCAGTGATTGTAGCAACACAAATGATGGAATCCATGATGGACAGGGTAAAACCAAACCGTTCAGAAATCACAGACGTTGCCAATGCGGTGATTGAAGGTGCTGATGCGTTGATGCTGAGTGGCGAAACTGCAATAGGTCAATTTCCAGTATTGGTAATTGAAACAATGCGTAAAATTATCACAGAAGTTGAAGAAAATGGATACAAATACAATCGTTCAGAAGATTTAAAACCACAGCCCCACTCACCTTCTTTCTTGAGTGATGCAGTTTGTTACAATGCCTCTAAATTATCAGAAGATAGCAATGCAAATGCACTCGTAGGCATGACCCAAAGTGGATATACTGCATTTATGTTAAGCAGTTTCCGCCCTCGATCTCCCTTATTCATCTTCACAAAGCAACAAAGCCTAGTGAACCAATTGTCATTAAGCTGGGGAGTAAAGGCTTTCTACTACAATAAGGAAGAAAGTTTAGATGAAATTATTAAAGATCAAATCCAAGTTTTGAAAGCGCAAGGATTTGTTCATACTGGTGATGTCGTGATCAATACAGGCAGTACCCCAATTCAATTACACTTACCAACTAATATTATTAAAATCAATAAAGTTGATTAAAATTTAGGCCTCATTATTGAGGCCTTTTTTATAACTTTAATATTCAAATTAAAAAGACAAACATGCTTGAATCATTTGAAAAAGTTCCAGTCAAAATTTACAAAGATGTAGCCACTGGCTCAAACGCAGTTGCTGCTCAAATAGCAAAATTAATTAAAGAAAAACAAGCACAAGGCCTACCATGTGTTTTGGGCATGGCGACCGGCGCCACCCCTGTTTTATTGTACAAAGAATTAGTAAGATTACATAAGGAAGAAGGTCTTAGTTTTAAGAATGTAATTACAGTCAATTTGGATGAATACTACCCTATTCCAAGAGATGCTTACCAAAGTTATTGGAGTTTTATGCATCGTCATTTATTCAATCACATAGATATTGATCCAAAAAATATTCATATGCCTAATTCTGAATGGAGCATAGAGGAATTGAAAGAAAAATGTGTTGCTTACGAACAAGCCATCGAAAAAATAGGAGGAATTGATTTACAATTATTAGGCATTGGTAAAAATGGCCACATTGGTTTTAATGAACCTGGCTCTAGTTTTCACTCAAAAACAAGAGTGATTCATTTGGATCAATTAACAAGACTAGCGAATGTATACGAATGGCATGATTTAAATAAAGTGCCAAAACTAGCCATCACAGTAGGTATTAGCAGTATCATGAAAGCAAAAAAAATCGTGTTACTTGCATGGAGTAATAAAGCTGATATTGTTGCAAAAGCTGTTGAAGGAATTATCACGGAACAAATACCTGCAAGTGTGTTACAAAATCATGATGACTGTACTTTTGTCATTGATGAATTAGCTGCAACAGAACTTACAAGACATAAATCTCCTTGGTTGACCGGAGCGAATGATTGGACACCACAGATGATTAAAAAAGCGGTGATTGATTTAGCATTGAAATTAAATAAAACATTATTAAGCTTAACTTCTGATGATTATAAAGAGAATAGCTTATCTGACTTATTGGTCATTAAAGAATCTGTATACGATATTAATTTACAGGTGTTTTATATGTTACGTGATTCCATCACGGGATGGCCTGGCGGAAAACCTAATGCGGTTATTCCTGCTCATCCAGAACGAAGTGAACCACATTCTAAAAAAGTATTGATTTTCTCGCCACATCCAGACGATGATATCATTAGTATGGGTGGTACATTTATGCGCTTACACGATCAAGGACATGATGTACATGTGGCCTATCAAACCAGTGGTAATATTGCCGTGACAGATGAGTTTGTAACTCGTTTTTTAGATTTTGCTGTAGGATTTGAAGACCTTTTTGGAATCGATAATCAAACCAGTCAGGATATTCTTACCAATGCAAGGGCCTTTTTAGCAAATAAAGCAACCAACCATTTGGATAGCGCTGAAATTAGAGCAATTAAAGGGTTAATAAGAAGATGCGAAGCCAAAGCCACTTGTAGGTACGTGGGCATTGCAGAAAATAATTACCATTTTATGGATCTCCCTTTTTATGAAACAGGGATGATTGATAAAAAACCTTTAAGCGAATCAGATATAGAAATTACGATGGCGCTTTTACGCAAAATCCAGCCGCACCAAGTATTTTGTGCTGGTGATTTAGCCGATCCACATGGTACCCATAAAGTTTGTTTAGATGTGGTATTTGAAAGTATGCGTCGATTAAAAGCTGCCGGTGACAGTTGGGTGAAAGACTGTTGGGTTTGGTTGTATAAAGGTGCTTGGCAAGAATGGGCTATTTCTGAAATAGAAATGGCCGTTCCAATGAGCCCCGACCAGGTTTTGAAAAAACGCTTTGGTATATTCATCCATCAATCTCAAAAAGACAGTGTTCCTTTCCAGGGTTCTGATTCAAGAGAGTTCTGGCAAAGAGCTGAGATTAGAAACGCCAACACCGCTAATTTGTATGCTAAACTTGGTTTAACCAAATACGCAGCAATGGAAGCTTTTGTTCGCTGGCATTATTAATTGATGGGCTTATCGGTATTATTTGCACTTTTCCTTTGGTAAAATGGTATTTTGAGGTATATTTGCACCCCTTATTGATTTGGGTTAGTAAGTGGAATGGCCCCGTAGCTCAACTGAATAGAGTATTTGACTACGGATCAAAAGGTTTCAGG
>Ga0164295_10004925_pt1 | contig 10598 bp, 6 predicted proteins | sample GEODES006metaG_FD_111798 | JGI IMG/M metagenome (GOLD analysis project Ga0164295, IMG submission 111798) | Oligotrophic lake water microbial communities from Sparkling Lake, Wisconsin, USA - GEODES006 metaG | ecosystem: Environmental > Aquatic > Freshwater > Lake | place: USA: Sparkling Lake...
AATTGATGGCGCCAGAGCCATCGGAATCAAACAAGTTGAAGGCTTCGCGGATCTCGTCGATTTGTTCATCCGTAAACGATTTCACCTTGGCCACACCGCCACTCTCGCGAGACGCGCGACGGCCGCGACGTGGGTACTCCTGCATATGGAAACAAGGCTGCCAGCATGAACAACTGATGAATCCCAAAATTGCACTCGTCAGCGAAATTCTCCGAAAAGTCGCCGATAAGGGAAGAATTTGGAAGGTCGCTCAAATTACAATTGTAGTCGAGGCCGGAGGAGATGGTAGCGCGACCTGCCCCGACCCCCAATTAGTGACCGATATGGCGGATATGCATAATTTGGCTTCTGTGAAAGGCTAGGAGAAAGTGTGATGTTCACAAGAGCGCGGGAGGAACGCGAAGGTGGAGAGGCTAAGGGGCAAGAGCCCGTGATCAGAGGCCTGCTCACTTAGACCCTCTTCATGGGAGTCAAATCGCTGCCGCAGCTTTATCTCTCTTTGGCCGTAAGCACCACGCAGCGGCCCGCATCGGTAGTGCGCATGCTCAGCAGCACCAGCAGCACCAGCAGCACCAGCAGCACCAGCACCAGCACCAGCACCAGCACCAGCAGTGGTGTGACCGTCACTGACGACGGCAAAGTGCTGCTTCGCTCGGGCAAGCAGCTGCGGCTGAGTCCATCCTCTATCTCAGCGTTTGAGCAATGCCCGCTACTATTCAAGCTTCGGCATATCGACCGTAAGCCCGAACCAGCCACTCCTGAACTCGCAGCAGGCATCCTCGTTCATGAGACGTTAGCAGAGCTCTTCACGCGGCCGCCTCAGCAGCGGAAGCTCGAGGTCGCGCAGACAATTTTCCGAGAGCGGTGGCGCGAGCAGCGGCGAAGCAAGCGATACGGACCGCTCTTCGGTCTCGGCGGAGAGAACGGCCTTACCCCCGATGACGAGCGGCCACGTGCGCACGTGGATGTCGAGCGAGAACGGGCGTGGGGCCTAAAGGCCTTTGAGACGCTGCGCTCCTACTTTACGCTCGAGAGCCCTGCGCGCCTCTCTCCCATGGGTTGCGAGACTAAAGTCGCCGCCGAAATCCCGAGCGCGTGCGAGACGGACGCCGCCATCCCGATCACAGGTACCATCGACAGGATCGACGTCGCTGAAGCCCTCGTTGAGATCGGCGCCGATTGGAGCAGCAGTAGTGATGGGAGCAGCAGCAGTGATGGGAGGAGCAGCAGCATGGGCGACAGAAGTGCCGGCATCAGCGACAACGCTGTTGGCAGCAGTAGCAGCGGTCGTCCACCAGCATTCGTCGTAGTCGACTACAAGACGGGAAAGGCACCGCCGCCGCAATTCCGGAACGACAGCTTCTTTCAGCTCCAGATCTATGCCCTCCTGCTGCAAGAGACTGGCCGACGGGCGAATACACTGCGCCTCCTCTTCCTTGGTGGCGGTGGCGCAGTGTTCGAGCAGCGCATGGACGACGAACTCCTCGAACAGACACGTGGTCGTCTGCGCGAGATTTGGCAACGCATGCTCCGCGCTTTTCGGCAGGATGCCTTCCCGCCAAATGCTGGCAGGCTGTGCGACTGGTGTGCTCACAGAGCCACATGCCCAGCCTTCGCCGGTGCCAGCAGCCCACCCGCGCAGGGCGATGGCGACGCCCAGGACGACGCCCCACCAGAGGTCTGACAACAGCGTCCAGTCTGAGCGTTCCCGCTGTGCCACGCAGCCTGCAGCCAGCTATGAGCGCGGGCAACCGTGCGATCCCTGCATCTTAGGCGTGATTGCCGACGCTCCCGGCGGCGACGCTCGAGTCGACACGCGACTCTGATCGTAAACTGAACCGGAAATACGCGTATGCCGTACATATGATGCCGTAATTCTCGTTCGTTGTGTGTGTCGGTTCCATCTTCCATGTACTTGTCATGTTCATGATCGGTCGCGCGATACCGCTCGACGAAGTCCGAAAAGTACCAAGCAGCCGAGAGCAACTTAATCGCATGCCCGCCGGCGCGCGGTACGAGGTATCGGTTAAAGGCCGCCGCGCGCCCGACCGCGGGAAGACGCGTCACGGAAACGCGCGGAGGACTTAAGCGCGACCCGACAAACGACACCGTATCACCGCGCCCATATTGACCATACTGCATCTGCATCTCCGCACGGCTGGCAACGCTTTTACCGCCCACCCGCGATCCCGAACCGGAGACGCGAGACGTCGTGCCGCCTCGTCTCATGCTGACATACTCCATGCAAGAACCATGCAGAAAGGGTTCCTCTCATACTCTGCACATTTCGGTGTCCAAGTGCAGCACAGCCTCTCTCGATCACTCTCTTGACATGTCACTCAAACTCCTCCGCCTCGACCTCCTCCTCGGCGGGCGCGTCGCCCTCGCCTCCTTCCTCCAGAGCGCTGCCGCTCACGCCGCCGCCCTCGCTGCCATCCCCGCCGCCCGCGTCCGCCTCGTCGCTCGTCTCCTCGACGATATTATTGGCAGCCGCCTCCTCCTGCACCATCTTCTGGCGCCGCTGCTGCTCGGCCTCTTTGATGAGCTTCTCGCGTTCAGCGCGCATCTTCTTGAGCTCTGCGTCTGAAAGTGTTTTGCTCGGAGGGTCTGTGGGGGCTGAGCGTTGATAGCTCTGCTCAGGGCGTGGGCTGGATGGCGGCGTGGGCAGGCGCTTCGGGCGTGCGGCCGGCCGCTTGACAAGCTTGTGGAAGTCGGGCGGCACCTCCGCCGTGGCTTTGAGGGCGGCCCGAATGGAAGACAGGCTGCTGCTCACATCGCGCAGCCCGCCACCTAGCAGCATCGCCGCGACCGGCGGCTGATCGCTGTCGTCGTCGCCGCCGCCCTCCTCCTCCCCATCAGTGGTCTTAGGGCTCGGCTCCGGCGCGCCCACCGGGCGCGGCAGCTGCTTGAGCAGCAGCACCGTGGCCTCGCTCGCTGTGGGCGGGGGCACCCCTCCCGGCAGGTCGAGCATCAACGAAGTCTTCGTCTCGTCGAGCTTCACCACGCGTATCCGCCGCTCTGTCGCCGCCAGCTGCAGGATTGCCGCACGCTCTGCGTCGACGAGACGCCCTGTCTGGGAGAGCACGACCACACACCACGGTTTGCGCACACACTGGCTCTCGAACTGCTCGCTTGTCGTCGGCGAGAAGACTTTTGCCGGCGTGACGCTCGTGGCCCACTTGGCCAGCTCCGCACCGTTACTGAGGACATTGCGACCCGCAATTTGTGGAACGGCGCCGTTGGCCATGGCGAGCACCTTGGGGCCGTACGATGGTTCTCTGAGTTTGAAGCGCTCGTAAGTGGTTTTGCCGCTTGGCAGCACCTTCGCACAGTCAAGGGTGCCAAACTTGAAGCCACTCAATGCGCCCTCAGCAGCGTAGAAGACAGGCGAAGCTTTCCTCTCCTTGGTGCACTCGATGAGCCAGGGCTCGCCCGAGTAGAAGACGTCTTTAAGGGCTGCGGTGTCCTCTAGCGAGAGTGCTACCACCTTGGAGGCCATCACGTAGTAAACGCCACCTGCGATGGCCAGAACAGAGACCACGATCGCGGAAAAGATGCCGTACTGTACGGGCGACGCATTGCCAGAGGTGACGTCGACAATGAGCTGCTCGAGCTGCGAATCTCCCTTGCGTGCCACCTTCGGCTTGCGCGGAGGCGGCGGCATCTAGTGATTGTCCGTGTGGAGTGCTTGGGTGCGAGATGAGAGGGACACGTGGCTATGGATAGACTCCAAAACATGAATCTTTTGGGAACCCACTGGACTTGACTTGACTTGACATGATCCCACTGGCCGCGTAGCTTCTCACGTGAGGACCGAATTGACGACGACTGACCGTTCCAAACGATCAGTCACACGCGGCAGCCTCTCTTAATTAACCTAGCAGACCATACCAGAGAGATCTTCGTGGTCGTACGGTTGGCCCGTCTCATCTCCGTAACCACTTGTGTCCGTCTCATCTCCACATGCACTGGAAAGCTCGTCATCCTCGCCAGCGCTGTCGTCCTGTTTCGGAGGTCGAGGTGGCTTCTTCAACTTCTCCCATTTGGCAAGTGCGTTGTTGACGCCCAAACGCAACCGGGAGAGCCCTCCGCAGTCCGGTGCTCCCAGCCGCGAGTGTGAGTTCGCTCCGGCCAGATCGAGCGCAGCTAGAACGAGGGCTTTGCCAACATCACGCCACGACTCTGGACAGTATTTTGGACCCATCGTCGTGTTGAGCTTTGGAGGCTCCGGGCTCATTCGTCCCGATTTGATATGAGCGGTGGCGTTGTGGCGACTCATGAGCTCGTTCATCGACACACCACTATCATAGTTGCACTCGAGGGTGTACACAAACGGGCAGCTGATGCCCTGCTCCACTGTCGCGGCGTACACGGCAGAGCGAGCGGAGCCGTCGACCGCCTCAGTGTTGAACCACAGGCATGCGTCGTGGTCCAGCCAGCGTGAATTGATCGCAACCAATTTTGCGAAGAGCTGAGATTCGGCACGCTTCTCCTCCGTCTCCTGCTCGCACCCATACAAGAAGCAGCCGCGTCGTCCTGCGTGAGCATGCACGTCCACGAAGAGCGCTACGCTCTCGGTTGCAAAGAGATGATGTACCAGTGCCATGTATGACGCAACTGCAGGGTGCAACGTGCAAGAGGGTTGGTCGTACTTGCGGTTGAGATTGACACCACGACTGTCGGCACGGTAATGACCGCGGACGACACCATCAGGGTTTAGCAGGGGAACAAGCTTGAAGACGAAGCGTTCACGAAGGGCCATCGCCCGTGGGTCATCACGTCGGAGCAAAAAGAGCAGCACCCCTTCGAGGACAAATGAAGCCGGTGTCTCACCTGGGTGAACTCGCGATGACAGCAAAATGACCTTCTTCTTCGGGCGCCCAGGAAGCGGCGGGTGTGGCTGACCAGTGATGGTGATCAGATCGATTCTTCGGCCTTCGAGCGAACGGCATAGCAGTTCCCGCTTGTAGTAGACAAGGGACGCGTTGACGTTAGCATTCGCCCGATTGTACGAGGTGTTCACGATCCCGCGCGGCCGGACACTCGGGTAGAGCGCTGCGGCATCGTAAGCGGCAGCGGCGGCTAGCTCCGCGGCGGCCCGCGCTGCCGGCGGGCATATGGTACCGTGCTGAACGCACGACCGTAAATACGACCATCCGGTGCCCGCAGGTTTGGGGGCTGCGGCGTCAACAAGCGACGCGACGCTCGGCGCCGAGGCTGAGCTTGTCGGAGGTCGCCAAGTTTTTCCGGGCTGCGGCGGTGGCAGTGGTAATGGTTGGGGTGGCAGCACTGCTGATGCCGATGCAGTCGTCACGCACGATGATAACGCCACCACATGGGGATGCGGGCGACATGGCTCGGCAGCTGGCGCAGCAGCTGGCGCAGAAGCTGGCGCGGCAGCTGGCGCGGCAGTGCACGAACCGGCGGGCGCCGCAGCTGAAGAAGCAGCTGGCGCAGCGGCAGGGTAAATGGCCTCGGAATCATCAGAAATCGGCTGCAATGCAGCGTGCGCGAAAGATTCCAACGCAGCCCTACGGGCTGCTTCGAGGATGACGTCCTTGAACATCTCCTCCTCTCGCTCCTCGTCCGTGAGCTTTCGTGGCACGGCTGCGATTGTCACGGAGTCGGGCGGGCGCTTTCGCTCTGCAAGATCCATAACCTTGAGTGCTGCCAGCCACGCCGCTGGTGGCGGCTCGTTGGGCGCGCCGGGGTGGAGTATCGCTCGAGGTTGGGCGAAGAGCTTGTCCAGATAGGCCAGGCGCGCCATCAAGTCTGCGTAGGTGTATGGATAGCAAAAGGCGAAGTACAGGGTCTCGCCCATTGGCCCGTCGACAGTGTGCGTAAGGTGGATCGCGAAACCTTGCGACGTGTAGGCGCACGGCACTGCGTTCGAAACGCGCGTCCACTCCCTTTGGTGATAGGGAAGTGAGCGGTACACTGGCCGCATGCCGTGCTCAAAGAGCTTGCGCTGTGGGGTCATAATAATGTTGATTGAGAGCTTGCGTCCAGGTGCCGCTCCTCGTATTGAGAAATGGAACCATGTCTGTGACTTGGTTTGGCTCGGTTGCCCTTCACAGTCGGTTCGCGCCCACACAACAAAGTCGTTCTCGCCGCACTGCTCCACACGCCCTAGGTTCCCTGAGTCGAAGTCCGCACTCCAGATGAGACCGCCGACGCTGAGGTCGGCAGTGCGTTCCGCGGTCGGTAAACTACTTGCGGCGCGTGCCGCCGATGCGGTTGCGGGCTCGAGCGGCATGCAAGTAGCGATTGGACGCGTCACGTTGCGCGCAGTGGGACTCCAAGCCGCCACCGCCGCCAAGCGAGTCACGCGTTTTGGAGGGTTGGTTTCATTCGGGTACCGGCACACTTTCCACAATCGCATTGACAAATGGATTGTTCGGGGGAAATCACCGCCTATAAAGCAGCGTGCGAGTGAATACAAAGTTATGAGTATGAATTATAGTAACGTTGGCAGCGGTCGGCTCCGGGGCCGTTGATTGAGTCGGCCGGCCGGCCGCTGATTCGGTCGTCTCGCGGTCGATCGGGTGCGTTGGTGGTTTGGGTTGGTTGTGAGGTTCGTCTGTGGTCTGTCCGTGTGTCCCGTGTTGACTTGACTTGACTTACGTGCCCTGGCTCCCCCCGCTGTGTTTTTACCGGTACGGTTCCGCCGCACTCACACATGGCGGCTCTGCTCATGCTCCTCTGCACGCCCACGGCAGCAGCAGCCGCTTGCTGCGATGCGCAGCTCATACACGACGCCGCGGTCTCGTTTGCACGGGACGGTTTTGCTGTGCTGCCCAGTTTTGCCAGCGAAATCGAAGTCAATGCCATGCGCAGTGCAATGGAGAGTATGGTCGAGGCGTGGTGGAATGAGGAGCGTTCAGCGCCCGATCACGGTAATAATGTGTTTACGACGGGATCCAACCAGACGAGCGCTCAAGCTAAGTCGAGCTACTTTTTCACGTCCGCGGACCGCGTGCACTTCTTTCGAGAGGCTGTCGATGAAGGTGACACTCCTTCAACACGGCCACGGCCGCCGCTGAACAAGGTGGGCCACGGGCTGCACCTCAATGCATCGACGCCGTTCGGCGCCTACGCGAGATCCGAGCGTGTCTCTGCCGTGGCGAGAAAGGTGGCTGGGCTCGTTGCGCCCGTGCTGCCTCAGTCAATGTACATCTTCAAGGAGGCGCGCCTCGGCGGCGCGGTCACTTCACACCAAGATGGAACCTTTCTGTACACGCGCCCACATCAGACAGTCGTGGGCTTGTGGCTGGCGCTCGATGCTGCGCACGAGGGCAATGGGTGCTTGTGGGCGCGCCCAGGCTCCCACCACGAGCCATTGCGGCGCCGGTTTGTGCGAACGCTGGGCGAGGCCGGCGACGTGGTCATGACGTTCGTGAACGCGTCGGCCGAAGAGCCCGAGGTCTACTTGTCGGCGCAACTGCGAGGAGGCGACGCGACTCCCGCGCCGGCCAATTCCAGCAATGCGACGACCAAAGTGAAGTGGTGGCAGCGGCTTTTGCGATGGGCAAGGCGGCGACTTGCTCTTCGTGTCCACAAAGACCGCCTCCTCGAGAGCAGCGAACACGCTCGTGCTTGGGAAGGTGTGTGGCCGCCCGCGGATATGGCGTCAGGTACCCATTCCGGATTGCAGGCCGCCAAACTGCTCAGTGCGCGAGGCTTCATCCCTCTCAACGTCAAAGCGGGTGATTTGGTCGTCTTCCCCGGGACGCTCGACCATCTGTCTCTGCCCAACGGGTCGCCGCACGCGCGGCACACGTTCCAGCTGCATATGGTCGAGGGCCCTTCCGCCGGCGTCGAGTGGGCGCACGAAAACTGGCTTCAGTACGATGGGGGCCTTGAATTTATGAGCATTTGACAACCACCCGATCGTCAACCTTTACGGAGCGGGGTCGACTTTGCGTTCATAGTACCCGGTATTCAATCACAGTCCAGTCGGGTTTGAGCCCAAAAAGACTCACGGACGCCCATGATTCATTGGATGGATCTGGTGTTGGCATTCGCGCTGGTTGCGCGCCTCCTGCTGTCGTTGGCTTCCGTGGTGCACGCCAAGGCTGCAGTGCTCGCACGGGTCTCGTCGATCCAGCTCGCCGGAAATGCCGAGAGCAGGGCGCAGCTGCGGGCCCAGCCGCTGTTTTGGGTTGCTGCTACACTTGCGCTGGTGTCCGAAGTAGTGCTCGGCATCGCGGTGCTCCTCGGCGGTGCCATCGTCTTGCCTTTGCTAGCGCCTACGGCCGCGCTACTCGACAACGTTGCGCGATGGCAATTCCTGCGGGACCCGCCGCCGCAGCTGCGCACCCTTGTTGGTGGAGTGCTCGCGATGGCAGCTGCCGCCACCGCTGCGCGCCTCGCACCAGATGCGCGCTCGCTTCCGCTCGAGACCTTGTGGCTCTCGCTGCAGACACTGCCGGCACAGCTGCTGCTCGGAAGCTTGGTGTCCGTGCTGCTGATCGCCGAGGCCGTGACACCGCTGAAGCTGCTCACGGTTCAAAGCGAGGTGGCCATCCTGCACGGGGCGCAGGCTGGCTTGTACGGCATCTTTGGCGCCATTCTCGCGGCCACCCTCGCGAGCTGCTTGCGCTCTGAGTGGACGCACCGGCGCCAGTTCGAATCGCCGTGCGCTATGGAGCTCGCCCTTGCCACGCTCGTTGCTGCGACCTTCCAGGGCCGCCGGCTGCACCGCGCGTACCAGCTTGCAGTCGACAAGTCGATGATCGCGCGGGTGCACGGTGCTGTGCTCATCGGCGGTGCGCCAGCCATGATCGCCGTCATTTTTGCCCCCCTCACCGAGGGCGACCTTGGCCTAGTGGCTCCCTCGAAGTGGTCGCCACCACCGCCCGTGCTCTTCGGCGGCTTCGGCAGTCGGTGGGCCGAGCTTGGGTTCGCGACGGCGGTCCTCTGTTCCATCGGTGGTCTCCTGCTCGTCTATCGCCCTCGTGGCGGCGACCTCCCAGCCGCGGGCGGGGGGCTGTTTGGCGGCATCCTTGGAGCTCCTCGGCTCGCGGGGCAGCAGTGGGCCGACCTAGAGCGCACCCTGCTCGTCGAGGGACAGCCGGCGCCGCCAAGCGGCCGGGACAATGACAGCTCCAGCCCGATGGCCCCAAGCCGCATCCTTACGGCGCGCACCGCAGCCTCGCTCCGATGGGGAAGTGAAGCCGAAGAGCCGAGGGGTGGAGGCTTCGGCAGCCGATCACCGTTGCGCAAGCCGGCGCAGGCGCGCAAGCCACTGCTCGCCCCTGCCGAATGGAAGCGCTCTCTCGCGTACGCGCTGCCCCCGTCGCCACGTGTCCCCAGCTTCCGACCGAGCGCCCCGCTGCGCCGCTTCGATGCAGCCCTCGACGCGAAGTACCAGCGTCATCGCCGAAGTGCGACCGCTGCTCGTGAGGTCGGCTCCCCCGAGCCGCGATCCCCCCCGCGATCTCCCGGGGGCTGGGCGGCGCCCGAGTTCATTCAAGGGCATCCGGCCGCGTTCGACGCGGAGTCGCTCTGGCGATTCACATCCCGGCTGCGCGCACACGGCGAGAGCCTCGACGGCTGGGCGGCCGCGGTCGTGGAGGCCGCGGACGCGCTCGACGAGGCGGCGTCGCTTGAGGCAGTTATGCCGTCCTCGCCGTCACCGCGAGTCGAGCTTGCGTCGCCTCGGGACGAGGACGTGGCCGGGCTGCTGCACTGGATCTTGCTCGTGCTGCTCGCGCTGCTGACCACGATCCCTGCTTTCGTTGTTTGGGAGGAGTCGGGGCGCACTTTGCCGCACGACGAGGTCATCCTGATCGGCATGGTCTGCCTTCAAATCGCCTTCATCGTGCATGGCGCGACGCTACGTACGTGCATGCGCCTCGCGCGCGTCTCGGACGCTGACGAACTGCCGCCATTGCTGGTCCCGCCGGGCAATACTAGGGGGCGAGACGTGCCGGGGAATGAAGGCGCGCCGCTCTTGGATACAGGGCCCGAGCCCAGCAAGGGAACCAGGCACCGTCGGGCACCCGCGGGTCCGACGGCCGCGACCCCACCCTCGACTGCCCTACTCCGCAAGTTTCCGATGCGTCAGGACGACCTCGAGCTCGAGGCACAGCTCAAGGGGAGCCCAGAGATGTTACACCGGAAGCAACAGCAGCGACGTTACACCGCCGACGACGAGTATACGGCGTGAATGAAAAAGTCCGACGACCTGAACGGCGGCCGGAACGGCGGGATCCGCGCCCCTCGCCGTCCCGCGCCCTGGCCTCAGGGGGCCCCGGGCGCCGGCCCCGCACCACCCCACGGGGGCTCGGGGGAGCGGTCTCGCGGATCTGTTGCGCCTTCCTTGTGTATCAACCTAGAACGCGCCTTGACAACCCGCCTTCGCCTTTTGCGTACCGCCCCCCGCCGCGCCGCCGCGCGCCGCCGGCGCCCTGGCCGGCCGCGCGAAACTAAATTCGCCCCGCGGCGGCGAAGCATGCGCTCGTAAATTTCGCGGACGTACTACATAGGGTGATAAAACTCGTATACATATGCTCGGACACACGAAAGCTCAACGCGGCACTCTAGCGCACAGATCGGATGCCTGCACCCGCAGCCTGGGGCCCCGCAGGCACCAG
>Ga0164295_10004928_pt1 | contig 10596 bp, 6 predicted proteins | sample GEODES006metaG_FD_111798 | JGI IMG/M metagenome (GOLD analysis project Ga0164295, IMG submission 111798) | Oligotrophic lake water microbial communities from Sparkling Lake, Wisconsin, USA - GEODES006 metaG | ecosystem: Environmental > Aquatic > Freshwater > Lake | place: USA: Sparkling Lake...
GGAAACGTATAATACGGGATTCATGCAGAACAATGTGACGGCCATTGAAAAGCGGATTCGCGAACTCTTTAAAGAACGCATTTTATATAAAAAGGAGCATTTTATACAGGCCATCAATATTCGCACGAAATACCCCCTAGAACATATTTACTATGTGATTACACGTATCAAAGATATCGTAGATCCGTATGGCAGAAGCGGTTCGCTCATTCTCAAAGGGGATTATTATGCATTCCAACCCGCGGAATTGACGGATGAAACTATATCGACGTTTGAACGAAGTGTCCCCATCGATTATAAACGCGAGTTTTTAGTCATGGATGTCCCAAAAACATTCGAAACACATAATGATCAAGTAGAAGATGCGAAAGAAGAACGCAATTATGACGCGATTGTCAACACACTCAAAGAGGAAATGGGACATTTGCATAATACTCAATTGAAAATCACATCGACGGAAGAGAATTGGTTTAAACAGGCGCAATTTGTAGTGAATATATTGGTGGAAAATCACGGATTCACGATAGATCAAATAAATCGATATGCGATCGAACATGCGATCGATTGTTTGTCATTCGAGGATCGTATCGTCCTATTATCGCGATTGTCGGAAGACGTATTTACACCTATAGAACAAATCATGAAGGATTATTTCCAGAAACGGATGGTGATATACGCGAGTAAAACGGGGGTTGTCTTGGCGAATATCGATAAAATAGTCATATACATCCAATCGAAAGAGGATCCGAAAAAATGGTCGGAAACGGAACCGGAAGATTATATGCGATTTAGCGAAAAGATGGACGATTTCATCGTGAAACGGGACGAAATCCGCCCCATTTTCGGATTCATGCAATCGTTCAAAGGGAAAAAGGTGGTATTCAAAGTGAAGGATCTATCCCAAAAGAGAAATAATAACGGGGTAAAATGTACGTTTATGAATATGATCGACGTCATTCGAATCATCCACAATTTGTCACATAGAACAATATATAACGTGGAAAAGACCGATATCAAAAAACCGGGTTTTGCGGTTATTTTAGAAATGTTGTTGCGTCGGGACGAAGGGGAGAAAATGGCGTTTTTCGGGACGGAATTTGCCATACTCAATCGAGTAGATAAAATCTAGATATATTCTATATGACAAAAACGCTGAAAAACGTTACCGTGAAAACATTCCGAGGGTTGAAGAATCGCCCGACAATAAATAAAAATAAAACTACATTTGTGATTGAAGACGTCGAATCGAAAGGGGATGCACCCAAAGGAAAAATATACAAGAAATATGTCGATGGTGATTTATCAAAACAAATATTCGTTACAAACACATATCATAAAAAGATGCTGAAAAAAGCGATAAAAAAGGCGAAAAAAACATTAAAAAATAAAAAAGAAGGAGGGGCAAACAATGCGAATCCTAATTCTAAAAACGTAGCGGTAGTTATGCAACAACCGCAACAACAACTGCAACAAGAACAGCAAGTTACTGGTGTATCTGGTGCAAAATTTGGTCTAGGTCTGGGATTTGGCCAAGCAATAGGAGGAGCATTAGCAAATGGATTAATCGGTATGTTCAGTGACAATTAACGAATCTAAAAATTGATATAAAAAATAATGACGATTTATATATTAGTATAATGGAAAAAGTATTGAAACGAGAACAACAAAAGTCAGACAAGGTATTCGGTGTATACATTCCGTCCTTTATTACGCGAAAGATATTCCTATCGATCAACGATGTCGGCAAGAATATAAAGCAGAATTTAGAAAGATCGATTTCCACGAATGTGGAGGGGCGATGTATCGTGGAAGGATATATAAAACCGAAATCCATCCATATTATCAGTTTCTCTTCTGGGAAAGTGAATGGACATTTAGTCGAATACCACGCCACATTTGAATGTATGATATGCAACCCCGTAGAAGGGACGGTGGTCAATGCAACGGTGAAAACCATCACCAAAGCAGGAATACATGCCAAGGTGATAGACGACGATGAAAACGAACCCATCACCGTATTCATTGCACGCGATCATCATATAAATAATACTCTATTTGACAGTGTGACGGAGAATGCAAAGATAAAGGTGAATCTCATCGGGAGTCGGTTCGAATTGAATGATACGTCGATTTGTACTATAGGATATATCAAAGAATAATCACTCGCCAAATAACATAAAATCGTATCTCATAATATTATATACACAATGCAAATACAAGAATTAGAAACAATTAAATTGGCCATCGAAAAGATGAACAAAATCCATCATATAGAAATATTGAAAATCATTAAAAAGAATCCGTCGATTGTCATTAATGAAAATAAGAGCGGAGTATATATCAATTTGACCTTTCTCCCCGAAAATACCTTGTCCGATATTCAAAATTATATTCATTATATCCAGGATCAAGAGAATGTACTCATCCCATTAGAATCTCAAAAAGACTTTTTGAAAAACACTTTTTTCGTGAAGGATGAATCGGTAGAAGACTTTGAAGAAAATCAATCTACAAAAGGGAATAAAGATTACGGGATATCTATATATAGTTATTGATTATGCAATTGCAAAATGCACCATTTCATTTAGGTCAAGGTAGTGCATGGTTAAACAAGGTACTCTTCGATATTTGTCCTATAGAAAATATCGACGAATTGTCCTCGTGGTATTACACCAAAGAACGAGGTATTACACATTTTCGCATTGGAAATGTCGAAAACGTATCATTTCCATTCGACCCCCCTCCTGCCAAAGTCGCACTAGGGATTCCTATAGTACATACACCCGTGATAATGGGTCGGTCGGATCCGGGTCCTCGGTCCGCGATTCCTGTCAAGGTAGATAAGGTCGTCCCGCCGGTGAATACCGCTTTTACACCGAATCAACCGGATCCCCTTTTCTGGTGTATATTCGTTTTCCAGTATGGGATGGGTGAATATACCCGGATTCAAAAATACGCGAATCGTAGATTAGAAGAGAATAAAAAGATGGGGGATTCTATTAGAAAGAATCCCAAGATCTTGAAAACGGGGAATCACGCAATAACGAACGGGCTCATCCAAGAAATCATATCGGAATGTTTTATCACGAAAGATACCACGAGTCATATACAACTAATTGCCATGTCGATCTACTACAACATCCGCATCATATTGATGAAAGCCGATGGCCAGAGTTACATCACATTCCAACCCCAGAATTTCCAAGAATCGGGGGACGACGTCTTACAAAAGGATTGTGTCATATACGAATATATAAAACCCAACAAACGATTGTCCTATAGGATGAATATGGGGGATGCGACCGACAAAGACAATCGATCCGGATTATACCAATGGAATACGTGGTATCAACCCTTGCGTGGTCAGGGTGCGTACAAATTGCCCGATTTGGTCAATATTGCGTCGCGTCTCAAGATTGATCCTATAGGACTCAAGAAGGGGGAACTATACGCAAAAATAGAGGGGTTTTTCCAAGAAAAAAATTGATTCTACAAGAATAAACAATATATAATCATACTATATATTGTTTATATGACGGAACCAACAAATCAACGTAATCGTGATGACGAAGATATGGAGGAAAGGGAAATAACGTCCATTGATGTACATAATGAAACCGAAGAAAAAAAGGCGAATGATGCGACGAAACTATCGAAAGTGCAGTTGGAGAAAATAATCGGGCTTTATTTAGATGGAAACCCCGTATTTCGACCCGATGGAAAAACGAACGAAATCGAAATCCGGTTCGGAACAAATACGAGAGAAAGTCGCCCTCTATCTAAAATCGACTATGATAATGTCGTCAAGGAATTGCGATCGAACGGGTTTCATACGGCGAATGAAAATGGGACGGATATATTGCGAATTACACCGGAATATACCGATCCGAAAAGTGGAGAAGTAAAACGATCCAATATGCGCGCAGAAGTGAATGGACTCGATCTCATACAGGAATATTGCCGGACCAACGACATTTCAAAGATCCTCAATATGCCCACTACCCGACAAAATAAATTGAGTTTTACACAAAAGACATCCCCCCAATACAAAAACGGGGAATACGTCAAACCCGCCGATTTTTACGATCACAATTTCCGCGTGGATTTCAAACTAGAGAAAATCTTTATAGGACAAACGAAGCAAACCACGGATACGATCCACAATTGGCAAAATTCGAAAAAAACGTTCCGTTGTATGAATCGCGTGAAATTTGAGCATCCCGATATGCCCTTTATCGTCGATCTCAGTATCATCAAAACCTCCAAACGCAAAGGGAATTTCTATTTTGCGGAATATACGATTCAAGATGCAGACGTATTCAACAATCCACCCACCTACGAAATCGAAGTGGAATTCGACAATAAACGGTTCGGTCCAGGGACGCCATATACCACCGTAGAAGACGTGATAAAGGTCATTCACCATGCAAGTCGAATGATTCTGGGGGGTATTCAACGCACGAGTTATCCTATAAGATTCAGCGAACGAAATTCCACACTACAGTCCTATATGGCCATCTTGCACGGGGATAAATATCAACCACGTAGAGTGAATCATTCGGATTTTATCGGGCCACAATCGAATACACTTCAACTCGAAAATATAGGCGAACCCTTGGACGGCGTCGTAAATGTACGTACGAATTATACGGTGACGGATAAGGCGGACGGGGATCGCCGGCTCTTATTCATCGACGGGAAAGGACGTATTTATCTTATAGATATGACTATGAATGTCATCTTCACGGGATCCATCACCTCGGAGAAAACGGTATTCAATACCATTATTGACGGAGAACATATCAAGATGAATAAAGAGCACCAAGGGATCAACCTCTTTGCATGTTTCGATATTTACTATGTGAATGGGAAAAGTGTCCGCGAAAAGGGATTCATGCCTTCCTCTACAGAAGAGATGGAAACGAATTACCGACTCCCCATCCTGAATGCAGTCGTTTCCCGCATGAAAGTCAAATCGATCATCCCCGAGAACAATGCGATCTGGCGGGAAAATCCGGCGAAACCCGGTACGTGGATAGAAACGAAAACGGGGAAAACCGCGGATCAGCGTCCGACGATCACCCCGAATTGTCGCCTACGCGTCCAATGTAAATCGTTCTATATGACAAGTGACGATGTCACCATTTTCCAGGGTTGTTCGACTATCCTCTCCAATATAAGAGATGGGATGTTTGAATATGAAACTGACGGTCTCATCTTTACACCGTCCAATACGGGGGTGGGTTCAAGAAAGATAGGAGAAGCATCCAAATTGTCGAAAGGTGTATGGGATCTCTCGTTCAAATGGAAACCCGCCGAATTCAACACTGTAGATTTCTTGGTGACATGTGTAAAGGATAAAACGGGGAAAGACGAGATACACAATGTATTTGAATCGCACGACATTTCTCAATATAAAGTCATACGTTTAATGTGCGGATTCGATGAGAAAAAACACGGATTCATCAATCCGTTCAATGATCTCATACATGATAAAATACCGGATCCGAAAGATGTGGATAATGAAGATACTTACCATCCCGCGCCGTTTTATCCGTCGAATCCATATGATCCAGAAACGAGTTTATGTAATATACGATTGGTTTCGAATTCGGAGGAGCAGTATATGACGACCGAAACTGGCGAATATTTCGACGGAAATATGATTGTAGAATTTCGGTATGATAAAGAGGCGAAACACGGATGGAAATGGATCCCGATTCGTGTGAGGTACGACAAGACGGCGGAATTATTACGTGGAATGAAAAATTACGGAAATGCGTATCATGTAGCAAACAATAATTGGAAATCCATACACCATGAAATCACGGCGGAAATGATTGAAACGGGCGAAAATATTCCCGTTGTAGAAGACGACGACGTTTATTACAACCGTAATCGAGAGGTGGAATCGACCACTGAAGCCATGCGAAATTTCCACAACTTGTACGTGAAAAACAAGTTGATACAGTCCGTATCGAATCAGGGGGATATTCTCATTGACTATTCCGTGGGGAAAGCCGGTGATCTTTCTAAATGGATACATAGCAATTTGAATTTCGTCTTTGGGATCGACATTTCGCGTGATAATATAGAACATCCAGTAGATGGTGCATGTGCGAGGTACTTGAAAGCCCGTAAAACGAGCAAACGGATCCCCGGTGCGCTGTTTATCAAGGGCAACAGTTCGCTCAATATACGTGACGGTTCTGCATTTACGGGGGATAAAGATAGTAAGGAGAAGGTGATTTCGCGTGCCGTGTTCGGTACCGGACCAAAAGATCTCGGTATATTGGGCAAAGGTGTATATGATCGGTATGGAGTTGCAGAACAGGGATTCCACGTGAGTTCGTGTCAATTTGCGATGCATTATTTCTTTGAAAATCAACGTACATTGCACGGATTTCTTCGAAATCTGGCGGAATGTACTCGTCTCCAAGGATATTTCATAGGAACATGTTATGACGGGAAAACCATATTCAACCTTCTTTCGCGAAAAGAAGAGGGGGAAAGTGTGGTCATTTCTCAGAGAAAGATGGCATCAAGTCCGCGTATTTGTGAAATCCAGAAAATGTATAGGGAAAAAGGGTTTCCCGACGACGCATCTTCTGTAGGATATCCTATAAGTGTATATCAGGAAACGATTAATAAACCATTTCGCGAATACTTGGTGAATTTCAAATATTTCGTGGAATTGATGGAACATTATGGATTCGTTCTCGTCACGAGAAATGAAGCGAGACAGATGGGATTACCGAATGGTTCGGGGTTATTCGGGGAACTATTTGACCAAATGGAGAATGAGATCCAATTGAATCCGCGATCAAAATCCTTTTACAAGAAAGCGATGGAAACGACGGATGATGAAAAAAGTCTTTCGTTCATGAATCGATATTTCGTGTTCCGCAAAATGCGGAATGTAAATGCGGTAAAGGTGTCCAAACTTTTGTTACAGTCATATAGTGAATTAGATAATGAAGATTATGACGACGAAATGAAAGAGGCCATTGCAAAAGTCCAGCGTGGAGAACCGGTCGTTAAACGACGTATTCGTAAATTGAAAAATGCGAAAGTTACATTGGCCGAGAAAAAAGACGAGACTATTGTCGAAAATCTCGAAATACCCGAATCTAAAGGTATGGAGGAAGAATCGGAGGAAGAACCGATTGAAGAGATAATCAATACCGAAGTTGCCGATTTTGAACGTTTATCAGAAGAAGACCTGACGACGACAACAACGACCGATGCTATAATAACGAAACCGACCAAGGCGCCGAAGGCGCCCAAAGTAAAGGCACTCAAAGAACCTAAAGAACCCAAAGTACCTAAAGTGAAGGTACCGAAAGAAAAAGTAGTAAAGGAACCAAAGGTACCAAAGGAACCCAAAGAACCTAAAGTGAAGGCACCGAAAGTACCGAAAGAACCCAAGGAAAAAGTAGTAAAGGCACCAAAGGAGCCGAAGGTACCAAAGGAGCCGAAGGTACCAAAGGAACCAAAGGTGCCAAAGGAACCAAAGGTGCCAAAGGTGCCAAAGGAGCCAAAGGAGCCAAAGGAAAAGACCATCAAGGACAAAATGAACAAGATAAAGAAATCAATGACCGAAGTCACCGAACCAGTACAAGTATAAAAATGTAGCACGAAATCATATAGAAATACATTCATAGAATAAATAGCACAATGAATTTTTTATTACCCAAAATAAATATAATCCTATATGACAAGATCGATTGTAGTCTAACACCGTCGCCACTATTAGATACCGGTGAAAAATGGCGTAAAACCGAAGGAATGCAAGTGGCTGTATCGCAATCCATTTCACGATATCTATATGATATAAAATGCAGAATTACTCATCAAGAAAAGGTATGGGATATTTATAAGAAATATACGAATCCCTATGAATATATTCATTCCATTATTCCGCATAAAAAAACGAGCGTTTCGAAATATAAGCCTCTTTCTCGATCTTTTTTCAAAATGAATGAAATTATCCATACATTTCACAATTTATTGCCCGAGAATAGTTCACCCATCAAATCGTTCCATTTGGCCGAAGGTCCCGGTGGATTCATAGAAGCATTAGTGTCTTATAGAAAATCTGAGAGTGATGTCGTAGTGGGGATGACCTTACTGGATGATAAAAACGATAATAATATCCCCGCTTGGAAAAAATCGCAATACTTTTTAAAAGAAAATCCCCATGTTTTTATAGAAACGGGAAAAGACCACACGGGAAATATTCTTTCTATAGAAAATTTCGTATATTGTAAAGAGAAATACGAATCGTCCATGGATTTCATTACGGCAGACGGCGGATTCGATTTTTCCGTCGATTTCAATAGCCAAGAAATAACCATCGCGAGACTATTATTCGCACAAATCGCTTTCGCATTATGTATGCAAAAGAAGGGCGGATCATTCGTGGTGAAAATCTTCGATTCTTTTATGCAACATACGATCGATCTTATTGCCATATTGTCCAGTTTTTATCGCCATGTCCATATTTTCAAACCCCAAACGAGTCGATATGCAAATTCGGAAAAATATCTCATATGTACGGGATTTCTACACGATTCAAATGCCCCCTTTTATCATATCCTATATGACACATTCACAAAGATGATGGAGGACGAAACTACAATACCTGCGCGATTTCTATCCATCAATATCCCTTGTTACTTTGTACAAAAAATCGAAGAATACAATTCGATTTTTGGACAAAAACAAATACAAAATATACATTTTACTTTGTCGATTATAGAGAACAAATATAAACAAGACAAGATTGATGATATGATAAAGGTCAATGTCCAACGATCCATCGATTGGTGTACACGGCATAATATACCATACTATTCTTATAACCGAAACAATATTTTTTTACAGGGGTAATTCCTCGTTATGTCATATAGATATATTCTATATGACATGATTATAATTGGATCGTACGGAGACTTTTGAAACATTTTTGTCCGTCTTGTACACACCGCATTTGACCAGTAGTGGTGAATTTTGGGGTACGTGCCAAAGGATATCCGATCTGATCCTTGATGGTATATGGATTTTCACTGACGCCGTATGCCATTGCATTCCCCACGTGATTTCCCATCGTTGTACGGAAACGTGCCGCTACATTTGTAACTGTATTATATTTACGGCGCAATGTCATTTCGCTGGATGAAACGGCTCCTTGTCGTGCAAATTGCTTGTTATTCGGTTTGTAATATACAGGTAAATATTGAGTATTAATGACCGGCTGTTTATTCGATGCAATTTCCGGATTGGGTGAATATGTTCCCGGTGAAAATCCGATAATAGTACCAAATCCGGCTGGTATTATAACTTTTGGGATAAACGATGATATATTGTTTGTTGTCTTAATCAGTTGTATTTGGGATTCTGCACGAACATTGCCGAATTGCGATATTGTCCCCGAGTCGTAATAATTTAGAGCCGTATATGAATTTATATTAAAACATTGCAATAATACCTTGTTTGTAATATTATCATATGCAAAATTAACAAGATAATATGATACATATTCGGGGACGGATATAATAGAGGTTTTCTTTAAGGACATTTGGACCTTTATAATTGAGTTTAACGATTCAATGTTATATGCGCCATCAGGAATAGTAAGTGTAAATGTAAATGACCCGTCCCCATTGGGTGTAGGTGAATCTGCCTTTCCCGATGCATTCGTATACCATGTATATTGAAACGTATTATTTCCCTTTGCAATGCTAATAGTTGGATTGTAACAATGGGTAATATCACCGGTGGAATATAGGTTTGTCTTATAGAGATTCCCGTTGGGAGTTAATGAGGCGTTTCCTTGTCTTAGATATTTATATTGGTTTTGTGAAAAGGTGCGATTGCGTGACGCAAGATATTGGTTTGTTCCCGTGCAATATGTATCATTGTTTTTATTCGCGTTATATTTGCGCGGAATCATTCCTGCACTACGAACCCTGCGTTTTGCATTTTGCGCTAGACTGGTGATGCAATCATTTACATTTGATCGTGGATGTTGTGTCTGGTTATTTTCATAGTTGATATCTAAAGTATTCACTAAACCATTCGTTGTATTGTTGTCATATGATCGGATAGTAGAAGAACCAGGCATATCGTTTAATTCAATAGAAGCAGATGTCCTTGGATTGCATATCCTATAGGATTTATCCGATGGATTTTGGATGTTTAGTTCTCTTCGATAGATTTTCTGAGGAAGGGCCTTTAGCAATTGTTTTGGGGATAATGAAGAGGCATTATTTTGGTTCTGGCGAATGACGCTTGTGATCCGATTGAATGTTTTTCCTTTCCAAAATGTACGTTGATCGTAAAATGGTACGTTCTTATAAAACGTAAAAATGTTGGACATATATATTGTGGATTGATATTTTTTTATCATTATAACACATATGAAGAAGGTTATTCTCTGGTTACTTATTGTCTTTTTCAGCGTTTTGATTATTTCGAGCATGGTCGGTGGATCATATGAAGGATTCCAAGAGGGTGCAGAAACTAATGCTCCTAGTCCTAGTCCTACTCCTACTACTGCTACTCCTACATCGAACAAACTTGCAGGTAAGAGTA
>Ga0164295_10004930_pt1 | contig 10595 bp, 12 predicted proteins | sample GEODES006metaG_FD_111798 | JGI IMG/M metagenome (GOLD analysis project Ga0164295, IMG submission 111798) | Oligotrophic lake water microbial communities from Sparkling Lake, Wisconsin, USA - GEODES006 metaG | ecosystem: Environmental > Aquatic > Freshwater > Lake | place: USA: Sparkling Lake...
CGCTCAACTTTAGGAGCACTTGGGGATACCGTCAGCAAACTATTTAGCCAACCCCCCTCGTGCATTATCTGAGTATTCAGGTAATCCACTTGCGCAACAGGATCACCTGAATTCAAACTAAGAAGTGCTGTGAGCGATCCTTCAATCGGTTCATTTGATTCACGCGTGTCCTGGTTTTGCTTGGAGAGCTCCTCATTTGCTGACTCAGTTAAGGTGACGTAAACAAGTCCGGATGGATTCAAAGAACCTTGAGCTTCATTGTTTGATAACTTCTTTTGATTCTGCGTCGCAGCTGAGGACGCAAGAACCATTCCAGGTGCAGTACTTAAAATTGCTTGAAGCATCCCGAAGGGATTCTTTGGAGTTTTTCCCTTAAGAATTTCAGACCCAATTTGTTTAGATCGCACAACTTCTTTCCCGGCGCTAAAAGGAGCAAAGTCCTCTTGTGCAAGCACTGCACTTGAATCGATCTTTTCAACCCGAGTAACGTTAACAAAATTTCCTGAGGACGAAAGAATGATTGGAATACTCGCGCGATAAACATTATCAAGCACGATTCGGGAATTTCTTGAATTGATTATCGAAAGCAACGCCAGAGGAAGTGCCAAACCTAAAAACATGAATAAGGCAAGCAAAATACCAAATCTTTTATCATCAATTTGAGTTTCAGTATCAAACTGAACATCCACTTTGGTGTCAATTGCTTCTTTACCATCGCTCTTTAGTGTTGCAGATAGATACCCGGCGACACTTCCATCAGCAGATTCACTATTCTTGATTGAAAGTTGAACTTGCTGAGAGCTCCCTGCCAGAAGGGTGAAGCATGGCTTTGCAGATAAATCTTTTTGATCAATTTTGCCGATATACCCTTCAATTCGGTTGGGATTTATATCAGTTCGTACTTCGAGAGGACCAAAACAAATTTGTCCATTTGTTCGTGAAGGACCTTTGAGATTTATTGTGGCCAAAGCTTCTCCCTGCCTGCCAACAAGTGCTTGGGAGAAATCTTTACTTGTAATGGGTGTTGGATTAACTTCTGGATAGTACCCCGGTGGAATCACCCTTATCGGTTTTATTGTTCCTAACGAAAACTCTATTCCAGTTTCAGTGACAACTTTAATTGCTATTTTTAGATTTGCTATTTCCTTATCCCCTTGCGGAGTAAATGAGCTTTCAAATTCACCTGTGGTTGAATCCAAACTAAGGGGCGCAAGAACGCCTGCTTGGCCTTGATTATCGATTTGAGTTGAGTAAACCTTGACGGACTTAAATGAGGCAAAGTCAATTGGCCTTCCAAAGCGGGTAACGGAACCAGAATAATTACACGTCTCTCCGATGTAACAAGTTCCAGCAGAAACACTCACACCTAGATCAATAAAACCGCAGAAGACGACTCTCTTCAATTCGGATGACTGAATTTTCCATAATCCCGGTTTAGTTACTTCATTTGATGGACTTATCTTGCCAACAACTTGAACCACGGAAGAGGAATTATTTAGCAGTGACACCTTTACCTGTCCGGATGAGGCACCGCGGTCATTCGCTATTTCTGAGCCTGATTGATTTTTTACAGAAAAAGATTTGGACGGAGCAGTTAAGGTAAATCTAGTCAAGGCCGCGTCCACTTTTATCTGCCCATTACTTTCAATTGGAATAATGCGACCATTCTCGCTCAAGCAACTAAACTGAATTGGAGGCCAGATGATATCTATCGCATCTTCGACAACTTGATGAACGCCACCAGCACCGGAATAAGTGCCACATTTAAAATTTCCTGGACCACTCGTGCCAAAAGCGCCGTTGGAAACTCCTCCTGCTTGTTCTACCACTGGCAGGAAATAGCTCATACGAGCTAATTCATTTTTCAAATCTTCCTGTGACACATTCCCGCCAGTAACTCCGGATGGATCATCAATATATTTTTGATTTCTCAGCAAAACACCTTGGATATTGATTCCAGAATTACGAAACTTGTCGATAAGTGCTTCTTCTCCTGTGTTCGCACCAGTCAATGGGTCCGCTCCACATATTTCAGCGAGTGAGTTGCGAGTTAAAGCTGAGTCGTTTCCAACTTGAACTCCACCATCAGTAAACCAAACCATGACATTACAAGACGCGGGAGTCGTGATTTTCTGGAAAAGATCGTAGGCCCCTCGAAGCCCTTTATTCCAATCTGTATATTGGCCTTGATTCAAAGTTGGAATGTTTGAGTCAATCCAATCTAAATCTTCATCAAGTTTATTTCCAGAAATCTTTTCCCAGGATTTTCTAACGTTGAAAGAGCTGCCAAACGTGGTTATCGCTCGATTCACCGAGAAGTATGGCTTGTTAATTGATACATCTCTGAACTGCTCAAGACTACGCTTAATTCCTTGAACTCTTAGATTATTCTCATCGTTCCATTTTAAGCTACCTGATTCATCAATTAAATAAAGAACATTAAGTTGCGACTTTCCATCACTATTGATACATGTAGCAATTTGCTCAATTGCTTGTTTGCCGCGTTCTGAAAGGCTTGAATCTGACGCAATCGCTTGTGGCTGCATCGCCAAAAAACTAAGTAATGTAAAGAGGCTCAACGCTAGAGCAACTATTTTCCTCATATTTGGGATAATTCTGTAGCGATATGGAACATAACTGGCAAAGCAACTGCAAATCCAACAATTGCGAGAACTAGGGTTGCCGTAACGATTTTTTTACCCTTTGCGAGATCATAGAAAACATTTGACCTCGCTTTTGTATCACTCGATCGCGCAAGTGCTAGGGAGAGAATTGGAATAAATGGAGTTAGTACGTAGGCAAAATAAATTGCGGGACTGTATTTGAGACTACTGATCAAATAAATTGCCAAACTCAGAAAAATTGCTACCAGCGCCACTACAGGTGGTATCCACGAAGGTTTCTTTACTTTATTACTCATAACCTTGTGGTTCCCCGTCAATTCTGAGACTATTTAGAGACTAGAGTGAACCATAGGAGACTAAGGGTCACCTTTCAAGGGATTAGGCCAACGAACTACACGTAATGAAGGCAGGTTCTTGATGTCAAACAGCACTCAAAGAGATCGAATCCTCGCTCAGCCATGGATTTTGCCGATAGTTATAGCAAGCGGCCTCGCTTCCGCGTATGCAATCCCATGGAACTACACAAATGTTGCCACTGTTGAAATTTTAACAACACTCATCCCGCTCATGGCTCAATTTGTTCTGGCTGGTCTAACCGCTGTATTTGCATTCTTGGGCAAATCTTCTTGGCTCGGATTTTTAATTGGGACGCTTTCACTTTCCCTGATTAATGCCTTGCTTTTCGGATTCAATTTTTGGGGTGTTCTACTGCCAGCTTTGCCAAAAGGCTTGTTATTTATAACTGCTACTGCTCTAGTACCGGCATTAATCTGGGGAAGAAAGAAAGTCACTTACTCCCCTCCAGGTAACACAAATTTTGAAACCACCAACGGTTCAGATTGGTAATTACAAGCAATTTCGCTCGGAGTAAACGCAATTGATAGATGGACATGTGTTCAGACGGCAAGCATTCAATCCATGTCGAGCAATCAATGGCAAATGACTGGCAGATCTATAAAAGCCGCAGAGTAAAGAGGTGTTTGCGGGTCATAGTTCTTCAAGGCAAATAAATTGATCCTCCGTGCTTGTCGGCTCAAAATACCCAGCTAGCCCACATCCAGTGTCTGTGTCGGAATAGTAGGAAGATTTGATTGAGGCATTGCCAGACCAACAAGCCACTGGCGCATAACTTCCAGAATCTGTTTCGGCCCAACACGTACCAAGAGTGGGTGTGTCAATTCGAAAATATTCGGGAATTATTTTTGAACCAGATACGAGTACCACTAACGCAACTGCACCAATCAGAATAATTTCGTTCTGAATTAGAGCTTTTGCACCAAACTTTCTAGTTGCACTGATCAATTTAAAAGCTCTATACCAATGGAACAGAGCTCCCAGCGCGCCGCCATACCAATAAACACTTGAATTTGTTGATTGCATTGCGAAATACATAGCGATTGCTGAAGCGCTCCACCAGCAAAAACCATAGATAATCTGTTTGAATGCCTTTTGCCTAATTTCGGCAATCGTTATTAAGTACTTAGCGTAATCTGCTTCTGAAAAGTCCGGGTCTTTATCCTGATTTTCCATCTCTATCTCCCTTCAGTAAGAGCCGTAGCGATTAGGTCCTGGATCTCCAGGCGTGCACAGTAGAACCAAGTTGTAAATAGGAACCAAAATCAACCATCCGGTGCGACCAGAGTCATGAAGGCGACGTACCGCTGCTGCTAATGATGGTAACCAGAACGGGAGAATAAATATGTACATAACTGTAGAGCTACCATTTGCAGCACCAATGACAGTTCCTGCAAGATACATGATTACGTAGAAGAGATAAAAGAACCAATACTCACTTCTAGTAGCTCTGCCTTCAAAGGTTGCATATTTTTTCATACAAGCCGAAATTGCATTACCCACATTCTCTCCCTTAGGGTCGTTTAGAAGAGGGTACGCCGGGCTTCACTTTAAGCATGCAACTCGCTGAAAATTTAAAAACTTTACCTACATGTGCAGGCTCAAGAAGAACATTAACGAATATCTAGGCGCTTAAATAGCCACTTCTTGAAAATAAATGGCGCTTGATCGTTTTTGGTTATCAACGCGTCACACCGAACCCAACGAGCTCCTTTTGCCCACGAAGACTTATCCGGTGTGTACCAAGCATAGAAATTAAAATACTGTGATTCCTCAGGTTCCCACGGTTGGCATAATGAATCCGCAATATCCAAGGCATCTTGTGGATCCATGTCTACTGGATTGGTTTTTAAAGGCCACTTGGCGATTCGATATGTCTCTGCATTGTGCAAGCGCGCACAATTAATAGGTGCATTTTTCGGCGAATACTCTGCATCTATTTGAGCATTACTCAAATTGTAACAATTTCCAACTTTTGGACTCGTACTAGCAGCATTAGCAGGGGCATTTGCCGAAGCACTTGCAACCAAAATAAGGCTTACTAATATAACGATTCTCTTATTGAAAACTCGCATTTTGTAACCTCTCCGTGATCGACATGAGAAATTGTGCCAGATACCTCATAAATTTGTAATAGTTTCCAACAGAAACACTCATAATTTCCCTCAAAGATAACGCTTCTTCGTCTGCAGAATAAAATTCAATTAATTATGTTGTAATAAACGTCGAGTATCATCGTAGATAGTTGCTTTTGCTTGCCTTTTTTCATCTTTGTTTGCAAAACTCTTGTAATATTTTCTTCGCAGGCGCAAACTAGAGATTAGAAGTAAATAACTTTCATCAATCAAACCTGCTTCAAGTGCCTTATAGCCGTTTGTGAGTAAGGTATTTTTATCATGCTTACGTAGAAGTAACGCAGCGATGAACAATACAACTGGTGGTAGTAGAGAATAGAAAATAAAGAATGCAAGGCCTGAATAATCAAAAAAGTCAAGAGCTAGTAACGTATTCCAAACTAGATGCAAAGAAATTGCCAACGCAAAACCAATTGCACTTAACCACCACCGCCGCTTCAGTAATCCAAATACAATTAGTGTCGCACCAAGACCCGAAAAAAATGTATGAGCGAAAATCGAGAAAATGCCTCGGGCAATCAATGTTGAAAAGGAGTCATCCCCATTAATCGCGTAAATTAGATCTTCAAACGTTGCAAAACCTAGACCGATGAATCCTCCCATTACCAACCCATCGCTCCACGACTGAATTGAACCTCGTCGCATGATAAGAATTAATCCGGCTAATTTAACTAATTCCTCAATTACTACTCCACCAAACAATGTTGTCCATTGATATTGCAATCCGATAGCAAATATTACCGCTGGAAAAGCGCCCCATAGAAACGCCCAAGAAATTGTTCGCAAAGGTTCTCGCTCGTATTGATCTGCCCACCATAGCAATCCAATGACAGCTAACGCATTTGCGCTGAGAAGCGCGGCATCCCTAATTTGCAAAACTTGCCACGGTTGAGTTGCCCAAAGCAAAATCAATCCGGAAATTACAATTACGAGCCAATCACTCCATTTACTACCTATTGATTCACGATTTGTTGATTCGTAATTCACCATCGAATTATAGGAATTTTTCTAATTAGCGGGCGAAATAACATTTATACCCAGAACCCGTAGCCGAAGCTAGTTTGATATCCCCCGGAAGTCTGAAAGCTATCTCCTTCTTCAAGATCAAAATAGTTTCCAAGAGAGTCCATTATCTTGCCAAGTTGAGGTCGGTATTGGTTCATTTCTTTTTCGTTTTTTCCTAAGTAAAGCCAACGTGTAAATTGTTCGTAATTCGAAGTTTCAAAAGTTAATGTCCAATATGACGCACTATCTGAAGTGATACCTTGATATTCGGTGTGGTATTCGCTGCCAACCGCGATTACGACCACCGATTCTCTTCGAATTAATTGCATTCGCCCTGCGTTCCAGCCTGATAATTTCTCAGGTATAAAGGCAATGTATTGATCGGTCACAATTACCTCTTCAGATTTGCCAGTCACACCAGTTAAGCAAAAGAAATTCATCAAATAGGAGTCACCGAGAACCTGCGGTGCATGTGTACGCAAATACTCCACCAAATCAGGTCTTGTTGCGTAGGCATTTTCTATAGTAGGAGTGGCGTTGCTCATTGCATTTTCGTTACTGTTGAATCGAGTCTCAACAAATTTATTGGGAAGCAATATTAATTCTATGTAGTCACTTATTGCCATTGCGAGCGTTTCAAAGAGTGCGCCGTTACTCCCTAGGCTCTCCTCGTACGCTCGAGCGACAAATGTTATCCATTCATTTCGACATGTTTCTATATCTTCAACATCATCAATTAATTCCTTTTTTGTATTCATATAAGAAATAGTTCGGTCATAATGATATTGCTGATCATCTGTTTGCTTGGATTTTCCTTCGGGGCTTACATCAGTCCAATCAGTATTTTGAGGATAACGACTTAACGATACGATTTTCCCATTCTTCAATCGCTCTTTAATAGCTGTATCAGCTTCAGTTTTAAGTTCTTTGTCTTCCAGAGCGTTGCGCCAAGACCTTGCTTCTTCAAAGCGATTATTCGGCAGAAAATGTTCCAGAATGAGTTTCATGATAAGCGGCTGACCATCTTCGATCTCTTTAATTTCAACGTATCTATCAATAATTTTCAATTCTGCTTTAGAATCCATTTTCTCGCCTTCTCAAAGGGGTTGCCTCCCAAACATGAGCAAAAAATACTCGGATTTGAGGTCGAGTCAATGGATTTTGGTTACAAAATGAAGGCAAGAAAAGTAGCCAAGAATCCAATCGCAGATACGAGAACGAAAGCAACCGCAATGTTTGTCAATGTCTTTACATGAGTATTGATATTTGTTAGTAGAACTCTGGCTTGCAATAATTCAGTCTTAAGTTCATCTAAATCCTCGCCTAATGCTTCTTTATCGTCCTCAGAAAATGACATAATTTCTCTCTCGGCTTAAAGTTAAATTAAGCATAACTTGGCAGAGCTCACTTTCTGAGTAATTTCGTGCAACATTCGTGCAACATCTCTTGGTAATGCACGGTGAATCATGGACATCTAAGGAGCGTGTGACCTGCGGTTTTACGCTTAGTGAATAGTTTTCCCGCACGCATGGCAAGAACTCTTAATCACCGGGTCGGGGGTTCGAGTCCCTCAGCGCCTTCTGTGCTCGCTTTACCCAAAGTTCATCTCTCACTACCTTGATTTCAACTAAAATCAGAGCAGACTAGTAGCAGACGAATTAACGACGAGGGGCAATTATGAGAAGAGATTTTATGACAGTAGTAACGGTCAGTTCCCTCATTGTTGCGAGCACCATGGCAAATGCCACCGCAAGCGATGGGGCTGGAGTATGGGCAGTTGTTGATAGTTCTGGAACGGTAACAAATGTGATCGTCTGCACGCAGTCTGTCTGCGGTAGTGGAACTTTTGGTGGAGAAAGAGTAGTTCCACAAATTGCTCCTAATCCAATTACAAATGATGCCACTGGTCAAGGCAGTTTTATCGGAAACGAAAGCGCTGGCATACGAGTAACTGAGTCAAATGGAATATTTACAGTTCATGAAAGTGCAAGAATTAATGGTTCAGAAACTGCAGTAACAGTTGATAATCTAACCAAAACAACTACAACGACTATTTCAGAAGTAAGCATTCCAGTTACTTCAAGAACTTTTTCATATAACGATACTATTGGGAAAACTTATTCAGAAATAGAATTAAAAAATGAATCCTTTGATGAAAATGAACCAACCTATATATTTGTTACAAAGAAAACTGCGATAGAGGATGAAATTACAAGAATTAAGTCCGAAAATTTGACTTTGATGAAACGTATGACGGAGAGTGAAATCACCGAAGCCGCTAAAGCGGAGAACGCATTACTAGTCATTGAAAATATTGTCGCTGTTGTGCGTTTGCTAAATTCTTGGATGAAGATTTTACTACCGGAACTTAAATAATTTGATGTCCGTAGACGTAAAGTCTAGGTTCCGAAAGAACTAAAACCTAATTCAAATTTAACTTGTTTTAGTTACCTAAAACAGTAAATCCAGGAACTCGGCTTTGCGTGCCCGTGGTTGTTGTGTACGACTCTGGGCCATCCACGCGAACTCTCAAGGTGTAGTAACTATCCTCGACAATATTTGCAAGGGTGAATGCTTTATAATATAAGTCAATTAGTTTTTAAGACAGGAGATTACATTTGTATTGACACTTAGCTCCAACATTTGGGCATTGACTCTTGCAGTAGCGCTTCCTTGAGCAAGGTCTGCGCCCAAATTAGAATATTCTTGTGTTTGCTTGTTGAGCGCCGTTATTCGCCATCCGTAATCAAATTTCTGGATTCCCCATAGACCGATTACAGAATCCCCATCTGATCCCTTAATAGCGGCTGCAATCACCTTCGGACTTACATAGCTAGGAAATACTTGCCTGATGGCGTCAACGTCACCTGCGTTAAAATCTGCGACAAATCCCGATTCAGCCGTGTACTTCGAACTAATCATTCCTTCATTTATATTGTTTAGATCCTCTTCAGAGGCAGCCTGACAAGCTTTGGTGGCTGCACCACTTAATTCTTCACTACTTAATTGTTCACTGGGCGAACTCGAGCAAGCCGAAAGAACAAAAGTTAATGCCAAAGACATAACTCCACGGTTTCCCAAGTTTTTCTTCACTATTGCCTCTAGCGGTTTCGGGGATCTAACGACGCACTAAGAATGAAAATTATAAATCTAGGCAAATTTTCCAATCGCAGCTTCAATCGGCTCCTTTTAGATTCTGATTGCCTAAGGGTAGCCTTGAGCTTTGCGAATATCAATGACCATTTGCGGCCAGTGTGTTTTGCGGCTCTTTGCCCATCAGCCTCGAATAGTTCTGATAGAAATGGAGCCCTTACATAGCGAGGAGAAAACCGTGGAATACAAAAGTGCAATGGTTTGGTCCGACAGTGGAATGATGGGTGGCATTACCCCAGAGCACGTAACTAAAGTGGTTCAGCCGGTCCTAAACAAGTATGCCTCTGATGGTTGGGTACTACATAGCCAAAGCATTTGTCTATCAAATGTGATTGGCATTCATTTGATCTTCAGTAAAGCTTAAAAAGAAAAAGCGAATTCAGTTTACGCAACAATCCCACCTGGGGCAGTGGGCCAGTCATCACTCATACCCAAAAGGCGTAGGTGAGATCCTTACTCAGGCATTAACCAATTCTGCAATTTAGCTAGAACGATTCTGATGTTGTCACGAAGGAAGCTTAAGTTAGCTTCGCTGATTGCACCTTCTACTTCCATCGCAGTCTTTCTATTAGCAAAGTAAATGCTCTCATCAACACTGTCACTCTGGGCAGTAATTGATGCTGCTGAGTTAAATGGAAGATCAACTTCTTTCAAGAAATTGGGGTTGTAATCCTGCCCGGTCTGCACAGTATCTTCGTATGTAAATGTGTGAGCATTCGATGGTCGTGAAACTTCTACTGTGACGCCATCAATGATTTCTGTTTGAGTCACAACTCGGTTGGGAGTTTCATTCGGACCCGAGCGATCAACGGTGAAAGTCTTTGTAGCTTCGTCATATGTGCCCCAATGACCACCTCGGCCAGTGGTGTCATGTGTGACAGGATTTGGTGCTGCTTGTGGGACAACACGTTGTCCGTCCCATACTCCCCCGCCGCAAACAGATGCTTGGCAGACAATGTTGTTAGTGATGGTTCCGTTTGCATCGAGCATGGACCAAACGCCACATGGGTCTTCAGCGCTGCACTGTGATGCGCTCGCTGGTGCTGGCGCAACAATCGCTAGTGATGCCGCGGCTAAAGCAGTTGCTGTGAGTAGGGATCTGATTTTCATTTTTTCCTCATATCTCGATTGGAATAGTAAGAATGTTACTCCTAGCCTCCGACATTGCGTATGGGGTGAGCGTGTACAGTGCTCATTGTCAGTCCCCCAAGTTAGGTTTGAGGCATGACTGAGACACCTTCAAATAAGTTCATTGCTTTCGTTGCCATTGTTGCTACTCCCTTTGCTCTGGGAGCGTTCTTGTTGGCGTGGGCGCCTGCTCAGC
>Ga0164295_10004931_pt1 | contig 10590 bp, 11 predicted proteins | sample GEODES006metaG_FD_111798 | JGI IMG/M metagenome (GOLD analysis project Ga0164295, IMG submission 111798) | Oligotrophic lake water microbial communities from Sparkling Lake, Wisconsin, USA - GEODES006 metaG | ecosystem: Environmental > Aquatic > Freshwater > Lake | place: USA: Sparkling Lake...
ACTACTGGTTTCCGGAAAATATTCCGATTCTGTCAAGTCTACGGAATATGCCGCCGATACCTTCAACGGTAGATTCCTGCACAGCCGGACTAACCGGCAAGGTGGATCGTTGACACTACTACTTGCCAGTCATAGACTTCCGACGAATCGCACCCTCCGTGCGGAGCGTCCAGATCGTGACCAAGAAAGACATTGTCAAAACGATCGCCGAGCAGATCGAACTGCCACAGCTCCGAACCAAGGAACTGGTGCAGAAGACGTTCGACGCCCTGATCGACGCCTTGGTGCGCGAAGGCCGGATCGAGCTCCGGAATTTCGGCGTCTTTCAGATCAAGAAACGCGAGGCCCGGATGGCTCGCAACCCCCGAACGGGGGAGCGCGTGCCAGTGCAGGCGAAAAGCGTTGTCTCATTCAAGCCGGGCAAAGAGATGGAGGCCCGCGTGCGGCTACTCGATCGGGCGGAGACTCCCGCGGATCCTGCAGACTCCAGCAAGCCAACCGTGCCCGTGCGGCAGGAAGGCCAGACGGAGCAGGAATAAGCCGCAGGATGGAGAGCCTGGGCAAGCTGCCCGAGGCCCCTTTTGAAAATCAACATCGCGGCAATGGATTGCCGTCAGCTACATCTTCCGCCAGCCTGGCCATCGTTGCGATGGCAGGCGGTCGGCAGGTCAGTCACCGGGTTCCGCAGCGTGTTGCACGGAGCGTGGCTCCCGTGACATGCCGGACCGGAACACGGATGGGATGAGGGAGAAGCAGGTCATGAAGACCCACCATACCAACAACGGCACGATCACCAGGGCAGCTTGGATGCTCTTTGCGGCCGCCGCGTTGGCAACCAACACCGGCTGCCTCATTCCGATGTATTCAGGTGATCCGGTTCGCCGTGCCGAGCAGCTCATCTACTCGTCGGAAGACCTGCGGCAGATCACCGACGAATGGGAACGCATCTGGTTCCTCGATCAACCGTCGCACATGACGATGTACCGCACACACGGCGGCGTGTTGTAATCTGAATTCCGGGCAGGCCGTGTTGCCGCGCATGAATAGAAGCCCGGAGCGGAAGCGACGGGACACCGGGTTGTTGGGCTTTCCCGAATGTGCATGGCTCGCTGGGTGGTATTCACACCCGGAGTCCCCCGGCTTCTGCTGGGGGCTTCTCGCAGGATGCGAATCGCAGCACCAGCAAACTGCGTTTGCCAGCAAAAAAACAGCAGGATGCTCTGTTTTTCGTGAAACTAGATCCGGATCTTTGAGGCCTGCTCGACGATCTGTTCGAGTGGCACCAGGTTGCCTTTGTTGCAGCCAGGGCAGGCCTCAGCCGCCTCCGCCCATGCTTCGGGGGAGCGGATGTTGGAATCCCAGAACGGCCAGGTCTTGCACTGCCGCGGCCGGTCTTCGTAGGCCGTGCATGCGCGGGTCTTCTCATCCAGCAGCACGCAGTCTCCACCCGGCCGCTCCTTGAGCGACCGACGCACGCCCACCCGCTTCACGTGCTTGGCCTCGAAGTCGGCCGGCGTCATGCCGATTCGGGCGGCCATGGCGTTGATCTCCTCCTGGTTCACCCAGACGTAGCCCTCCGCGCCCGAGCAGCAGTCGCCGCACTGCGTGCACTGAAACCGCAGGCCACCGGCGTACCAGACTTCTTTTTTGATTCCTGCCATCGATCGTCTCCTCGTTTCCCGGATGTCCGGACGCCTGTCACCTGAGCTTCTGCACCGCTGCCACGACCGCATCGACGTCGTCGCCGGTGTTGAAGGGGCCAAAACTCGCCCGCACGGTGCCGCCGCCCTGTGTCCCGAGATACGGATGGATGCAGGCGGCACAGTGGAAGCCTGACCGCACCTGCACGCCCGCGATCTGCTCCAGCAGCAGCGATACTTCGGCGGGATCATAGCCCTCGACTGTGAAACTCACAATCGGCGCGATCGCTTCGCCACCGCTTCCATCGGCGGTGCTTCCCCGTGCGTCCTTGGCGTATGGCCCGATCACCCTCACGCCGTGGATGGCGGCCAGCCCCGTAGCGGCCGCGGAGGCCAGTTCGCGGCACCGCTGCCCGACCGCATCGATCGAATGCGTCGTGAGCCAGTCAGCGGCGGCCAGGAGTCCGGCGAGCGCCGGTAGGTCGGGCGTGCCGGGCTCGAGGCAATCGGTGAAACCGTCCGGCATGGCGAGGCTGTCGCTCGCGGAGCCGGTGCCTCCCTGCACGAGCGGCGCGAGATCAATACCGGGCCGGGCCCAGAGGATGCCCGCACCGGCCGGTCCGAATAGCCACTTGTGTGAGGGCGCGACCACGATGTCGGCGCCGAAACCGCCGGCCGTGAAGGGCAGGTGCCCGAGCGACTGCGACGCATCGAGCAACAGGAGTCCACCGCGGTCATGCGCGAGCGTGCCGAGAGCCCGGGCATCCTGGACAGCGCCCGTCACATTGGAGGCGTGCGAGCAGACCACGAGCCGCGTGGCCGGCCGCCAGGCCCGGGCGACCGCTTCCGGATCGACACGGCCTGATCCGTCGCAGGGCACGATCGAGAGTTCGATCACGCCACGGGACTCGAGCCAGTGGAGTGGACGGAGCGTGGCGTTGTGATCGGCGGCCGTGGCGATCACATGGTCACCGCTTTCGAGCAGACCGTGGATCGCCATGTTGAGCCCGAGTGTCGCTCCCGCGGGGAAGGCCACTCGCTGCGGATCGACATCGCCGAGCAGGCGGGCGACAGCGGCCCGGCACCGCGAGCGGATCGCATCCGCGGCGACCGCCTCGCGATAGGTGGCCCGGCCGACGGCGGCACCGATCGACCTGCCGGCATGTTCCCACGCGGCAAAGACCTCCGGAGGCTTGGGCCACGACGTCGCGGCGTTGTCGAGATAACGGCGGACGGTCTCGGAATCAGACACGCTCAGCCTCCGATCTGATACATGGCCCGGGTCGGCCGCTCGAACGACGCCGTGCCGATGCCATGCGCGGCCCGCTTCGCCCGCACGCAGTCGTGGAGCAGGCGGGCGATCTCATCGTCCGAACCGCCCGTGCGGAGCACCTGCCGCGCGTCCCACTCCGTCGTCGAGAACAGGCAGTTGCGAAACTGTCCATCGGCCGTGAGCCGCAACCGATCGCACCGGTCACAGAAGGGCTGCGTCACCGGGTCGATGAATCCGACGCCGGTCGTAGAGGCATCGTCCGCATACGCATAATCGACCGCCGGCTGGCCGTCGTCGGTGCGGGTGGCGGGCACGAGCGGTCCTAACTGGCTCGTGAGAATCTCGCGGACCTCGCGGCCTGAGAGCACCTGACCGTCCGCCCACGACGCTTCGCCGTCGAGCGGCATGAATTCGATAAACCGCAGATGAAAGCCCTCGCGGCGGCAGAACCGGGCCAGCGGCACGATCTCCCCTTCGGTGAGTCCTCGGATGGAGACGGCATTGATGCGAATCGAACGGAAGCCGGCCGCCTTCGCGGCGGTGAGGCCGGCCAGCACGCGATCGAGCCCCCGCCGCCGCGCGATCCGCTCGAAGACATCCGGCTTCAGTGCATCGAGGCTGACGTTGAGCCGATGCAGGCCGGCGCGGCGTAGGGCCGACGCCTGCTCCTCGAGCAGCAGGCCGTTGGTCGTGAGCGCGATGTCCTCGACGCCGGGAATGTCCGCAAGGTGCCGCACGAGTGCTTCGATGCCGTGCCGTACGAGCGGCTCACCCCCCGTGATCCGGATCGAGTGGATGCCGAGGCCGGCCGCGATGCGGGCCACCCGCACGATCTCTTCGTAGCTGAGCAACTCCTCCCGCGGTTTGAAGACCGCATCGAGCGGCATGCAATACGTGCAGCGGAGATTGCAGCGGTCGGTGACGCTGATCCGCAGGTCGGTGTGCACGCGGCCGAATCCGTCGATCAGTTGCGACACGACCGCGGGGCTACCGGGATGAATCCATGTACGGCCGCCGTCGGCCCCTTCCTCGCACTTCCAGATCGGCACCTCGCTCTTGATCCGTTCCATCAGCCACTCCGCCGCGGCGAAGGCCTCGCGGCGGTGCGGGGCGCTCGTGGCGATCGCCACGCTCGTCTCACCGACCGCGACCTCTCCAAGCCGGTGGCTGATGACGCACCCGGTCAGGGCAAATGTCGCCACGGCCTCGTCCCGCAGCCGGGCCAGTTGGGCGCGGGCCAACGGCTCATGGGCCTCGTAGGCGAGTCGTTGCGTCAGCACGCCGGCCGTCACGCCTCGCGTCGTGCCGGTGAACAGCACGTTCGCGCCGGCCGCGTCATTTGCCACGCAGTCCAGCAAGCGGGCCGTATCGATCGGTCCCCATACCAAGAGCAGCGCGGAGGATGCCTGCGCCGTGTCCGTGTCAGTAGCGGCCATGTCAGCAGCGGCCATGTCAGCCTCCGCTCACCGGGGGAATGATCGCCACGAGTGCCCCGCGTGGCACCACTGCGTCATCAGTCACGTAGGTATCGCCGATCGCCACGGTGCTGCGGGCCAGCAGCGGAGCGATGGACGGAAACTCCGCGACGAGCCTGCTGCGGAGTGCGGCCACGGTGTCGTCCTGCCATGCCAGATCGAGTGAACGACGACCGACCGCAGCAGCCATACCGGCGAACAGGCTGATGTGGAGCGAGCCTGAGGGAATGGCGGCGTGAACGGAAGGGCTTGATTCGTGCATGCGTCAGCTGGTGGTGAGTAGCCCACTTCTGCCTGTGAGCAGTGAGTCGAGCCGGTCTGGGCCTGGGCCGGCCAGCAGTCCGTAGGACTTTGCCAGCAGTTTCACTGGATGAACCGTCGGCTTGGACGTGCCCTGTTCCATTTGTATCCGGCAGCCGCTGCACTCGGTAGCGCCCGCCTCGATGCCGCCGCCGCGCATTGCCGACACCAGCCCCAGCCCAACCCGCAGGCTGGTGCGGTAGTTGTGGCGGGAAAGCCCAAACGTGCCGGCCATTCCCGAGCAGCCACGGTCGGCGGAGTCGAGCGACAGGCCGGGCACGAGCCGCAGCAGGTGTTCGGCAGGGCTCTTGTCGCGGCCGATCCGGGCGTGGCAGGGGGCGTGGTAGAGGATGCGAGTGGCGGGCTGCGACGGCCCGCTCAACGGCTGGAAGTCGAGGCTCAGCCGGCCCTCGCGGTGAAGGTCCCAGAGGAACGTCGCCGCATCCGACGTGGCGGCCACGACGCGATCCATCTCGTCGTCCTCCAGCAGCAGCGGGTAATCGTGCACGATGCAGGTGACGGCGGATGGTTCGGTGCAGATGATCCGGTAGCCGAGCCGCACGGCTTCTGCGAGCACGCGGAGATTGGTGCTGGCCAGACGCCTCGCCCCGGCGACGTCCCCCGCCGCCACCAATGGCATTCCTGCGGAGACCTGTCGAGGGTCGATGAACACGCCGATGCCGTTGTGTTCGAGCACTGCCACGAGCGCCTTCACGAGCAGCGGATCATGACGGCGGGCGAACGTGTCGAGAAAGTAGAGCACTCGCGGACCGCTGCGGCGCGACGGTCGCGTCAGGCCACGGCGGGCGGCCCACCGCATCACCTGCTGACCGGTGAAGCGGGGCAGCTTGCGGCCGCGGGCCACGCCCAGCACTTTCTCGATCAGCCAGCGCGACTGCGGATTGGCGATTGCCCGGTTGGCCAAGGGCGCGACCGCGCCCCCCAGACCGCTGAGCGAGTCGACCCGCGAGAGCAGCCACGAATGCAGATCGAGGCTGTTAATATTGACGTGTGCGGCCTTGAGCTCTGTGACGATGGCAGGGATGTCGACTCCGGCGGAGCAGTCGGCTCGGCACTGGTGGCAGTTGAAGCAGGTGTCGGCGATGGCCCGCACGGCATCCCGTCCGAGTGCTGCGGGATCAAGCCGCGCGGAGAGCAGGGAGGCCATCAGGTTGGCCTTGGCGCGGGGCGAGGTTTCCTCCGCCGGATTCTCCCGATACATCGGACACATCCGTGAGCCGGGCGACTGGGTGCGGCAGGTGCCGCAGCCATTGCAGGCATCAACCTCGTCGGCAAACTGCTCCGCCGTCCATGTCAGCACAGGCAGCGGTGGTGGGGAAGTCGCCGATGGCTGGGCCGCCAGCGGAGGCCTCCAGGCCACCTGGGCCGGACTCGCTCCGGTGACCACGCCAGGGTTCAGCACACCCTCTGGATCAAATACCCGCTTTACGGCGGCGAATAGACCGGCAAGCTCAGGGAAGTGTGCCGCGAAGAAGGGGGTGCGAGAGAGGCCAAGGCCCTGCTCGCCGCCGATCGTGCCTCCCGCGGCGGCCGCTTCTTCATAGATGGCGTCTGCCAGCCGCTCCAGTCGCAGGCGTTCGGCCGGATCACGCGGATCGGCGTACGGACGGATATGCAGCTGGCCGTGGGTGGCATGGGCGAAGAGCATCGCCGTGACGTCACACTGTTTGAGCACGTCCTGCAGCCGGCGGAGAAATTCGGGGAACGCCTCTGGCGGCACCACCACATCTTCCACGAATGGCACCGGTCGCACGGTGCCTCGCACACCGTGCAAGGTGGCCACCACGCTCCGTGACAGCTCCCAGAGAGCGGCCTTTTCGGCCGCTCCCTCGGCCCGTCGAACGTCGATGCACAAAGCCCGCGGGCCTTGCAGCCGCCGCGCAGCTTCATCGAATCGGGCGGCGGCGGCCTGCTCATCGGCGGCTGAGAATTCGACCAGCAGCCCGGCTCCTGCGATCGGCGGGATCAGCTGATCGAATGCCGGCTTGGCGCTGCGGGCCAGGGTGAGATGCCGCTTGTCGAACAGGTCGCAGGCGTCGGGGGAGAGTGGTCGCAGCCTAATCGCCGCCTCCGCCGCACGATCGAGCGAGTCGAACAGAAACAGCCCCACGGCCGTCGCTGCCTCGGCGGGCACCGTGCGGAGCGTGGCCTCGGTCACGATCCCCAGAGTGCCCTCGGCGCCGCAGAGCAGCCGCGGCAGGTCGACGAGCCCATCGCGGTCGAGGACGCGAAGCAGGTCGTGGAGCTGGTAGCCGCCATGCGTGGCGCGTGTGGTGGGCTGGGAGGCCACGATCAGTTCCCGAGAGACCGCGAGCACGTTGGCCACACCGGAGGCAAGTTGCACGAGCCGCTCCGCTCCGTTCGTCGCAGGGGTGATAGCGCTGGCAAGCGGGCCGTCGTCGGCGTCGCGCAGGGCGTGCTGGCGTGGCAGCGCGGGAGCCGTTGGCACCAGGTCCACGATCGCGCCATCGGCCAGCACCACCCGCGCCGATTCGATGCGGCCGCTCATTGCGCCATGCTTGGGAAAGCGGCTGCCAGAGGAGTTTTTTCCGATCATGCCACCGATCGTGGTCACACAGCTATTCGATGGGTCGACGCCCAACGAGCGGCTTCCCCGGGCGAGATGCTCCTCGAGCTGCGCCGCGATCACACCGGTCTGCACACGCACGCCGTCCCCGCTGGTCTGCAGGATCCGGCGAAAAAACCGGCCGCAGTCGATGACGACACCGGGGCCGAGTGATCCACCGGCGAGACTCGAGCCGGCCCCGCGGGGATGCACTGGAATCTGGCGTTTGGCGGCCCACGCGACCGTGGCCGCCACGTCTTCATTCGTGCGGGGTCGCACCACCGCCAGCGGCCAGACTTCGCAAAGGCTCGCGTCAGTGGCGTAGAGACTGCGGCTCTCGGCATCGCAGAGCACCTCGCCTGCGACGACGCCGCTGAGATCCTCCTCGATCCTGCTCCTGAGCTGCTCGCGATCCATGGCTCACCTCACGGGCGTGTCGGATCGGAGGCGAGTCGTTTGGTGCGGGCGACGAGCTGCCGGTGTTTTTCATGTGTTTCGAGATCGAAGCCGCCAAACTCGCGGCCGCCTGGAGCCGGACTGCCACCGGGAGTGGTCACTCCCGGGCCGCTGTAACGGGTACCGCAGCGATAACAGCTGAGACAGTCGGGCATCAGGAAAAAGAGGACCACATCGAGCAGCGCCGTGCCGAACAGGATGCCGAATGTGGCCACCAGTTCGCGGTTGGCCCAGGCCACGCAGCTGGCCGCCAGGCCCGCCACCACGATTGCCAGCCCCAGCCGCTGGGGAAAATCCTTGCGGACGAAGAGCTCGAGGCTCGGGCAGACCATGCAACGCTGCAGCCGGGACGGCTGGGGAGTGCCGCGGCCGGCGATCGCATCGGCGGGGATGGGCAGGACCGCGCCGCAGGCGGCGCAGTCGAGCGTCTCGCGATTCTCGATGCCATCGATCGACGTGGTCGCTTGGCAGGCAGGGCAGGCATAGGTGATGCGCATCGGATTCTTTCGCGGTTGGACGGCCGGATCACGCCGCCACGGCCAGAAGCTGTGCCGTCAGTTCGCCGAGGATGGCGGCGAGACAGGCCACATACAGGATACCCGTGGCGCTCTGGGTGTTGGGAATGTCGAGGGTTTTACGGCTGAGCCAGAGGAGCACCGGCAGCCCGGCGAGCCCTGCCAGCCACCGCAGTGAGACAAGCGCGAGGGTCGTGGGTCCTCCGGAGACGCCGGCGGTCGCCGCACCGGTCGCCGCACCAGTCGCGAGCGCCGCGGCCAACACCACGACCAGTTGCACTCCCCAGGCCACGAGGGCCACGTCAATCATGCGGCGCAGCACGTCGACCCGCATGCCGGGCGCGTTGAGATACCAGTGTCCCAGCAGCATCGCATGGACGGTGAGCCCGGTGACGAGCCCCGATAGCAAGGCGATGCCGATGCTTGGCCAGCCGGCCCCCCAGTCTGCCACAGTGGCGGCTCCCGGCGTGGCTGGCCCCCACTGCACCAGCGCCGTCGTCAGCGCGAGCAATGCCGCAGTGGCCGCGCAGAGAACGATCCCAGGGCGGGGCCGCTCGGCGTACCAGGCGATGCTCGCCATCCAGGCGGTCATGGCCGCCGCTGCCGGCAGCAGCCAGTCGGGGCCCGTGAGAGACTGCCCGCCGAGCAACGCCGCAAACGTGGCGAGACCGAGCACGACGAGCATGTTTACGCGGAAGAAGCCGGCAGGTACGAGGGCGGCTGGTGTGAGCACCAGCGCGATCGATAGCCCCCAGCCGAAGCGGCAGAGAAAATCGACAAGGAGCCTCATCCATCAGCCTCCGCGGCAGACGCAGTGCGTGTCATTGCGGACGGCCACCGTAGATCAAAGACATCACTTCTGCCCGGCTGGAGATGTTCGACCGGAACAGTCCCTTCATCGCCGACGTCACGCAGACACTGCCCGGCTTCCGCACGCCGCGGATCGTCATGCACGTGTGCGAAGCCTCGACGACCACGGCCACACCCTTGGCCCCCAGATCATGCACGAGAAGATCGGCGATCTGCTCGGTCATTCGCTCCTGCACCTGCGGGCGATGCGACAGCGCCTCCACCACGCGGGCCAGTTTGCTCAGGCCCAGCACGCGTCCGTTCGGCAGGTAGCCGATGTGGGCATGCCCCATGAAGGGGAGAAGGTGGTGTTCGCAGACGCTGTTGAAGGCGATGTCTCGGACGAGCACGATCTCATCATATTTTTCCGTGAACGCCTTGCGGAGGTGCACCTTCGGGTCGGCGTGCAGCCCGCTGAACATCTCTGCGTACATGCGGGCCACACGGGCCGGCGTCTCCAGCAGGCCCTCGCGATCGGGATTCTCGCCGACCGCCAGCAGAATCTCACGAACGGCCCGTTCGATGCGGGCATGGTCAACCGAGTGGCCATCTGGGGCACCGTCAACGGGGCCGGCAGCATCGGCATCGCAGGATGGGAATCCAGTATTCATTCCGTCAGCTTACCAGACGCTAATTCACGCTGAAGTCGGGGGGGAAGGTACGGCCGGTATTGGCAACGCCCCGGGCGTCGATGGCCTCCATGAGAAGGCGGACGCGGCGGAAGACGTCGCACTCCGCCAGGAGCCGCAGCTTGACATCGAGATCGAGATCGATCGTGTAGGAAACGATGTCGCTGAGCATGCCAAGGGTGATCTGGCTGCCGAGCAGTTGGTCGAGCTGCTCATATGCCTGCGGGATCTTCGGCATCGATCGCTTGAAGGCGGCCAGGAGTTGCTGCTGCAGTCCGGCAGCCGCGCCGGCCGTGGCGCTATCGGGCTCGTGGTCGTCAAGAATCTCCGACTCGACCACGCGAAACGGTTTGGAGTCCGGCAGCTCGCGGACCAGTCGCAGGCGGCGCACGCCCAGGAGCAGGACGTTGTAAGTGCCCTGCGGCGTGCGTTGATGCGTGGCGATCCTGCAGAGGCAGGCGGTGGGCTGCAGCCTGGGGCGGTCTTCATACTGCTGCTCCCACCCGGGGGCGAGGAGCCCGAGGGCGATCAGGCGGTCGTCTTCGATCGCCTCCTCGAACATCGCGAGATAGCGTGGCTCGAAGATATGAAGCGCCTGCATGACGTGCGGAAACATCACGAGGTTGGGCAGCGGAAAAACGCGTGCCAAGCCTGAGAACTGATCGGGTGAGAAGGCCAGTGGTTCGTCAGCCATGATGCGTGTCACTCGGCCTGGGGCGGCGGGTCGAGATGAATTTCCGGGAGGAGTTCCGGGTCGAGTTCGATCGAGGGGAAGTCTTCGGTACTGGCGGCCACCTCGGCGAGGCAGGTGTCAAAACCCGCAAGAAAACCGGTCACGTCCAGTCCCAGATGCTGCGGGCCATAGG
>Ga0164295_10004932_pt1 | contig 10589 bp, 8 predicted proteins | sample GEODES006metaG_FD_111798 | JGI IMG/M metagenome (GOLD analysis project Ga0164295, IMG submission 111798) | Oligotrophic lake water microbial communities from Sparkling Lake, Wisconsin, USA - GEODES006 metaG | ecosystem: Environmental > Aquatic > Freshwater > Lake | place: USA: Sparkling Lake...
AGATAAGAAAGAGCGTGATCATTACTTGATAGCTCTGGGGCAGCTAACATGAACTTAACAAGAGATTCTTGGGTGATCTCTTCGGCTTTTGCCTTATCTTTAACAATCCGATTGGCATGGGCAATAAGCTCAGATCGGTTTTGGGTGTAGAAGGATGAAAATTGGGCAACACTCCAGGAAGCAGGAGTTGAAGACTCAACTGCTTTGGATTTCTTGGCCTTAAATGCCATTTTGTTTTGCCCCTTATTACCGGTTTTGTATTACAGAATCAGCCGTCGCTGCCTCTACTGACCTCTACGGATTGGATGGGTATTTGTAGTGCTAAGTAGACAAAACGGACATTTAAACCAGATACTCAGTTCTGTCCATCTCTACCCAAGGTCTTTATTCTATCAGGTAGAGAGGCTGAATGCTCTGAGAAATCGTTGAAAATTGCCTTTTAATCAACAACTTCGCTCATTTAATCAGAAAAATAAAAAGGGGGTAAGGCGCAGGTGTTTATAGCCTATGGGCGCCAGCGACTGTGCCCGTGCAATCTAAAACCAATTTAGTACTTGAAAGTAGGTGGGTGGTATTTAAATCACTATGGCGGGTAGCAATGATTGCTAAATCAAATTGTGAAGAGGTGAGTTCAACACTTTTCATTCCGCGAAAAGTGGGGTGAAAGAGATCATGGTAGGAAACTTGGACTTTAGTAGCTTCTAATAAATCCCAAAGCTTTAAAGCTGGTGATGATCTTAGATCTGCAATATCAGATTTATAGGAGAGCCCAATAATGCAAACTTTTTTACCTGATAAATCACTACCTAATAATCTAATTGCTTTATCCATAACAAATTTAGGCATCTCATTATTTATTTGATCAGCTGATCTAATAAATGATGCCGGGGCACCTGATGATTCAGCCTTATCGGCTAAATAAATTGGATCTATTGGAATGCAATGCCCACCAACACCTAAGCCTGGGCTAAATTTCATAAAACCAAAGGGCTTAGTATTTGCAGCCTCGATAACCTCATAAACTGGAATACTTAACTTATCCATTATTTGAGTAAATTGATTTATAAATGCGATATTCACCAGACGGAAGGTGTTTTCAAGTAGTTTTGCAGATTCAGCAACCTCAGGCGTGCTAACTGAGATCACATTTTTACAAAATGATGAATAAAAATCCATGGCCTTATCACCCGCCTCTTTTGTTACGCCACCAATGACCCTTGTAGTGTTACTCAAATTCCACTCTTTATTTAAGGGATCAATTCGCTCTGGGGCTGCTGCAAATAAAACTTTGACACCTGATGGATCAATTATTGGCATAATCACATCACGTAAAGTACCTGGGTATGAGGTTGATTCATTAATCACCAGAGAGCCACTAACTGCATACTTAGAGATCACCTCTGATGCCTTGATGACATAAGTAAGATCAGGTTTTATTTGGGAATCAAGTGGGGTCGGCACAGCTATTACATATATCTGGCAATCTATGAGAAAGGATTCATCATCAGTTAGCTTTAAATTAATCTCAGAATTATCAAGTGATCTAATGACATCTGGATTATTGTCATAGCCAATTACTTCAAACCCTGACTTAGCAGCTAATTGGGTAAGTGGGAAACCAACATATCCCAGGCCAATTACTGCAATTTTCATAAAATTATTGTATCACTTTCATATAGTTAAGAGTTTATTACTTAAAGTCATTACCTTAGATACTTTTAGATAAAATAATATCATCAATAATCTCATCGATACCTTTTATGCTCTGCCAGCCTATAGCACTCTGTATTTTTGCAATAGATGGAACTCTTGAGCTCGCCTCTTCAAACTCATCTCCAAAGTTATCTGAAAAAGACTTAAATAAAATTTGTGAGCTTGAATTTAACTTTGAGATGACTTTTTTTGCTAAATCTATTATTGATATTTCATTTGCACTACCAACATTATAAACCTCACCAATAGTCTGATCACTCTTTGAAAGTGAACTTAATGCATTTACAACCTCACCCACTGAACAAAAGGTACGGGTCTGGCTGCCATCTCCATAGACTGTTAATGGCTCATTTTTCAAAGCAGACTCAATAAATCTGGGAAGTACCATGCCGTACTTACCCATCTGCCGAGGGCCGACAGTATTAAAAAGTCTGGCAATTGTTACTGGGAAATTTTTACTTTTATTTAGATGAAATGCCATAAATTCATCCAGCGCTTTTGCTTCTGAGTAAGTCCAACGAGAAATTTTTGGTGAGCCTAAAATTCTATCTGAGTTTTCATCTAATGGTGTTTGAGAGTTTCTGCCATAAATTTCTGAAGTTGAGGTCATAACTGTTCTGATAGATCGCTTAGCTGCCTCATTTAAAACAATTTGGCTTCCGATGATATTAACCTCTAGGGCAGTAATTGGATCATTAACAATATTGGCCACTCCAAGAGATGCCGCCAAGTGAAAACATTTATCTGCTGAATCAAGTAATGAGCTTACCAACTTCTTATCTAAGATCGAGCCCTCAATAATTTTTAAGCCACTAAGATTCCTACTTGAGTTAAGATTTTCCTGATTTCCAGCACTTAAATCATCTAAGACTGTTACTTGATTACCCTCTGTGAACAGTGATTCCACAAGGTGTGATCCAATAAATCCAGCCCCACCAGTTACTAAGATGTTCATAACCAAATAGTAGGGCACTGATCAATAATTCACTCATTTAGGTAAAGTAACTATCAGTTCTCAAGGCAGAATCAGTAGTAATAGCAGGTAAATTTAAAATTATATTTAACTTATCAATTAATTATCAAAGGCCACAGTAATATATCCATATGGTCGAAAAAACCCCATCATTGCCGGTAGAAACTGCTGTGATTAAAGTGCTCAGAATAATTACTAGAATGAATATTGGTGGTCCAGCAGTCCAAGTCTCAGGTTTAATGCAGGGTATGGATAAGAAATTATTTTACCAAGAGCTGGTAACTGGTGGGTGCCTAGATAATGAGGTCGATTACCTTGAGTCTAAATTACCTAAGCTTAAAGTAACTAGAGTTGAAACTCTCTCACGTAGAGTAAGTACGTTTTCAGATATAAGAACTCTAATATTTTTAATAAAAAAAATTAGAGAATTCAAGCCAGACATAATTCATACCCACCTAGCTAAAGCAGGTGTGGTTGGACGAGTGGCTTCGTTACTCAGTGGCCACAAATCAATTCGAATTCACACCTATCACGGACATCTACTATCTGGATATTTTACTGGATTTAAACTTGCCATATTAATTTTTGTTGAAAAATCCTTGGCTAAAGTAACTGATCACTTAGTTGCGGTAGGTGAAAAGGTGAAATTGGATCTGATTCAGGCGGGAATTGGCACTACTGCCAAATTTTCAGTAGTAAATCCTGGAGTTCAGATTCAGCCTTTACCAGATAGACAAAAGGTATTAACAAAATTACATCTTGATCAAGAGATTATTTATTGCGCCTTCATTGGCAGATTGACCAAAATTAAGCGCCCTGACCGAATGCTAGAAGTGGCCCAAGAATTAAAGAATCGAAAAACAAATATCCATTTTATTGTGGCTGGCGGAGGTGAGTTATTAGCTGAGTGTAAAAACATTGCTAGGAAACAAAAACTGCCGGTGACTTTTATAGGGTGGCAAGAAGATATAGAAGAAACCTTGGCGATCTCAGATTTAGTTTTATTAACCAGCGATAATGAGGGCATACCTATTGCCTTAATTCAAGCTGGCATGGCAGGAATTGCATCGGTTAGTACAAATGTTGGCTCAATCGCTGAGGTTGTTCTAAACAATCAAACCGGAGTAATAACAGATTTTTCAGTAGCAAATATTGCAGACGCTTTAGAAAAGCTGTCATTAAATACTCAATTACGTAAGCAATATGGTCAGGTAGCTAGCCGGTTTTGCTCAGGTAAATTTCATACTGAAATAATGATTTCAAACTACTCTAAGTTATATAAGCAACTCATATCTAAAAAATAAAACTTTAAAGCCAATTCCTGGCCCATACCTCAAGACAAAGAGCTGGCCAGATAATTTGATCCTGGTCAATTCCTTTTTTATGATCACTTAAAACTTTATTAATCTCTTTTGCATCAAAGAACTGCCTTGACTTAGCAGATTGATCTGCTAATAAATCATGCGACAGATCTCTTAACTCGTTGCGTAACCAGTCTGCTCTTGGAATCGCAAAGCCCATTTTTGGTCGATTCATCATATTTTTCGGTACAAACTTATGTGTTATATCTTTTAAAAGCCTTTTTGTTGTAAACCCATGTATTTTATAATCTGATGGTAATTTTACCATCCACTCAACTAAGTCATAATTTAACAGTGGTGAGCGTAGTTCAAGACCATGAGACATGGTTGCTAAATCAGCTTTTACTAACAAATCACCAGGTAAGTAATTATTAAAATCAATCTTAAGTAATTGAGAGAGTTTATCTGCTTTCCTACTTAATGAATTATTTGTTAATTGTCTCATGTTATATTTGTTCATAAAAGACGCTGAACTAAAAATTGAACTTAGATCTCTTTCTAAATTTAAAGAGACTAAACCGTCATACCTGTTCGTAATATCTGGAAAACTTCTTAACTGATTCTTAAGTTTGAATTGCTTTTGCTTGCTTAGTTTTGTGAACTTACTCAACACCTTTATTGGAAGCTTAAGGATTGGCAGAATATTATTTATCTGATGAAGTCTGGTTGCAGCCAGGTAGCGGTCATAACCAGCGCATATTTCATCACCCCCGTCGCCACCAAAGGCGACAACAACACTGCTGCTAGCAAATCTAGCTAGCTCGTAGGTTGGAATATATGAAGAATCTGCGAATGGCTGATCTAGCTTTGCAATTATCTCTGTAAAAAATACTTTAGGGTCTGGCTTTAAAATTCTTTCGTGATGGTTTGTTCCCAAGTATTTTGCGACCTGCCTAGCAGAGTCAGATTCATCATAGCTACTATTCTCAAAACCAATTGAAAATGAATCAATCTTTGTTTCAGAATTTTTTGTTAAAAATCCAGCAACTAAGGTTGAGTCATATCCACCGCTTAGAAATATTCCAGTTGGCCGTTCAGAGGACAACATGCTATTCACAGTTTTATCAATCAAATTGTAAGTTTGCTCTAACGCCTCAGGATATGAAATTTTAAGCTTTTCCTGAAAATCTATCTCCCAATATTTAGAGATAGACATGTTGTTTTCTTTATAAACTAAAATACTTGCAGGAGCAAGTGCATAAATTTTTGAATAAATTGAATTAGGAGGGTTAATATATCCATACTTCATTAATTCATAGATGGAACCTTCATTAATCGATTTATATGTTACTAGAGGCAGAAAAGATTTAATCTCTGAACCAAAAATTAAGGTGCCATCATCTTTTTGATAGTACCAAAGTGGTTTTTCACCTAACCTATCTCTTGCAAGTATGAGTGAATTAGAACGATGATCATAAACTGCAATTGCAAACATCCCAGATAATTTCTTTATAAAATCAAGGCCATAATGCAAGTATGCTGATGTAATCACTTCAGTCTCAGAATTGCCAGTAAATTTAAATCCATAATTACTTAGTTGTTGCCTTAGAATCTTGTAATTGTATATTTCACCATTAAAAACAACTGTTACATTATTATCACTCGTTGTAAATGGTTGAGCTCCATCTTTTATTTCTACGATTTCAAGTCGACAGTTACCTAAAGTGACATGACTATTGGAGAATACGCCCCTGCTATCTGGACCACGGTGATTTAATCTTTCAAGAATTTCAAGTAGCTCAGGTTTTGTGGGGGCACTTTTGCCTATTCCACCACTGATTCCACACATGAATACTGTCTATTACTCTAAATCTAAATTTAATAGATTGCCATCTATATTCTCATCTTTAAGCCAACTAATAGTTTTTTCCAACCCGGTGGAGAAATCAATTGGTTGCACAGAGGGAAATAGTTGGTTAATTAAGGCTGGGTCATTTTGGGAGTTTTTAATATCACCGACTCTTGGCTCTAGGAAGTTATATGTAAGATTTGGAAAGTGTTTATTTATCTGTTCGATAACTTCTAATAAAGATATGTTGTTACCATAGGCCACATTCACTGCACTTTTGGTCAATACCCTGCGAACAATTGCCTGTTCAATAATGTCCACGACAGTTTCTACAAAGGTAAAATCTCTAGTTTGTCCACCATTCCCATAAACTTCAATGGCTTGACCATTAATTGCTTTCCAAATCCATTTAGGTATGACTGCAGCATATTGATGATTTGGTCTCTGTTTTGGTCCGAAGACATTAAAAAATCTTAGATTAGTAACCGGCACATCGTATGAATGTCCGTAAGACTGTATATATGATTCGGCCGATAATTTACTTGCAGCATAAGGTGTTTTAGGAGCTAACCACATTTTTTCGTTTTTAGGAATTGCATCGTTCGCCCCGTATACCGATGACGAAGAGCTATAAATAAAATGTGAATTGTTTTTACGGGCGATCTCTAACATATTGAGTGTGCCAGTAGAATTAACATCATGTGTGGCCATAGGGTTTTTTAGCGATCTAGGCACAGATCCTCTAGCTGCTAGATGCACTATTACATCGCAACCATTTAAAATATTAGCACACTTTTTTAGATTTGTTATTGATAATTCTTGAAAATTACATTCTAAATCAATTAGATTCGATTTCAACCCAGTTGATAAATCATCAATGACTATAACTTCCAAATTTTTTGAAATTAGTCGTTCGACCAAGTTAGAACCGATAAATCCATACCCTCCAGTTATACCAATTTTCATAATCCAACCTTACGATTAATTATTGTGATATTCAACAAATCACCATCTAATTTGCATTTGCACAGCTTTAATAAAAATTAGTGGGCCCTGTCGGGATCGAACCGACGACCCACAGATTAAAAGTCTGTTGCTCTACCGACTGAGCTAAAGGCCCTAATTTCCTTAAATCAACTACATTAGTTTACCTTTTTCGTGATAAATCACAAAAAATCAAGAGATTTTCAAAGAACTAAGATCAAAATGACCATAGTTAGCTCTATTTTAAAGTTTTCTAAAAAACAGCCCAAATGAATTATTAAAATTTATCTGGTTATTCAAAAATAAATTGACCTAACTATTTGGTAGTATTGTTAAATGAGGACTCATGAAAATTAGAGAGTTAGTAAAAATCTGTCTTTTACAATTTTCAAGTCGGGATAGAAGAATTCTTAAAGTTATAAGTGTTCTACAGATATCTCTAAATCTCTTAGATATTTTGGCTATCACTCTGGTCGGAGTAATTGGAGCACTTAGCCTCTCTTACGTGTCGGGCCTAGCTTTGCCAAATTGGGTAGTTAATGTTCTAAGTTACTTAAAATTGGATAATTCTACTGTTGAGAAAACTATAATTTTACTATCAGTTCTTACTGCATTTTTATTTATACTAAAATCAATTTCAAGTTTATTCATAGGTTTTAGAGTATTCAAGTTTTTATCAATTAGACAGGCAGAGATATCTTCTAAAATTGTTTCGAAATTGGCAGTGGCACCTTACCAGTTTATCAAAAAACAGAACCCACAGAATGTAATATTCGCAGTTACAGATGGTGTGACTTATCTGGTTGTCGGAATAATTGGTAATTTCTTTACTGGGCTAGCAGAGTTGGTACTTTTAATTTTAATTGTATTATTACTTTTTATTATTAATCCTTTAACTGCCATATTTACACTGACTTTTTTTGGATTAATTGCTTTTTTACTACACAAAGTTCTTGGAAGTATCTCTACAAGTTATGGAAGCAGAAATTCTCTAAGCAATATTTCAGAAAGATTGCAAATTAGTAACCTGCTTTATGCTTACAAGGAGATATTTACATTTGGCAGATCTAATTTTTTTACTCAACGATTTAGTAATACTAGACTCGAGAATGCCGTTACATATGCTATTATTTTATGGTTGCAGCAAATTCCAAAATATATTTTTGAAATAGCATTGATTGTGGGCGCTGTAAGTATTGTAGGATTTCAGGTAATTCAAGATAATGCAACGGAAGCGATTAGTATTTTGTTAGTTTTTCTAGCTTCAGCTACTAGATTAACCCCAGCTTTAATGAGAGTTCAAATCGCATTCTTACAATTAAGAAGTTATCAGCCAGGGGCAATCGTCACATTAGATCTAATAAATGATTTAGACAATTTCACCAGAAAGGTTGATGCTAGCGGATTGAGGTACCCACTCACTAACCCTCCAAAAATTGAGTTTCATAATGTGAATTTTAAATATCAAGATGGATTATCAGATACTTTATCGGGCATTTCCTTGACAATACCTGCTCGAAAAGTTACTGCTTTTGTGGGTGCAAGTGGTTCAGGAAAAACTACTCTCATAGACTTATTGCTTGGAATCTACATACCGAACACAGGTGAAATAATTTTTCACGATAGTGACTCCAAATCTCACGCAAATACAATTGCCGGTATAGCTTATGTTCCACAAAACCCATTTATTTTCGATGGTACTTTGGCTGAGAATATTGCAATAGGTATTCCAAATGAGCTAATTAATGAGGCAGCCATCGATTTTGCAATAAAAGCATCAGGTCTAAATTCAGTTGTTAATTCACTTGAGAGTGGAATTGAAACAAATATAGGTGGGATAGCGTCCAGGTTAAGCGGAGGAGAAAAGCAGAGAATTGCAATTGCAAGAGCACTTTATATTAATCCAAAATTGCTAATTATAGATGAAGGAACAAGTGCTCTTGATGCGGTGACTGAGAGGTACATAACTGATTCAATATTTTCCTTATCAAATAGAATGACAATTGTTTTGATTGCACACAGGCTTTCTTCAATTAAAAGTGCTGACGTAATTTATTTTATGGATCAAGGTCATATTTTAGGAAAAGGTAAATTTGAAGATTTAAGGCAAAATTTGCCGGAGTTTGCGGAACAAGTCAAACTTATGAATCTTAGCAATTAATTATTTACTTTTTGAAATTCATGCTGATAAATATGATTAATAAAAATTATTTCTATTCGCTTATTCTTGTGAATTACTTACCTATAAAATTGAATTAGTCTAATATTTCTTTGACGTAAATACAATCAAACTGATCAAAAAGTTAGACTTTTTGCAACTCTTAAGAATTTGAGATAACGACTCTGGACTTTAGAATTTCCATAAGAGTAATAGACTTAATTCATCCTTAAAATCTGAAAGTGTCTTACTCAATAGTAGAGATATTCTCCGATATTTGAATCTAAAGTATTTAAGTTCTATAACGAATATGAGAAAATTCAGACCCACAAAGGTCAGTTATGATTATTTCATCCAGCTGTTTTAGTTTGTATTCACAGAACACTTTAATCACTCACTTACTAAATCAACTGGGATCTATTCACGATAAAAATAATGCTTAGTCTAATTTTGTTAAATATTTAATTTCACTGAGCTGCTTTACTTAGTCGATTGTTAACTGCCACTGCTATTCCCTCATTTTCAAGGGGAACTGCGAAAATCCTTTCAAGCTTTTTAGAATCACCTAGCCGAAAGGCGCTGTATAACTGTCTGGCATAATCTTCATCACTTATTGGAGATGCCAACCTAATTGCACCCTTCGGGGTGTCAATACTGGATAGCGCTAAAAATCCATCACCAGGTTGTGGTGTGCCTGATAAAAATACTTTTGCCTTGGGGCTGTAATGAGATTCCAATAAGCCAGGTGCTTTCACATCATCACTGTTGGTGTAACTTTTTATATCTAACTCTAAATTAATCAACTCTGCAATCTGTTCTTGCGTAACTCCACCTGGACGAAGTATTTGTGGAGTTTGTTTTGTGCAATCAATAATTGTTGATTCAATTCCAATTTGGCAAGGACCGCCATCTAAAATTAGATCATCTAGCGTTAAGTACTCTGATAGCTCTTCCTGAACAGCCTGTGCTGAAGTTGGTGATACTTTGCCAAATCTATTTGCACTAGGGGCGGCAATGCCAAGACCACCAAGTGATTCAAACTCTTATAGTAGTGACAAAGCAAGTGGATGAGAAGGAACTCTGATTCCAACATTATCTTGGCCGCCAGTAATAAAATCTTTAGCAAGCTCAGTTCTTGGCAGGATTAATGTCATAGGGCCGGGCCAAAAAGTGCGAGCCAAAGTTATTGCATACTCTGGAATCTGCTGCGCCCATTTATCTAAGTTATTTATAGATGAGATGTGAACAATTAATGGATGTCCTGTTGGCCTGCCTTTAACATCATAAATCCGAGCAACTGCATCTTTATCTGTGGCATCAGCACCTAATCCATAGACAGTCTCGGTTGGAAAAGCTACTAAGTTGCCTTTCCTTAATGCTTTGGCTGCTTCTTTTAGTGTGCTTAATGTGCAGCTAGAGATAATGGTCATGATGGGTAATTGTCGCATCTAGTTACTCTGGTATATAAAAACAGTTATTTTACTGCTTACTTTTTAGCAAGTTTTGCGCAACTTAAATGACCCGATACCCTTACCTCTCCACTGTCCCCATCGTCTAGTGGCCTAGGACGTCGCCCTTTCACGGCGTTAACACGGGTTCAAATCCCGTTGG